>ERZ835051.2449-NODE-2449-length-16409-cov-2.738718_pt1 | contig 16409 bp, 13 predicted proteins | sample MGYA00519575_ERZ835051 | MGnify/ENA primary metagenome ERZ835051 (study PRJEB31850, sample SAMEA3708769) | human gut metagenome | biome: human gut; feature: human-associated habitat; material: faeces | place: China | collected 2014 ... | reverse complement strand
TCCTTCATACACCGGTCAGCAACAAAACGGACATGTGGTCAGCCAGCGATATTACCATATATAAAAATCAGTTCTTCCCTGAAGACAATGAGCCAAAGTTGAAGATATTGCGGGATTTAAAAATCCCTGACTGAATGCAGCCAGGGATTTTTGCGCACAATTAATTATATTTACGTTTTCTTGCGGCTTCAGATTTCTTTTTACGACGAACGCTTGGTTTCTCGTAATGCTCTCTTTTGCGGATTTCCTGCTGGATACCTGCTTTTGCACAGCTTCTCTTGAATCTGCGAAGAGCGCTATCTAAAGTCTCGTTTTCTTTTACGATTACGTTTGACATTTACACCCTGACCTCCCTTCAGTCCCTTCTAGTAACATGACTGATTGGGTTATTCTTGTGTGCACTCACACACAACACATATTATATCATAAATCATGTACACGTCAAGAGAAAAAATATATATTTACTATAATTTAGATATCATAGTTTTTTATGTCCTCTTCCCAGGATTTCATGCTTAAACCTGTGCTGCAAGAACCTCTTCACATTTTGCAATGGCGTCCGGAATACCTGCCGGATTTTTTCCTCCGGCCTGTGCCATGTTCGGACGGCCGCCACCGCCGCCACCGACAAGTGCTGCGATGCCCTTAATCAGGTTACCCGCATGAGCTCCCTTGTCCATAGCGCCCTGTGTTGCCATGGCAACCATATTCACCTTGCCGTCACAATCGGAAATAAGAACAATCACGCCTTCTCCGATTTTGGCCTTTAACTGGTCACCTAAATCACGCAGTCCATTCATATCCACACCGGCTACCGAAGCCGCAAGAAGCTTTACGCCCTTTACTTCCTTCACCTGGTTCATGACATCCCCGAGTGCGTCCTTGGCTGCCTTGCTCTTTAAGGATTCGTTTTCACTCTGTAACACTTTCATCTCTGCCATCAGATGCTCCGCCCGGTCAAGGAGCGTTGCAGGAGAAGTCTTTAATACCCTGGCTACGGCATTTAATCGTTCTTCCATTTCCTGATAGTAAGCAGTTACGTTATTTCCGGTAATTGCTTCGATACGACGCACTCCTGCTGCAACACCGGATTCGGATAGGATCTTAAAGGACGCGATCTCTCCGGTATGTCCGACATGAGTACCACCACACAATTCCCTGGAGAAATCTCCAATCATGACAACCCGGACAGTATCACCGTATTTTTCGCCAAACAATGCCATTGCACCGGTCTTCTTTGCTTCTTCAAGGCTCATAACCTTCGTTTCTACCGGAAGATCCTCTGCAATCTTAGCGTTCACAATTTCCTCTACCTTCTTTAACTCTTCGGTGGTCATTGCCTGTCCATGGCTGAAGTCGAAGCGGGTTCTCTCTCCATCCTGGTAGGATCCGGACTGTTCCACATGATCACCTAATACTTCACGAAGTGCTTCCTGTAACAAGTGTGTTGCTGTATGATTCTTACAGGTATTGCCACGATTTAAGGAAGACACCGAAAGGTCTGCCTTTGCATCCTTCTTAATGGTGCCGGATACCACCTTACCGATATGTCCGATTCTGCCGCCCGGAACCTTCACGGTATCAATTACCTCAAATGTTCCGTCTGCCGTCTTAATTACACCAAAATCACCTTTTTGTCCACCCATGGTTGCATAGAACGGAGTTTTTACTGTAATAATGGTTCCTTCCTGCCCTTCGGAAAGTACATCCTGCCACTTACCGTCACTGGCAATGGCTGCAACACTGCTCTCTGCCTGCAGGGTATCATAACCTGTAAATTCACTGACTAAGCTTTCGTCTAATTCATCATATAATGCCGTATCCGTAGAAAGTCTGGCAGAAAAGCTCTGGTTATCCCTTGCCTTCTGCTTCTGCTCTTCCATGGCTCTGGCAAATCCTTCTTCATCAACCTTTAAGCCCTCTTCCTGTGCAAGCTCTACGGTAAGCTCGAGTGGGAATCCAAAGGTGTCATACAGGTAGAAAGCGCTCTTTCCATCGATCTCAACCGACTTTTCTTCTTTCTTCTGCTCAAGGATCTTCTTAAATTCCTTCATTCCGTTTTCCAGAGTACTCTCAAAACGGTCGATTTCCTTCTTCAGTTCAGAAAGAACGAACTCTTTGTTCTTAACCAATAACGGATAACTTTCTGCATAAATATCATCAATGTACATCTGTGCAATGGTGAGCAGATCCTCCGTCTTTAAATTCAGCATACGGCCATGTCTTACCGCACGGCGGATCAGACGACGGAGAACATATCCTGCTCCCACATTGGAAGGAAGGAGTTTTGCTTCATCACCGATCAGCATGACACTGGTACGGATATGGTCTGCCAGAATACGCATGGATCTGGTCAGCTTTTCATCCTCTTCATATTTCGTTCCGGAAACCTTCTCAATATAAGCGATTACCGGTGCAAACAGATCGACGCGGTATACGTCTCTTGTTCCGTTTAAGAATGCCAGAATACGCTCTAAGCCCCAGCCGGTATCCACATTTTTCTGCTTTAACGGGGTAAGATGACCGTCGTGGTGTTTCTCGTACTGCATAAATACATCATTGCCAAGCTCGGTATACTTACCACAGTGACATCCGGGACCACAATCCGGACCACAATCCGGGCGGTCGGCTACATAGAACATTTCACTGTCCGGTCCGCAGGGACCATATTCAAGTCCCCACCAGTTATCCTCTGCCGGAAGATAATAGATATTCTCTTTCTTAAAGCCGGAAGCGATACGATACTGTGCCCCTTCCTCATCTCTTGGTGCATTCTCATCTCCTGCAAAAACAGTTGCAGCCAGATGATCGGCATCAAAGCCAAAAACCTGGGTAAGCAATTCAAAGCTCCACTGGCATCTTTCTTTCTTAAAGTAATCACCAAGGCTCCAGCTTCCCATCATCTCAAAAAAGGTTACATGGCTCTTGTCACCAACTGAATCAATATCATTCGTACGGACACACCCCTGCACGTTACAAAGCCTGGTTCCAAGAGGGTGCTTCTGACCTAACAGATACGGCATCAAAGGCTGCATACCTGCTACGTTAAACATTACACCGGTAGATCCGTCAGATACGAGCGAAACAGCTCCTACATCTACATGTCCGCGGTCAATATAAAATTGTTTCCAGGTTTTTCTTAATTCATCTGAAGTGAATTGTCTCATGATCTCACCATTTCTGCGTTGTTTGTATTTTCAAAAGGCTCTGTGGTTCAACGCTTCCGCAGATACCTGGTTTCATTCCGTTCACAGAACGTTTCTGTCAGAACGTAAACTTATCTGCAAAGTAAGCATCCAGATCTGCGATAGCCACACGTTCCTGCTCCATGGAATCACGGAATCGTACCGTCACACAGTTGTCTGTTTCGGAATCAAAATCATATGTAATACAGAACGGAGTTCCGATTTCATCCTGTCTGCGATAACGCTTACCAATATTTCCTCTGTCGTCGAATTCACAGTTGTACTTCCTGGAAAGCTGTTCATAAATCTTCTCCGCACCCTCATTCAGCTTCTTCGAAAGAGGAAGAATACCAATCTTTACAGGGGCAAGTGCCGGATGGAAATGAAGTACGGTACGCACATCTCCTTCTCCGATCTCCTCCTCATCATAAGCCGCGCAAAGGAATGCCAGTACCACGCGGTCTGCTCCAAGAGAAGGCTCTACAACATACGGAACATAACGTTCATTTTTCGTATCGTCAAAATAGCTCATATCCTCGCCGGATACATTCTGATGCTGGGTTAAATCATAATCGGTTCTGTCTGCGATTCCCCATAATTCACCCCAGCCGAACGGGAACAGGAATTCAATATCAGTGGTGCCCTTGGAATAGAAGCAAAGCTCCTCCGGCGCATGATCACGAAGTCTCATTTCCTCTTCCTTAATTCCTAAGCTTAACAGCCAGTCACGGCAGAACGCTCTCCAGTACTGAAACCATTCAAGGTCTGTACCGGGCTCGCAGAAGAACTCTAATTCCATCTGTTCGAACTCTCTTGTACGGAAAGTAAAGTTACCGGGAGTGATTTCGTTACGGAAGGACTTACCAATCTGTCCGATACCGAACGGAATCTTCTTACGGGAGGTTCTCTGTACATTCTTAAAGTTAACGAAAATACCCTGGGCAGTCTCAGGACGCAGGTAAACCGTGCTCTTGGCATCCTCTGTTACACCCTGGAATGTCTTGAACATCAGGTTGAACTGACGGATATCTGTAAAATTATGTTTTCCGCATGTCGGACACGGAATCTGATGCTCTTCGATAAATGCCGTCATCTCTTCCTGAGACCATCCGTCCACAGAACCTTCCAGTTCAATTCCTTTTTCTTCGCAGAAATCTTCGATCAATTTATCCGCGCGGAAACGCTCATGACATTCTTTACAATCCATAAGCGGATCGCTGAAACCTCCGAGATGACCGGAAGCCACCCAAGTCTGCGGGTTCATAAGGATCGCGCAGTCGACACCGACATTGTATGGGTTCTCCTGTACAAACTTCTTCCACCATGCTTTTTTTACATTGTTTTTCAGTTCTACACCGAGATTGCCGTAATCCCATGTATTCGCCAGACCGCCGTAAATCTCTGATCCCGGATATACGAATCCTCTTGATTTTGCAAGCGCCACGATTTTATCCATTGTCTTTTCAACCATTTTTATGCTCCTCACATTTTTTATTGTAACAGTTCAGCCATACAGATGTACGGGAAGCAGAAAACATGCCTGCATGTTTTTGCAAGCGGACATCTGTATGTGCTAAGCGCCCGGTTATGAGTAAAACAGTGGCATCAGCCACAATAAGCACGCAGTGCGGTTTTACGAATGGCGCGAGCTGAACTGTTTCTATTTTTAAGCACATGTGACATGAACTGCCTTAACTGTTCTTATGTTTTTTTCGCAGATAAAGCATTGCTGCCCCCGTGCCGACTACGATCGCACCTGCAAGAAGCTGGGAGACGGCAATCCCGACCCCGGGAAGAAGAAGCTGGTCTGTTCGTAATCCTTCGATCCAGAATCTTCCCAGTCCGTATCCGAACAGATACATCAAAAACAGCTCGCCCTCATACTTTTTATGCTTACGATAAGCAAATAGGATAATGAGCAGTACCATACACCAAAGCGATTCATACAAAAAAGTCGGATGCACCTGAATATAATCCACGCCGCCATAATTGACAATATGTTGCATCACCTCTGCGGAAATATCGCTCGTCCGCACCTGACTCACCTGCAAGCGCATCGCAAGCAGACCATTCGTAAAGCCGCCAAACGCTTCTCTGTTGAAGAAATTCCCCCAACGTCCCAGCATCTGCCCAAACGCAAGGCAGGGTGCAATCGTATCCGCCAACAGCCAGAAATTGACCCCTTTCCTTTTGCAATAGACGATTGCCGTCAACACGCCGCCGATGATGCCGCCGTAAATGGCAAGTCCGCCCTCTCTGAGGGCAAATATCTTTTCGGGATGCGCGCTGTAAAAATCCCACGAAAAAATAACATAATACAGCCTTGCCCCGATAATAGCAAAAATCAGCGCATAGATGATAAAATCAACGTACATATCGGGGGACTGCCCTGTCCGCTTCGCCTCCTTCATTGCCATCAGCACCCCCAGAACCACCGCTAGTCCGATAAAAATACCGTACCAGTAGACGTTCCTTCCGAATACCGTAAACGCCACACGGTCTAGGTGTGCAATCTCAATTCCCAGATTGGGAAACCATATTTCAGGCATAAAAATCCCTCTTTTCTCTTTGATTTTTTCTGCCGATTTTTCGGCATACCAATATTATTTTATAACAACCACCTCTTAGAATCAACCTTTCTGTTTTCCCTGCCGAAAAATTCATGCCTCCTTTGCGGCACAATAAAAAATGCCCTCCCGATAAACGTATAGAGGGCATCCTTTTTATTTCACAACCGAAAGCACCATATTTTCTTTTGAAAAGCCTTCCTTCAGCATTTTTTCCGCTTCCTCCTGCCGCATGGTCTTGATGCAGGTCAAAAGGTCGATTGCCGTTGCATCCATCCGCGCCCACGCAAGCTGTCCAAAGCAGAGCTTCTGCGGTGTATCCAGCTGCCGCAGGAGCTGCCCCAAGTGCTTTTTGCGGATACGCTGAAAGTCCTCCTGCGAAAAGCCTTCCCGTTGCAGGCGCTCCAGCTCCCTTCCCAGAAAATCCGCTGTTTCCTCCGGATGCGTCCCGCTGCCCGAAAATGCCGCAAAGGCATACCCCTCGCCGCAGAAAAAGGCAGAACCAAGTGCCTCATCCAGCCAGTCCCATTCATACGCCTTTTGGAAAAACACACTGCTCTCCCCCGCCAGAAGCTCCATGCAGAACCCTGCCGCCATCCGTTTTTTCAACCAATCCTGCTTCGGAAGCGGCGGCAGCTTGCATCCAATCTGAAACTGCGGCACAGAAAGCCTCCTTTCACACGCGCGATATTTCTCCGCAATCTCTGCATCCTCTGTCGGAAAATACAAGCGTGCATCCGTTTCCCGTCTCGCAACACGCTCTGCTATCCGCCGCACCTCACCCAAAGGGATATCCCCTGCGCAGATCAGCGCCATTTCGTCCGTTGTGTAATAGCATGCGTACGCCCTCTGCAAGGTTTCCTCTGTAATTTCCGCCACCGTTTCCGCCGTTCCCGCAATGCGATTGCGGATGGGGTGCTTCCCATACATACATTCCAGCATCTGATAATACCCCACCCACATCGGGTCATCCTCATACATCGTAATTTCGCTCACGATGATATCCTTTTCCCGCTCCGTGTCCTCCTTCGTAAAATACGGCTTCTGCACAAAATCCAACAAAAGCCTTAAATTTTCCGTAAATTTATCCGAACAGGTAAAATAATAAACCGTCCGGTCGCCATCGGTAAAGGCATTGGCAGATGCGCCATTTTGCGTAAAGCGCGCAAAGGCATCGCCCCATTCCTGCTGAAACAGCTTATGCTCGATAAAATGCGCCGTTCCCTGCGGAAAGCAGATTTTCTCTCCATCCCTTCCCTTCCAAAACAGGTGGTTCGCCCCTCTTTGCACCAGCACCGCCGCCATCTGCTCCCCAAACCCCGTTCGGGGAAAGAGATAATACCGCAGACCGTTTTTCGTTTTGCCCTGCTCCGTTTTTTCAATCCGCATCCTGCGTTCGCTCCTTTCCCTGCAAAAGATACACCGTCTGTAATCTGAAATGCTTTGCCGCACGCACAATATCCGCCGCCTCTGTTCTTTCTATCTGCCGCAAAAGCCGCTCTGTGGTAAGCTCCTTGCCCTGCAATGCCTGCTCTGCCAGAAAATCCACCATCCCCCATGGGCTATCCGCCAATGCGGTATATTCCCGTATCAGGCTTTCCTTTGCATGGTCAATCCTTTCCTTGGAAATGCCGTTTTTCTTCCATTCCTCTAAGCAGGAAAGCAGCTCCGCACAAACGCGCTTGGCATCCTCTGCCCGAATCCCTGCCTGCACAAAAAAATACGGCGAAAGCGGATATCGGTACGATTTGATTTCGTAGCAAAGCCCCTCCGCCTCCCGCAGCTTCCGGAACAAAAACGAATCCGGGTCGCCGCCCAGAAGCTGATTCAGCAGCAGCAGTGCCGTCTCTCTGGTGCTGTTTCCCACATCCCCTAGAAAGCCGAGCAGAAGCCTTGCCTGTGCCGCATCTGTTTCTTCTCTCAAAAAATGCGGCTTTTCCTTTAGAATCGGTGCAGCTTCGTCCTCCGCTGCCGCCTTCCCCTTAAAATTCTGCCGCAGAGAAAGCAAGGCTTCATCCTTTTCGCCGCAGAAAAAGACCTTCACCCTTGCCGTTTCCAGAAGCTCCCGATAAAATGCAAGCAGCCCCTCTGCACTGATTTCCTCTAAATCCTCCGCATAGCCGTCCCCCGAAATCGCAAGTGCTGTTCCCTTTGCGGTTTCCTCCAGGGCACGCCTGCGCGCAAATGCCTTTTTATCATCCCTTTGGTTTTCCAATTTCTGTCGTAGAATTTTCTTCTGCCGCTCCACGGTTTTCTCCGTAAAGCCATTCTGCATCGGCGCAAACAGCCGCTCTCGCAAAAACGCAAGCATTTCCTCTGTTTCCACATTTTTCAGTGCCTCCAAGGAAAACAACAGCAGCTGCCGTTCCCCCTTTTTCACCACGCTGATATCCCAATGCGCCCCAAAAAGCTGCTCCGCCTGCCTTGCCGCCCCCGTCGGGTCTTCCCCCTGCCGCAGCACCTCTGCCAGAAGGGCTGTTTTCGTTGCCGTTTCTCGTTTTAGCGGCAAATCAAAAAATAAAACCAGCAGATTTGTCCGAAATTTCTGCCCCTCTGCAAAGAAAATCCTGCACCTCGGCTCATATTTCGGCTCGCATTTTTCCATCGCAACCATCCTGCCACCTCTTTTTCTTTTTCTCCTATTCTTTCTCCGGAAAAGAAAAGTATGTATGGTTGCATCCACACCACCTTCATGTTATACTTATCTACAAATTCTAAATCCTTAAGATTTTCTTACAAATGCCCTAAGGTTTTCGGACATTTCGTTTTCCGAAGCCCTTTTGTGCTACACTTCTCTTGAAAGGGAGTGTTTGTATGAAAGCAAAGGATTTGTATGATATCGCCATCATCGGCACAGGGCCTGCCGGCGCAACGCTCGCGCGGCTCCTGCACCCAAAGTATAAAATCATCGCGATTGATAAAAAGAACCCCCATGGAGACGGCTTTCAGAAGCCCTGCGGCGGTCTCATCTGCACAGATGCACAGAAGGCACTGGCAAGCTTTGACCTGACCCTGCCAAAGGATGTTCTGGTCGATCCGCAGATTTTCGCCGTAAAAACGATTGATTTAAAAAATAAGCTGATTCGCCATTATCAGCGGTTCTATATCAATATGGATCGCCATAAATTCGATCTTTGGCTGGAATCTCTCCTGCCGAAAACGGTAGAGCTGCACAGCAACGCTGTCTGCACAGAGCTGAAACGGGAAAACGGCGGCTTTCTCATTTCTTATCAGGATTTGCAGACAAAGCAAATCCGCACCGTTCGAGCGGAATTTCTCGTTGGGGCGGACGGCGCAAATTCCATCGTCAGAAGAACGTTCTATCCCGAAAAGCAGCTGCGCCGGTATCTTTCCATACAGCAATGGTTCCCCGAAACACACCCGAACCCGTTTTATTCCTGCATTTTTGATCCGGAAACAACAGATTGCTGTTCGTGGTCGATTTCCAAGGATCATCAGTTTATTTTCGGCGGTGCCTTTCCTCTGGATCATGCCAGAGAACGCTTTGAACGGCAAAAGGCAAAGCTGGAGGAAATCGGGTTTCGTTTCGGCGCGCCCTTGAAAACAGAGGCATGTCTGGTGCTGCGTCCTGCGTCCTTCCGCGATTTCTGCAAGGGAGAAAAGGGAATTTTCCTCATCGGTGAAGCTGCCGGCTTTATCAGCGCAAGCTCCTTGGAGGGCATCAGCTCCGCCATCGGCAGTGCAAAAACACTCAGCGGTGTGCTGAATCATCCCCGCAGCAATCCGAATAAACGCTATTGGCAGAAAACCCTGCCTCTGCGCCTAAAATTATTCACGAAGGTGCTGAAAAGTCCCTTCCTCTATCGTTCCTTCCTGCGGAAGCTGGTGATGAAAAGCGGTATCCAAAGCATAAAAATCACAGAAACCCTTGCGAATCCTCCGTTTTTCGCAAAAAATAAGCGTCCATAAATACAAGGAGACCTCAATGCAAAACAAATCCCTGCAAATGATAAAAGCAATTCTAAAATCTGCCTTCGGGCTGTTTCTCTATTCCTGCGGTGTATATCTGACCGTGCAGGCAAATATCGGCATTGCCCCATGGGAATGTCTTTCCATGGCAATTTCCGGCCAGGTCGGGCTGAGCTTCGGCTTTGTTCATACCGTCAGCGGTATCATCATTCTGGGGATTGACCTGCTTTTGAAGGAAAAAATCGGCTTCGGCACAATTTTGGATGCCCTCTTAGTCGGCAATTATGTCGATTGGATTTCGTATTTCCATCCCATTCCCGTCAGCCGCAATCTCTGTCTGAGCATTATTCTTGTTATTGTCGGGCTGTTCGTGATGGGCTTCGGGCAGTATTTTTATATGTCTGCCGGGCAAAGCTGCGGCCCGCGCGATTCTCTGACAATCGCCTTGGGCAAGCGGTTCCCAAATCATCCCGTCGGTCTGGTGCAGTCCGTCATCGTCGGTGTAGTTTTGCTGATTGGCTGGGTCTTGGATGGCCCTATCGGCATCGGCACCGTCATTTCCGTTTTTGTTGCGGGAACGGCTCTGCAAATCGTTTGCCGCATCATGCACTTTGAGCCAAGAAATGTCAAGCATCTGAATCTTCTGGAAGCAACAAAGCTGCTGTTGTCGCATTAAAAAAAGGCTGTCAAAAGCGACCTTCCAAATCAGAAAACAAATCGTTCTTATATAAAAAAGCAAGAAATTCCGATTTTTCAGAATTTCTTGCTTTTTTTGCTTTCTGATTTGGATGCACCGACATCCTTCATTACTTCCAGAATTCAAAGTCCAAATCGTAAATATGAACCGTATCGCCTTCTTCGATACCCTTTTCCTCCAAGGCCTCGATAATGCCCTTTTCCTTCAAATATTTCTGGAAGAAGGCAAAGCCTTTTTCGGTATCAATATTGGTGTAGCCAATCATTTTTTCTACGCCGACACCTGTAACCACGAAATAGCCATCCTCGACCTCCTCGATGGTAAAGGGCTCCTGATCGACCTTCACTTCATCATATTCTTCGTATTCCTCCTCGAATACAATATCCTCAGGATATTCTCTCAGGATTCTGCCAACCTCTGTCAGAAGCTCATCCAGCCCCTTATTCGTTGCCGCAGAAATCGGGAACACCTTGAAGCCCTGTGGCTCATAAGTCTCCTTCAGCCGCGCCACATTCTCCTCCGAACCTGGGATATCCGTCTTATTTGCCGCAATCACCTGTGGACGCTTCAGCAAATCCTCCTTATATTCTGCCAGCTCGCGGTTGATTTTTTCCACATTCTCCACAGGGTCATCCCCTTCTACGCCTGCCGCATCCACCACATGAATGAATACCTTCGTGCGTTCCACATGGCGCAGGAATTCATGTCCCAAGCCAACGCCCTCGCTCGCGCCTTCCACCAGACCTGGAATATCCGCCATCACGAATTTGTCCCCAAAGCGTCCTTCCACAACACCAAGGTTGGGTGCCAGTGTAGTAAAGTGGTAGTTTGCAATCTTGGGGTTTGCGTTTGTTACCATGGAAAGCAGTGTGGATTTCCCGACATTCGGAAAACCGATCAGACCAACGTCCGCAATCAGCTTTAATTCCAGAATGACATCATATTCCTTGGATTTTCTGCCCGGCTCTGCATATCTGGGGGCCTGTCTGGTGGGGGTTGCAAAGTGCTGATTGCCCTTGCCTCCCTTGCCGCCGTGGATGAGGATTTTTTCCTCTCCTGCCGTTGTAATATCCGCCATTACCTTGCCGCTTTCCGCCTCACGGATTACCGTACCGACAGGCACCTTAATGATGATATCCTCGCCGTCCTTGCCGAAGCAGTTGCGCTTGCCGCCGGGCTCGCCGGGCGTTGCCACAAATTTTCTCTTATAGCGGAAATCCATCAGTGTGCTCATGCCGCTTTCGCCGACAAAAACCACATTGCCGCCCTTGCCGCCATCGCCGCCATCGGGGCCGCCGTGCGTAATGTATTTTGCTCTGTAAAAGGAAACCTTACCGTCGCCGCCGTCGCCGCCCTTTACATGAATCTTGACTCTATCTACAAACATTTTCCAATTCTCCTTTCCTTCCTTGGGGCTTTGCCGCAACCTTCTTTGCGGCGGGGTTGGAACATTTTTCTTTAAAATCAACAATATCCTTTTGATATTTCCTATAAAAGAAGACTTCACAGCTCTGCATCCGTTAGACCTGTCAAGTCTTCTTTCTGCTTTCTCTGATTGAAAAAAGGCTCCAAATGAAATGGTATTATCATTTGAAGCCTTCGCAAATCTTATTCAGCGATTTCGACAGGGTAAACAGAAACCTGTTTTTTGTCTCTGCCCTTTCTTTCATATTTTACACGACCATCAACCAGAGCGAACAGTGTATCGTTACCGCCCTTACCAACGTTTACGCCGGGATGGATCTTTGTGCCTCTCTGTGTGTATAAGATATTGCCAGCCAGTACATACTGACCGTCTGCACGTTTTGCACCAAGTCTTTTCGCGTTGGAATCACGACCGTTCTTTGTGGAACCGCCGCCTTTATGGTGCGCGAAGAACTGAAGGTTCAATCTGAACATACTTCACACCTCCTCATGTATCAAAGTGAGATAGTTTTTGTATTCTAATGCTATATCGGAAAGCCCCATGACCAGCGTTTTCAGAAGAAGCTGTGTATCATGGTCCTCCATTCCCTCAAGGGGAAACAAGACTTTGAGATAACCGCCGCGTTTTTCATCCACATCCGCCTTGAATGGGATGTCAGTGAATTTCTCCACAGCGTTGACTGTGTTAAAACAAAGCACTGTTACCGCAGAACAAACGATATCCTCGCCTGCCTGTGCATAACCTGCGTGACCGGAAATCTCAAATCCGCAGATTTTTTGATTTTTGCGATAAATCCTTGCTTTAATCATAGCTGAAAATTACAGGGATTTGATCTGCAGCTTTGTGAAAGGCTGTCTGTGGCCTCTTTTTTTGTGGAAACCTTTTTTAGGTTTGTATTTGTAAACTACAACCTTCTTTTCCTTGCCGTCACCGATTACGGATGCTGTAACAGCGGCACCTTCCACGTAAGGAGCACCTACTTTGATATCGCCTTCCTTTGCCAGAACCAGAACCTTATCGAATTTGTATTCGGAGCCTGCTTCTACTGCCAGCTTTTCCACTGTGATGATATCACCTTCGGATACTTTATACTGCTTACCACCGGTTTCAATAATTGCGTACATGTTGACACCTCCTCGCAATTTTACTCGCTGGATACGGTAATCGGAGCCTTTCTCCGATTTTCTCGAACCTCTCCACGCGGCTGAACATACTTCAATATACTACCACACCCAAACCGCCCTGTCAACTGAATTATTCCAATTTTCCTGCATTTTTTACTGCAAAATAGGCTTTTTCATCGCCTTTTTCCTGCAACAGGCGCAGCAGAAGTGCCTGTCCCTGTCCGGTCATACATTTTTCGGTCATCGTCTGAATCTGGTATGCCTGTCTCAGCGTTGCCTCCGCTTTATTCTTGCTGCCTGCCTCGGCGTAAATTCTGCCAACGCGGTCGCAGAGTCTGCCGAAGGAGGTCGTAAATATCCCCTCCTTCGCCCCGATGGAAAGCACACGGTCAAGCAGCGTTTCCGTATCCCGCTGATTTCCCAGCTTTGCATGCAGCGCAGCCGTTTTCAGCAGCACCTTGGCAAAGCTCTGCCCCTCCCCCTCCTTGTTGCGAATGGAAAGTGCCAATGCGCTGTAATATTCCAGCTCCTTCCGAATATCTGCGCCCTTCTTCGGCTTGGGCGGCATAGCATGCTCCATTTTCTGCCGCAGATAAAGCCCTCTGCGCTTTTCGTAGGTCTCATCCATCGGCAGTCCGCTCCGCTTCTGCTTTGCCTCTGCCTCTGCAAAATACGCCGCCGCCTTTTCCTCTACACCCGAAAGACGATAGCAGTTTGCAATCGCAAGCAGATTATTTGCCGCCGCCATCTGCTCCTGCGGTGTTTCCTCAAAATTCAAATCATTCTTTTCCTGATACAGTTCGATTGCCTTTTCGTATGCCTCCTGCTTCACAAATACACGCGCCAGTGCTTCCAAGGTTCCCAGATACAACGGATTATCCTCATCCAGCATTTCCTTGCGAATTTCTGCCGTTGTGGTAAAGACCTCCTCCGCCTCCTCCAGATTGCCTGCCGCTTCCTCCATCAGTCCAAGCTTTTCCAACGCCGTTGCATAACGGGGATGCTCTGCTCCGAAGCGTTCCTTCGCAATCTCCGCCGCCTGCCGGCAATGTCCGACCGCCGCATCGAAATCCTCCTGCCGCCGCTCGATTTCCGCCAGCAGATGCAAACACCAGAGATACATGCCGCTTTTTTCATCGCCACAGCTTTTCCGCACCTCAAGTGCCTTTCTGACAAAGCGCTCCGCCTCGTCGTATGCCTCCTGTCCTTCGTAAAGCTTGCCGATTGCCGTCAGCGTATCCGCATAGGCTGTATTCCTTCCGTCCGCAATCGTACTGCGCAGTGCCTCCGCCGCCTCATAGCACTGCAAAGCCTCCTCCGCCTTGCCCATGCTTTCATACAGCGTCCCCATCGCCATGTGGCACGCCGCAATCTGCGGATCTTCCTCGCCCAGAAGCTCCTTCTTCCGCTGCAAAGCCTTTTTGCTCAGCGCAAGTGCCTTTTTAAATTCCTTCTTGCCGCCGTAATCCACACTGAGGTTGCTCAGCGCATCCGCATAAAAAATATGCTCCTTCCCCAGCATCCGCTCCACAATCTCCAGAACCTCCCGATGCACCTCCAGCGCTCTGTCATATTGCCCGTCCTTACAGCACAGCGCCGCCAGAGAATTCAGACTGTTGATGAAATCCAGATGCTCCTCGCTCATCAGCCTTCTGCGGATTTCCACCGCCTTTTCGCAGTATTCCACCGCCAAATCCAATAGTCCGGCCTTTTCGCAGACAGAAGCCAGCGTCAGCACGTTCATCATGTAATAAAACGTATCACAGCCGCGCGCCTTCTCAATCAGATCCAGACAAATCTCGTAATAATAGATTGCCTTTTTATAATTCCCCTTCGCCTCATAGGCTCTGGCAAGCGCCCCATGCACATCCGCCAGCTCCAGTGTAGAAAAGGTATTGTTCCTCAATGCCATCGCATGGTAGTCGATCGCCTTGTCATATTCCCCCAAAAGCTCGTATGTATTCCCGATATGATACAGGCTGTGCAGAAAATCCGCATGCTCCCTGCCAAGCTTTGCCTCCCGAATCTCCAGCACCTTCCGGTGCAGACGCAGTGCCTCCGTCTGTCGGTTCGTCTGATTGTATACAATTGCAAGGTTGTTCAGCGTGTCCGCATAGGAAAGGCTCTCGCCGCCGCAGCGCTTCTTCAGCTCCGCCGCCTGCTTGTAATATTTCTCCGCCTGCGGATATAGCTGCAAGCGGTCAAACACCATCGCCAGATTGCTCATATCCACCGCATACTCAATACAGTCGCAGTCATCGTTTTCCGCATAAATCTGCAATAGCTTATTCCCCAGAACAATCGCCTTCTTGTAGTCCCCATCCTTGTAGGCCTCAAAAAAGCTGTTCCGTACCTTCTTCATTTCTCCGATATAAAAAGCCATTTGCTTTCACCTCCGTTCCTCCATCTGCCGAAACGCCTCCTTGATGATATCGTAGGAATACCCCTTCCGCAGCAGGAAATCAAACAGCTGTTTTTTCTTTTTTTCGTTTTCGGGCGGCCATTGTCCGCGGCTTTTTTTCTCCAGCCACCGCAGGGCATCGCTCGCCTCGTCAATCTCCGTTTCCGCAAGCACTTCCTCTATGATACGGGAGGAAACGCCCCTCTGCCGCAGCTCCAGTCCGAGCGCATAGCCGCTTTTCGGCTTGAGCCGCAGCTTTTCTCTGATATATCTGCGACAGTATTCCCTGTCATCCGCATAGCCGTATTTTTCCAGAAAGGCAAGCACCTGTGCAATCACATCCTCCGCAAACTCCTTTTCCAGAAGCTTTTGGCGAATCTCCTGCACCGTCCGCATTTTGTAGCCAAGGAAACGCAAGGCCGTATCCTGCGCTTTAATGTAAATCAGGTTTTTGCGGATAAAGGCAATCGTCTCCTCCGCCGCCTCCTGCCCCTCCTTCAGCTTGAAATACAGAATATCCTGCATAGGCAGTGCAAAGGCATATGCGCCGTCGATGAAAATATTGTATCTGCTTGGGTCACGCTTTTGCTGCGTGATGGCTGTAATCCGCATGGCACTGCCTCCTTTCGTAGTAAAATATTATACCACGTTTTTTCCTCCTGCGCCATTCATAAAAATAACCCCCTCACCGCAGGTCGGCAAAGGGGGTACCTCTTTTTTCAGCAAATCTATCTTGTCAGAATCAATCCGCATTTTTCACATCGTTTTGCATCCACATAATAATACATCCACCAGAACGGCATCTCCTCATTTCTTTCCAATCGCTCCGCTCCCTTTGTGTTCCGCGGCGGCTTTATTTTTCCCGTCTGCGGTGTCCATACAATCTCGCTACTGCTCCCAAGGAAGCCCTCCTGCATTTCTTCTCCGCAAATCGGACATTTCATAAGCATTCTCCTTTTCGTTATTCGTTTTATTAAGAAAGATTCTAATCCTGCTCTTGGTAGGCGCGCAGCGCCTGCGCAATGCGCTGGAGCACCTGCTCCGACTCGTCGTCGCTGCCCAGGCAGCCGTTGATGATG
>ERZ835051.2418-NODE-2418-length-16639-cov-9.094670_pt1 | contig 16639 bp, 13 predicted proteins | sample MGYA00519575_ERZ835051 | MGnify/ENA primary metagenome ERZ835051 (study PRJEB31850, sample SAMEA3708769) | human gut metagenome | biome: human gut; feature: human-associated habitat; material: faeces | place: China | collected 2014 ... | reverse complement strand
TTTTGAGAGACATCGCTCAAATCAAAATCGTAACACGAATTGAAATGAGCAAAAAATTTGAGAGACATTTCAAAAAATAAAGAGGGCTTAAAGTAATAAAACTTTAAACCCTCACTTTAAATTTGCCCTTTTATATTGTTTATCCATCAAAAATGCAAAGGCAGATACTTTTTGATGTTGTTATCGAATTTATGTTTGTAATAGTTCGCTTTTTGGGACAATTGCTATTTATTTGTTGATATTATGCTTTTTCTACGATATAATTAAAATTGTAATATTATAATTATTGATTAGAATTTGTTAGAAATGCAATCTGATTATTGCTTATTTGCCAGTCAGATATAAGGAGAATTCAATTATGAATATCGATAAAATTGAAAAGCAGACCACAGAAAATATCAGAGCAAAAGCCAATTTGATTTGGGAAATTGCAACACATCTGGTTGGTTTATATAAGCCACACGAATATGGCAAAGTTATTTTGCCGATGACCGTACTTAAACGCTTTGATGATATTCTTGCCCCTACCAAAGAAGCCGTTGTTAAAAAAGCTGAGGAACTTCAGGCACAAGGTATGATTCCTGCTCTTATGGATGGCATTCTTTCTCAAACTTCCGGTTATCAGTTTTATAATAAAAGCAAGTTTGATTTCAAAAAACTTCTTGCAGAGCCTGACAATATTGAAGAAAATTTTGAGGATTATATTCACGGCTTTTCAGAGAATGTTCAAGATATATTGACCCGCTTTAAATTCGCAGATGAAATCAAAACAATGAACAGCGGTAATGTGCTGTATGTAGTGATTCAAGAGTTCAATTCTGAAAAAGGCGATATGTCACTCGGTAAAATTACATCTGCCGATATGGGTTATATTTTTGAAGAACTTGTTCGTAAGTTTTCCGAATCTTATGACGAACAAGCCGGAGCACATTTCACAAGCCGAGATATTATCTATCTTATGACCGAGCTTCTTGTTGCTCCTGAAAAAGACAATATCAAAGCACATGGTTGTTCTAAAACTGCTTATGATATGACAATGGGCACTTCACAAATGCTTGGTTGTCTTGAAGAAAAGCTCAAAGATATTAACGATAATGCTACGGTTGATTGCTTTGGACAAGAATTCAATCCTGAAACTTTTGCTATCGCTAAGGCTGATATGCTTATCAAAGGAAGCAACGCTTCTCGAATGATGTATGGCGATACCTTGAGTGATGATAAATTCAGTGGTTATGAATTCGACTATATTATTTCTAATCCACCGTTTGGTATCGATTGGAAAAAGGAAAGAACAGCAGTTCAAGACGAAGCGAAACTGGGATATGACGGTAGATTCGGTCCCGGACTTCCTGCAATTTCTGACGGTCAAATGCTCTTTTTGCTTAACGGCGTAAAGAAATTAAAAGAAGGCGCCGGCAGAATGGCAATCATTCAAAACGGCTCATCGTTGTTCACAGGTGATGCAGGTTCCGGTGCATCTGAAATCAGACGATATGTAATTACCGAGGATTTAGTTGAAGCCATTGTTCAGCTTCCAACAGACCTGTTTTACAACACCGGCATATCTACATATATTTGGCTTATTTCAAAAAACAAGTCTGATGAAAGAAAAGGCAAGATTCAACTTATCGATGCATCTAAATGTTTTGAAAAGCGTAGAAAAAACATCGGTAACAAGCGTGTTGACCTTTCATCAAACTGCATTGATTTAATCGTTAATGCTTATAACGATTTCTCAAATGATGCTTATCAAAACGGTGACCTTTCTGTTGAATCAAAGGTATTTGATAATGATTATTTCGGTTATACAAAAGTTACCGTTTTAACTCCTATTCTTGACGAAAACGGACAGCCGATTTTGAAAAAAGGCAAGCCTCAGCCAGACAAAGCAAAAACGGATACAGAATCTATTCCGCTGAATGAAGACATTGATGAATTCATTAAAAAGAATGTTTTGCCTTATAATGAATTTGCTTATCTTGATAGAAAGAAAGATAAAATCGGTTACGAAATTCCGTTTACAAGATTGTTTTATAAATTCGTACCGCCTACTCCGTCCGAGAATATATTTGCAGAGATCAAAGCCTTGGAGGAAGAGGAAACAACACTTATGAAAGAATTATTTGGTAAAGAGAATTGATGACAGAAATTTTAAGATTTCTATTTGGATCGCTGACAGACCATTTAGGCTTGCCACTCGATTGGTGGAAAGAATGGATTATTTTGTTTGCTATTGGTGAAATTGCATATCATCTTGCATACGGTTTTGTTGGCGAATTATATGATTTTGATATTATTCATACGAGAACCGGCGGCAAGATTGCTCATTGGACTATACGCCTTGTTTGCTATGTAGTTATGTGGGCTGTAATAAGAGTTGCAATTTGGCTGTTTAGACTGATTGTATCAAATTGGATAACAGCATTATGCATCGTTGGCGAAATTGTTGTAATATCAATATTGATAACTGTCATCAAAAGAAAGAGGACACAAACATTATGAGAGAAATGAAAAATAGCGGAGTTGCTTGGATTGGTGATGTTCCTGAAAATTGGGAAATTGTAAAGATAGGACAATTATTCCAATGCCGTAATGTTAAAGTTAATGATACAGATTTCCAACCACTTTCAGTTTCTAAAGGTGGAATAGTTCCTCAAATGGAAAATGTTGCAAAAAGTGATGCAAATGATAATAGAAAGCAAGTGCTTACAGGAGATTTTGTTATAAACTCTCGTTCAGATAGGAAACAGTCTTGTGGTGTTTCTAAACTTGATGGTTCTGTATCTTTAATAAACACCGTATTGTATGGCTTCGACAAAGACAGAGTCATTCCTGAATATAATAATTATCTGCTAAAAAATTATGGATTTGCAGAGGAATTTTATCGCTGGGGACATGGTATTGTTGCTGATTTATGGACTACAAGATGGCAAGAAATGAAGAATATAGAAATTCCGGTTCCGTCAATAAAAACACAAGAAGATATTCTTTCAGCGTTACGAATAAAATCGAAAAATATTAGTTTGTTGATTTTTAACCAAGAACAGCAGATTGAAAAGTTGAAGCAGTATAAGCAATCACTTATTACCGAAGTTGTAACAAAAGGACTTAATCCCGATATGCCAATGAAAGATAGCGGCATTGAATGGATAGGAATAATTTCAGCTATACATAATATCTACCGCTTAAAATATTTATTGAATTCTCAAATGTTATATGGTGCTAATGAGGCTGGAAGTTTCTATACAAATAATGCTGTTAGGTACATTAGAATTACAGATATAACCGAAGATAATAAATTAAAAGACAGTGCTGAAAATTTGTACTTATCAATTGAAAAAGCCAAGCCCTATATACTTAAAGATAAAGATGTTTTATTTGCAAGAAGCGGAGCGACTGTCGGAAAAGCATTTATGTATCTGAATGAATACGGGAAAAGTGCGTTTGCGGGTTACTTAATTAAGGCTGAGTGTAATACGCAAAAATTGTTACCCGAATATTTATTTTACTATACACAAAGTTCCTTATATGAGTATTGGAAAAACATGATATTTATACAAGCAACAATACAAAATATAGGTGCAAATAAGTATTCGAATATGCCCATAATTCAAATGAGTTTAGATGAACAAAACCAAATTGTAAAATTTCTTGATGATAAATGTGCTAAAATCGACCGTCTTATCGCTATAAAGCAAGAAAAAATCAACAAATTAAACGACTATAAAAAGTCGCTTATTTACGAATATGTGACCGGTAAAAAGGAGGTATGATTTATGAGGGAAATTAAAAATGATGTTTTTCATAGAATAATCGCTGATTCTTTTGACGAGAATGAGAAGTATTTTACATCAAAAATCTACATATACTCAGCAGACATAGATAATGCTGTTGGGCTGCTTAGAGAGTTAGTAAAAGACAATGATTTGCTAAAGGTACAAATAAATCTTAATACCGATCCTTGTATTATTGATGTAATAGCAACGGATGAATCAAAAGTCAAAGCCGCTATTCAATATATCAAATCAAATAAAATCTTTGCTGAGCGAGTATAAATTTGAGGTAAATATATGGAAACAAATGAAAAGAGATTTGAATACGATATTGAGGAGTATCTTATCACCGAAGGCGGATATGAACAATTCGTAGGTCAAAAGCATGATGCTCCATCCGGCGTATCTATGTGGATACATAACCGTCAACACGATGTGGAAAGATGTATCTATATGGATGTTCTTATCGAATTTATCGAAAAGACACAACCTAAAGTATGGGAAAAGTATAAAAAATATTATGGCGATACTGCACCTGACAGACTGTATATGCGACTGGAAAAGGTTATCAGTGAGGAAGGACTGCTTTATGTTCTAAGAAACGGCGTAACCGATATGGGACACAAGTTTAAGATTTGCTATTTCAAGCCGGAAAGCAATTTGAATAAATCGGCTATGGAAAAGTATAATTCCAATATACTCGGTTGCACAAGGCAGTTTAAATACTCCCCTAAACTTGATAACACGATTGATATGGTTTTATCTGTCAATGGTATTCCTGTTGTTGCCCTTGAACTCAAAAATCAGTTTACAGGACAAGATGTAAACAATGCCAAAATGCAGTTTAAGAAAAACAGAAGTTCAAAAGAATTTTGTTTTAGACCGAACCACAGATTTCTTGTGTATTTTGCTGTTGACCATTACGAAGCATGGATGACGACTGTGCTCCAGGATGAAAAAACATACTTTATGCCGTTTAACCAAGGTTCAAACGGTGCTGGAAATCCGGGCGGAGCAGGAAACCCTGTAAAAGATGGTGAGGATTATTTGACTTCATATCTTTGGAAAGAAGTATTACAGCGTGATTCATTGCTCGATATTTTGCATAGATTTATGTCATATACCAAGGCAAAGAAGAAACTTATCTTTCCGAGGTATCATCAATATGATGTTGTTAAAAAGGTACTTGGTGATGTTAAAGAAAACGGACCGGGTAACAATTATTTGATTGAACACTCAGCAGGTTCGGGTAAATCAAATTCTATTGCATGGATAGCGTATCGCCTTGCATCGGTTCATAATGAATATGACGAGCCTATATTTGACTCTGTTATTGTTGTTACAAATAGAGTTGTGCTTGACGGACAGTTGCAAGAAACTATAAACAGTTTTGACCACCAAGCCGGATTGGTTGCTGCGATCGATGATAAAAAGACATCAAAAGATTTAGCAGATGCTATTGACGATAACAGAAAGATTATTATCTGCACCATTCAGAAATTTCCATTTGCTTATGAGAAAATGAAAAAAATCTCAGGCAAAAAATTTGCTGTTATTGTTGATGAGGCTCATCAGGGGCAAAACGGCAAAAGTGCAAAAACTTTGAAAAAAGCACTTGTGGATTTGAATGTTGCTGTTCGAGAAATTGCCGATGGCGAAGATATTGAAGAATATGAAGTAGATTTACAAAATAAATATATCGGAGCACTGGTAGGTCAAGGTAAGCATAATAACCAATCATTCTTTGCCTTTACCGCCACACCGAAGGGTGAAACGCTTGAAATGTTTGGCACACCTCATCCATATTTAGATGAGAACGGACAACCGCAAATGCGTAAAACTCCATTTCATGTTTACTCAATGCGACAGGCAATTGAAGAGGGATTTATTGTTGATGTATTGAAAAACTATACTACAATTCAAGAGGCTTTTCGACTTGTCAGAGTAACACAGGAAAATCCTGAGCTTATAGAAGGTGCTGCCGCAAAAGCCTTGTTTAGATACTACAAGCAACACGGATATACCATTCAGCAAAAAACGGACATGATAATGTCCAACTTCCTATCAAAAGGAAGATTTACCATTGACGGTAAAGGTAAGGCTATTATTGTATCCGACTCTCGTGCCAATGCGGTTAGATACTATCTTGCAATTAAAGAGTATTTGAAATCACACCCTGAAGAGAGTGTTGGTTCGGATGTTATGGTTGCATTTTCAGGCTCTGTTGAAGTTGACGGCATTGAATATCGTGAGTCACAAATGAATGTTGACGAGAATGGTAAGTACATAACGACTGATAAGAAATTCAGAAAAGTATTTAACAGCCCACTCTATAATATTTTAGTTGTAGCAAACAAATATCAAACAGGATTTGATGAACCGTTGCTTCAGTCCATGTATGTTGATAAAAAATTAAAGGGCGTTAATGCGGTTCAAACACTTTCAAGACTTAACAGAACCTGCTTCGGTAAAGATGAAGTTTTTGTTCTTGATTTTGAAAACACAGTTGATGATATCAAGGATTCTTTCCAGCCATACTTTGAATGCACTACGCTTGATGGCGAAGTTGATATAAACCGGGTTTATGATCTGCGTGCAAAGATTCAAGACTATTTGCTTTATAATATGGAGGATGTTCAAAAGTATAGAACACTTATGGACGCTCAATCAAAACAAAAGCAAACACAAACCGGACTCGGAAGACTTTCCGCAATACTGAAACCGGTTGTTGATCGCTTTTCTGAGCTTGAAGAAGACAGGCAATATGCTGCAAGAGATTATCTCAGAAAATTCAACAACGCATATTCTTATGTAACTCAACTTGTTAAACTTCACGATGAAGAGTTATTCAATGAATATCTTTTTACATCTCAGTTGGTTAAATTCCTACCGAGAACTTCAAAAGATATAGTTGATATTGATGATAAAATAAGTCTTGAATATGCTTCGCTTAAAGAAACATTCAGCGGCTCTATTAAACTTGATAATGCAAGCGTGGAACTTGTTCCCACAAGCAATCTTGCTCCCAAAAAGCCTAACAAAAAGAAGGATACTTTGCAAAGCATTATCGATAAAGTTAATGAAAAATACCTTGGTGATTTTACCGATGGTGACAAAGTAATCGTTAAAGGTTTGTATGAAATGTTTATGTCGGATCCTGAGGTTAAGTCTAAAATTAAGGATCAGGCAAAAGGTTCAAATACCGAAATGTTTATTAACAGCTTGTTTCCCGATAAATTCCAAGAGATTGCAACGCGCTGTTATACTCAAAGTGCCGAATCATTCAACAAACTTTTTACCGATGCAGATTTCTATAAAAATGTAATGAATGTTATGGCAAGTTTTTTTTATAAAGAGCTTAGAAAAGATTAAAGCATTTTGCTCTCACCCATGTATTGAGTGAGGGCGATTTGTTTTATTAACAATCCATTTGACTTGCAGATACCTTTAATGGTATAATCAGTTTGCGACAAAAATCCAATTTAATAACATCACGAGAATATAGGTAGCGTGTGTTTTTATCTTTTGATAAAAACACACGCTTCTTTGTCATACGCTTGGGTTTTCCAAACTATGAAATTTTCCTGGCAGAAAGTTTGAAGCAAGTGTTTTTTGGGCGTAGCTTCGGCTACGCTCTTTTTGCTTTTCTGCGGTGATTTCAATGGATTATAAAAGTCAAACATGTTGTTTTACAGGGCATCGCAATATTGCCCCATATACGCCCGACACGGTCTTTGAACAGACGAAGTCTATCGTTACCCTGCTTGTTTCTAAAGGTTTTAAATACTTCGGCACAGGCGGTGCTTTGGGGTTTGATACCATTGCTGCACAGGCTGTTTTGTCGGTAAAAGAAACTCATCCCGAAGTTAAACTCATCTTAGTGTTGCCATGTGAAAATCAAACGAAATATTGGAAGCAACAAGATATTGATGTGTATAATGATATTAAGTCGAGAGCTGATAAGGTAAAGTTTCTTGCTCCGCATTACTATAACGGATGTATGCAAAAAAGGAACAGACACCTTGTTGATTGTAGTTCTGCTTGCATTTGCTTTCTTACAAAGCACGAGGGTGGCACGGCATACACTGTTGATTATGCAAAACAAAAGGGTCTCGATATAATAAATGTTGTTGAAGAATTTGAAGGATAGCCGAGTTTATTTCTCGACTATCCTTTTCTTTTTTGCACATCAGTTAGTTGCTGTTGGACTTTCAACTTGTTGAGATTTAGACACTGCATATTGAGCCATTCTCATTCGGTTCTGCTCGAACACTTCGTCTACCATATGTGTGTAGATTTTTGCGGTTACCGATATGTCAGAGTGTCCCATCCATTCTTTTGCCACATTGATTGGTACTCCGGCTGCCTGACAGTCGGTGCAGAAAGTGTGGCGCAGTAGGTATGGCTCGAAGTCGGGAGCTATGATTGAGTTCTTTACTTGATTGCGATATAAGTGAGCTCCGTTTGCTAAGTCCATTTCTTTTACGAAGTTTTTCCAGCTTTGATAGAAGGCATTGTCATCCATTCGTGTGTGCTTTTCGTACTTTACAAATACATATTCGTTGTTGAGTTCTTTTGCTTTATGTTCCTTTAATGCATCTAAAAGTACAGGCGGAATTGGTATCTTTCGTCCTGTTCCTGCTTCCGTTTTGGATTTGCCGACTGTCAGAATTGCGTTTTCAAAATCTATCCAATCCCACTTCATTCTTCGGATTTCTATCGGTCTAAGTCCGCAGCATAACATTGTAAGCACCATCGTTCCGGCATAGTGCTTTGGTATGGTTTCAAGTATCATTCGGCGTTCATCATCAGTTATTGGTCTGTGCTTGTTCTCGTACACAGTCGGCAGAACAATATCCTTTGCCACATTGGTTTTGATGAGTTCCTGCTTTTCAGCTTTTGTAAGTATACGCCTTAACACCATGCGCACCTTTGATGCAAATGTCTTACTCCATCCTGCATATTCGTTTATGAATCTTTGGCAGTCATCCTCAGTCAAGTTGCATAACTTTATCGAACCGAGGTGTTCAATGATGTGATTGTAGACGATGTTTTTGTACATGTATTTGTTCTTTTGCGTGCAGTTCGCTTTCTCGATGTTAAGGTGATACCAGTTGTCTGCATAGTCTTTTAATTTCATTTCAGAGAAGACACCGCCACTCCTTTTCTTCTCTTGGAGTTGATAATATTCCTTGACCATGTCATCAAGTTTCTTTCGGCAATCCTTTTCACTCGTCTTTGATCGAGCAGTTAATACATCGTATTTACCATCTTCATTTTTAATTCTTTTAGTCATTCGGTAGCCGATTTGGTTACCGTTTTTGTCGTATAATTCGTACATAATTTACCTCCGTATAGTAATTTCTTGCCTTTTGGCAACACAAACACTACCACACAGTTTTGCAAATAGCCAGACCAATACCTGACAAAAAAGAGACACATTTTTTGTGAGATTTTGACCTGTATGCCGAGTTGAATTTATATATTTAATCAGGAATTGTAGAGATAATTTAGTACATCTTTGATGAAATATAACTTAACTCTGCTGTCACAGGCTGCAGGAATGTTCTCGCAGAACTCTGCAACCTTGTCTTTGCATAACCCGGTAATGATTCCGATTTCTTTTTTATTGAACATATATTGTCCTTTTTCACGGCAAATAAAGCTCGCCATTTGCTCAATTTCCGCTTTGGTTTTGTTCATCATACGCGCTCCTTTCTGTGAATACTCAAAAACCTTGATTTTCTGCGAAAAACACCCTTAACTGCATACGAATTTGGAATCATACGCAAAAGTATTACGAATCGAAAAGCCGACAGGCTTTGCCGGACGGCGTTTTCGGGCATTTCAATGCCCGAAAATCATACCCCTTTATCCTGCTTTAAAATCGACGGCTTGAAATCCGCTTCAAAATCGATCCAAAAGCCGCAGATTTTCATTAAAAAATCATCGTTTTTTTCATTCACTTTTTTCATTCCGGGCTTTTATATTGTTTATGCATCAAAAATGCAAAAGTAGAAAGCAAAATCAAATCAACCGATGCACAGTATAAATATTTGAATTTTTTTTACCATTGACCGAGCAGTGTTCTACATCAATCAAGCATTGATCCTCAAGAGATTTTATTGCCCGTCTTACACTTTCGTAACTCATATTGCACTGCTCAGCCATTCTTCTTATTGACCAATAACTTTTTCCTTTTTTATCTTTTTTAGAAACCAAAAAACAATAGACCATAAAGTCACGACTGTTCAATTTATATTTTTCAAAAAAGTCATTTGGCATAATCCAAAATCTTCCGCTTGGAATTTTTTGATACAACATTTTTCATTCCCCTTTCTAAAAATAAAAATAAAAAACCTATACGCATCTCAAAATAAAAATGCATATAGGTTCATCATAGTTTTATTGAATTTTCTCTCCGTTTTCATATTAGCAAAATCATAATTTCCTGTCAAGACCCCTTGCAGATGAAAAAATAACTTGAATTCAAATTCAAACAGAGTTAACATCACCACAACCTAAAACGAAAGGTGGTGAGGATATGAAAGAAATGACTGAACTTAAAATGGTATATGAGCTTGTGATTTCGAGAGCTAATCCTCTTGACAAATCGACCATATGCACCTCCGGGTGATTGTGGTGAAAGTACTTCGCCATCGGTCAGTGTTACAATCTTGAATGCCGTTAAACAAGAACTTGATAAACATGAAACAGAACTCAAAACTCAAAGTACATTCGCCCATTTGCGAGATGCGATTATTGATGAAAAATAAAGACATAACTTAAAAAGAAGTTTGCCCCAAATGTTAGGGCAAACCTCTTTTAATAATATTCACTTTTATTCTATTTATTTTTGTGATATAGTACTAATATAGATATTACTTGTACATCTATTGCCACTATAGATAATTTTGGCTTGATAATTGTGCTCTGAGCCAACAATAGGCAGAGAGTATATTTTTTGCAATTTCTATTATGATTGAATATTCTTGCATATTAAATGCAGTAAAAAGCACTAATTATAAAAGAGATGAATTTTATGAACAGACCTAATTATATAGAATGGATTATTGAAGAACAAGGTGTTGTTTTTAATGACGGTATACCATTAAACTCCTATAAAATCACATACGATATTTCTGATGAAGAGACTTTAAACCAGTGGGCGTTACACATAAGGAGACATTATATACAAGATAATGAATTAGAAGAAAGTCTAAAAGATCTACCGTGTTCTAAAGAAGAATATCTAAAAACATACAAAATCCCACAAAGAGGTGGTCAGGGTTCAGTATCCAGATCGGCGGATATCACAGAAATACTTGTTGCAGATATGTTACAGTTCCTTATGAACTATGAGGTGCCAAGAATCAAACAGCTTAATCGTTCGAACAAGAATTTACCCGAGCATGGCACAGATGTTATTGGATTCAAATTTGAGAGTTCTGTAGATGAGCCTAGTCGAAAAGATATATTGATAGCTGCAGAGGTAAAAGCAAATTTAAGTGGGACCAATTTTAACACAATAAAAAAGGCTGTAAATGATTCGAAAAAGGATAATTTTCGAATTGCAACAACATTAGATTATTACAGGCTAAAATTAAAACAGTATGGTGATGTTGACAATGCAAGAAAAATTTTGCGATTCGAACGTAAAAGCGAAATTCCTTATAAAACCATTTATAATGCGTTTGCAATAACTAGTCTTGATGTTATTGATGATAATACGATAATTCAAATTAATGGTTCAGACTTAAATTTGGCATTAAATCAAAATGTTTATTTTGTTCATGGAAAAGATTTGATGGAATTAGCACACAATGTATATGATAGGTGTAAAGAATAATGAAAACTTCAAATTTAACACAATTATTATTAAAATACCAAAAAGCAAAAGCAAAACTTACGGAGTTTGAAATTGACAAACAAGATTATCCGAAATTTAGAGCAGATTCAGAGGATTTGTTTTATTTCACAATTTATATTATTTCAAGATATTCTGAATGCATAGTTTGTGGAGATGAAACTACCGCTTCGAGTATAAAAGAAAATTTAGAGTTGGTATCTCAATATTATGATGCTTGTTTTAATTCTAAAGATAATGAAGAATACTCAAATGAATTTTTACTAATAGGATTATCAGCGTATTTTCTTTCAAATGACTTTGGAAGTGCAAAAGTTTTATGTAAAGAAATAGAAAAAGAATACTTTTCGCAAGATAGTCCACAATACTTGATTATTGCAATTGTTGATTATTTACTAAACTCCACTGAAATATCAATAAAGACTGATAATCAAACTTTATTGAATTTGATTACACAATTTGTTGATTATTTCCATAACGGAAATGGTTATGATTCTATAATAGCTCTTGTGTATAATTACAAAAATCAGGTTGAATCGCAAGAACTGGTATTAGACAATATTTTTATAAATGTGTTAATAGCTATAATTATTATCACAAAACAAAATTCAGCTTGGGAGATAATAAGATATTCTAATGATTATAATACAGATGATTTTATAAAGTATTTTGGAAAAAATGATGCTATCAAAATCTTTTGGGAAGCCCAAAAGATTATCGCTGAATCGGGAATTCTTAATGGTAAAAGCGGTATTGTTCAATTGCCAACGGGCGTTGGCAAAACAAAGAGTCTTGAATTAATAATTGAAACTGGAATTATATCTAATAGAATAAAAAATACAATTGTTGTTTCACCTTTACGAGCCCTTTGTAATGAAATAACTGATGATTTAGCACAAGCACTACAGGATGAAATTGTTATCACTCAATTTTCGGATATTTTACAAACGGATTTTGATTTGGAATTTTTATCAAATGATAATAACAATGTTATTATTTGCACACCTGAAAAATTAAATTATGTTTTATATCATCAGTCAAACGTTTTTGATTTAATTGATTTGATAGTTTTTGATGAGGCTCATATGTTTGACGATGGTAACAGAGGGGTGAATTTTGAATTACTCATTTCAGAAATCAGAAGTAGAATTAATTTTTCTGAAAAGCAATTAGTCATGCTGTCTGCTGTTTTACCTAATGCTGAAATCATTAAAGAATGGTTATTTAATGATCAAGGCGTATTGGCAAATAGCAAAACATTAAAAGGAACGCCCAAAACTCTAGGCTTTGCTTCTTGCACAAAAGATCTGCATTATTTTACTAATAATTTTGATGAAGAAGATTATTTCGTCCCTAAAAGCCTAGAAATCACAACTCTAAATAAACTTCCTCGAGAACGTAAAAATAGAGTTTTTCCCGAAGCAAATAATGCAAAAGATATTGCTATTTATTATTCTATAAAACTCTGCCATAATGGCGGCATTGCAATCTATGTAAATAGAACCGATTCGGTATCAACTGTAATTAAACGTATTATAGAATTATACGACCGTAAATATGACTTATCTGAAATCATTCATAACAGTAATCCAGAAGAAACGCAAAAAATCACAAGGCTGTTTGTAGCTTATTATGGAGAAAATCATATTTTTACAAAGGCAAGTAAATTGGGAGTTTTTCCACATTATTCAAGATTACCTAACGGTTTACGAATAGCAATTGAGACTGCATTTAAGAAAAGGTTTATATGTTTCGTTGTATGTACTTCAACTCTTGCTCAGGGAGTAAATATACCTATAAAGTACTTATTTGTCACAAGCAACAAATTTGATTTTGATAATATGAAGGTCAGAAATTTTCAAAATTTGATAGGCAGAACTGCTCGTTCTGGTATGTACACATCAGGAGATGTAATTATAACCGATCCAAATTTCTTTGATAAAAAGAATAATCACGACGAAAACTATTACGCTTGGCAAAGGTGCCAAAAATTAGCAAATTCAGAATATTCTGAGCCTTGTAGCAGTTCCATTTTAACTTTAATTAACGATTTTTATATTGACTATACATATTATTTTAATGGAGAAGATAATGCAAAATACATAATTAATCATTATAATGACTGCAATGATGTTATAGAAGAATTGCATGAAATTTTGTTATCCGATTGCGATAGTGATATTCAAAGAGGAAATTTAAATACTAAAATACAGGAAATGAAATTTGCGATTCAGTCTATTGAAAGTTATTTGTGTTTTGCATATTCACAAAACAACAGTGTTGATATTTCAATGCTGAGTGAAACAATATGTAAAAACACTCTTGCATTCCATATAGTTGATAAACAAAAAAGAACTGTTTTATTGGAACTCTTCAAGGTAATTGCTAATAAAATATCGGATCTGCCATATGAAAGACTCAATCGGTATGCCACCTCTATGACTGGAATAACAACATCAAGCAAAATCGAAAATTGGATAAATGAAAACTTTAATATTGATTTTGAATATGATTATAATAATTTAATAGAATTAATAATTAGGTGTTACAAATCAGTCTGCAGTTCAAAATGTTCTGAGGAACTATTGAGAAAAATTGCATATATGTGGGTAGATGGAAGTCCGTTATATAAAATAGCTTCTGATACTGGTTGGTCATTCAAAGATGTTGAAATAATATGTATGAAAACTCTTTCTTATGATATGAGTTTTTTGGTTGGCAATATTATAGACATTGTAGAGTGGGAAGATGAAAACGCAAATCATATAAAGTTAGCTAAACTACAAAAAATGTTAAAATACGGAGTTGATAACTCAACACAATTATTAATTTGCGATAGAGTTGTAAATGATAGATTCATCTCATCAATTATTAGTTCTTTTATTGGAATACAAAATAATTTTAACGAGTTAAAGCAACAATTATCAATGCATAAGGATATAGTCTTTAATGCATTAGAAGAGTATCCTACAGTATTTAAAAAAAGAATAGAACAAATAATAAAGTAAAGGCTTATGAAAGGATCATGGTATGAATACATACAAAATACAAAGTCCCTTATTGTTAGCGGCTATTTTTGGTAAGACAAATTGCAAACATTTACTTTCAGGATGTAATGGTTACTTGTATTGCGATTATAATAATATCGGTAGAGGATTCATAGAATTTTGCATTTCCAAAATATTTAATATACACCGTATACCCGGATTTGAGCAGTTTTACCTAAACACTGGAGCAAGTTTGGAACTTTTAAAAGCGTATAAAGGATTGTGCGAAGAGGATATAAATGATGCTTGTAACGAGATTAAAAAAATATATGACTTTACACAAAATAATTTAGCCAATTCAGTAAAATCAGAAACGATATCTTTACGACGACACTTAAACCCGTTTGAGGAAGAATACGTTGCAAAACAACTTGCAAATCCTAGTGTGGAATTAATTGAATTACCTGTTAATATACTTAATTCTTATACTTACGACCGTACTGAGTTTAAGTATCGTAGTAACATTGATATTGTTAGAGAAATTGATATAAAAAAAATATTGATGGTTGATGAATATATTCAAGATCCTTTCTTGTGTTGCGAATCAATAAGAGACGATGAAAGAGAAGTATGGGTTATAGAAGAAAATATGTTTGGCTTGATAAAAGTAAATAAAAATTGTTTTTATGTGGATAAAACATTAAAGTTACCAAAAGTTGAAAATCATCAACAATATTACTTTCAAACAAATAAAAATGATGAAAAGTCACTTTTTTACAATAAATCAGATATTATTCCATTGCCCTGTGAATATGGAAGTATTACAAAATTATTGATTAAAAGGAATAAAAAGAAAATAAATAAATTGTACAAGTACAATGATATATAAAATGGCAAAAAGATTATTACTGCATAAAATGAAAAAATATTTTCAAAAAACTGAACTACTAAATAAATGAAACAACCCGTAATTTAGTAGAGGATATATTATCTCGGACAAATTAATAATAGACTGTATAAAATGTTTTAATTATCTTTTATCTTACTTTGGAATTATGGTTACAAACACACAGGAAATAATAAATAAAAGTTTGAAAGACCATTTCTCGAATTACAGTTATTGTTAGCCATCTTTATTATTAAAATTATGAGAGAATATATTAAACAATTATGTTGAGGTTGTTCAATGGAACTCATTTAGTAGTAATATGGAATATTGCATAGAGAGCAGTAACAAAAAAGAACGCTGTTAGCGATCATAATATTGTTAAAACAATATAAGGATGATTTGATGTTATTTAAGAAAAAGCCGATTTCAGTAGAATATTCGGTATATGGATGTTCACTGCAAGTAGTTGCAAATAAAGGCAAAATACCTAAAGCAAGAATGTTATGTACAATAGAATCGGATGATACAATATTAATCGGTGACATAAGGCATTATAAAGATAGAGATTTTTGCAAGGGATATGGCACTTTGATGATGCAAAAACTTATATCTTATGCAAAAGAAAACGGATACAAAACTATTTACGGTCATTTATCGACGGTCGATTTAGGCCATAAGGATAGATTGTATCATTTTTATGAAAAATTCGGGTTTGAGATTACAGAAAACGAAGAACAAAATGGTAATTTTTACGGCAAAATAACTTTAAATTTATAGGAATAAAAGGCATTCACAAATATGAAAATAAAATATTCACTGATGCTATTTTCTATAAAAACATAGAAAAGTTATTAATTGATTATTATAGCATTGGCAATATCAAATTTTGTAAGTTGCTTAAGACTCCTTTATGTAAGGTTTGCAATTCCTCATACGAATTTGCTATACGGAGCAAAAATAAAATTCTGAGAGATTTTTGAGAGACGAAAAGTTTGAAAAATAGCTTAAATAGGCGGTTTTGAAAAAAGATTGCGAGGCTCTGACTCCGCCATTTTAGGTTCGAATCCCTATTACGGGTTTATAATGCAATTAAACCCGTAAAAACGTTCTGTCAAGTCTTTAA
>ERZ835051.2409-NODE-2409-length-16702-cov-6.046134_pt1 | contig 16702 bp, 14 predicted proteins | sample MGYA00519575_ERZ835051 | MGnify/ENA primary metagenome ERZ835051 (study PRJEB31850, sample SAMEA3708769) | human gut metagenome | biome: human gut; feature: human-associated habitat; material: faeces | place: China | collected 2014 ... | reverse complement strand
AAGTATTTGCTATATTAAAAAAAGTTCAGGATAGATGTAATAGCAGGAAAACCAAACTTGTAAGATATATGACTTGCAGGTATACATATAATAAAAAGCTTGAAGGTATAGATAGAAGTTATTTTGATAAATTTCAGGAGTATACATTTGAGGGTTGTAAATTTCTAGGATTTTATGATTATGATAATTATCTTACATTACTTTATGGTGATTATATGAAGCTTCCGCCAGTAGAAAAGAGGGTCAGTCATATGCCGGTATCGTATATAAAGCTGGTGAAAGAAGAAGATATATAAGGTGAAAGGATTCTTTTAAATAATTTTATTTTGTATATATGAAATAGAATATTTCTAATTATGTAAGGAGGGAGAGCTTGGAATGATAAACGAAAAGAAGGTAATAACAATCATTGGAGCAGGAAATGTGGGAACAGCAATGACTGCAATATTATCACAAAATAAAGAGTTAAGAGTTATTGTATATTCTTCAAAAAAAGAGCAATGGTGTAAAGAATTAAAGTATAGAGTTATGGATATAGATAAATGGAATGTTATAGAAGGATATGAGGTGACGGATAATTTAGAGTATGCAGTTATTAATTCTAATCAGATATTTATTACACTTCCATCTTTTATGCGTCCTGATATGATTAAAAAAATAAGCGCATATGCTCAACCCAATACGCTTATTGCATTTGTTCCAGGTTGTGGAGGAATAGAATATTTTTGTCGTAATTTAATTGAAAATGGCTGTGAGATAATTGGATTTGACAGAGTACCAGCGGTATCAAGGCTTGTTAAATATGGTGAAAGTGTTGAATATGATAAAAAGAAAAGTCTTAAAATAGCAGGATTAAATGTTGGATATGACAGGTTGTTAAATATTTGTGATATGTTAAAAGATGAGTTGGGGATTGATTTTAAAAGTATAAAAAATTATTTATCAATTACACTTACGCCAGCTAATCCTATAATGCATCCTGTACGACTTTATTCAATGTTTAAAAATATGAATAGGGAGTCAGAAATAGATCATAATATATTGTTTTATGGAGAATGGAATGATGAAACATCTGAATATTTATTTAAATGTGATGATGAATTGCAGGATTTATGTAGAGTTATAGGAGTAGAGGATATTAAATTTTTAAGAGAACATTATGAATCATATACGCCAAAGGCAATGACAGAAAAAATGCATTCCATTTTATCTTTTAAAAAGGTACAATCACCATTAATACCTATGGATAATGGTTGTTATAAAATAGATTTTAATTCAAGATATTTTGTGGAAGATTTTCCGTATGGACTATTTATAATAAAAGGATTAGCGGATATATGTGATGTAGTTACACCAATGATAGATGAAATTATAAGGTGGTATTTAACGATAACCAATCAATCAGGAGAATATAGAAATATTCCTTTTGAGAATGGAATTAAGACTATAGAAGATATACATAGTTTGTATAGAATGAATTAAAATCAGAGTGCAAAGGATTGTTATATGGACAATAAGACATGGGATAATATTGCTGATTATATATATAATATTTCAATTAAAACGATAGATAATAGGAAAGTGGTTATGTATGGATATAGCTATAGAAATTCCGCAATAGCTAAAAAATTATCAGAGAGAGGAATAACTATAGCATTTTACGTCGATGGAGCAATTGGAAAACAGATGGTAAAGGGTGTATATAAACCAGATGTTTTAAAAAATGCAGCTTCTCAATATTACATAATTATTCCTATGTTGTGTTGTGATGAAATTATTGAATTATTAAATTCATATGGTTATATGCCAAATGACTATATTTATCTTGGAAATTTAAGGTATGAAATCAAGAAAATGAGTGAAGCATATTTTGAAGATAATTATGGGAATAGGATAATTATAGAGAGTAAGAATCAAGAAGATATAAAAGAACATTATATAGACAGGTTGAGACAAAATATCAAATTTAAAGGCTTTGATTCTACAGTTGTAGTAAATGATAATTGTGTATTAGGAAAGCAATTTAATTTATCAATGAAAGATAATTCATATTTTGAACTTGGTGAAAATACTAAAATAAATTGTCTGATTAGTATAAATGATAATTGTGAATTTAGATGTGGTAATAACTGCGTTTTTTCACAGAGTGGTTTGATAGAAATGTATGACTCAAAGATAATTATAGGTAATCAGTTTACGATAGAACCAGGGTATACGTTTAGAACCTTAAGAAAGTCAGCAATAACAATAGGGGATGATTGTATGTTTTCATATAATATAAATATGAGGACAAATGATGGGCATTCAATTTTTGATGTTAATACAGGTAATAATATAAATTCAACGGACAAACTTAATGAAAGTAGAAATATATATATAGGAAATCATGTATGGCTAGGTATGAATGTTACAGTTTTATATAATAGTAACATAAATGATGGAAGTATAATTGGTGCAATGAGTCTGGTTAAATCAGAAGTACCTAATAATTGTATAGCGGCAGGTGTGCCAGCACATATAACACGAAAGGATATAGCTTGGAGCAGGAATAACAGTTCGCTAGACATTGATGAATGTGGAATGGAATATGTAGGAAACACTAAGTTATAAGGGGGATAGTATGCGTGATAGAGTTATTCTGATGGTCGGTCTATACGATACATTAGATATATTTACTTATGAGCTAAAGAAAGAATTTGAAAAAATCGGACTTGAAGTTATGATATTTAATTCACAGGATATGGAAGGTTCAATGATAAAGCTGAGTGAATTCATAAAAGAACCAGTAAAAGCAGTTGTGACTTTTAATAATCTTGGGTTTAATATGGAGCTTATAAAAGGTCAGAATATATGGGAACAGTTACAGATTCCATGTATTAATATTCTTATGGATCATCCGTTTATACATAAGAAGGCATTGGATAATGCGCCAGCTAATGCTGTTGTTATATGTCCTGATAGGAATCATATGAAATTTGTTCAAAGATTTTATCCTCAGATTCCGATAGTTGGATTTCTGCCACATGGAGGTAAAGCAAAGGATATATCAATAAAGCCTATCTGCGAAAGAAGTATTGATATATTGTATGCAGGCGGTATCTCATATAAATTTATTGAACAGAGCAAACCTGACTTTAAGGAATTTACATTTGACGCAAAGAAAATTGCTAATGAGACATATGAGGAGCTTATTAATAATCCCGATAGGACAACAGAAGATGTGATAGAAGAAAGGCTGCTTCATAATGGAATTATTCTGTCAGATAATGAGTTATTAAATGTTATTGAAAAGTTACATTATATTGATATGATGGCAGTATCCTATTATAGGGAGAAGACAGTAAAGACTCTTGTAGATGCGGGTTTTAAGGTTACATTATACGGAACTGGCTGGGAAGTCTGCGATTGGATAGATAATGAAAATCTTGATTATAGAGGAAGAGTGTCAGCAGATGAAATTGTTGATTTGATGTATGATAGTAAAATTGTACTTAATACAATGACGTGGTTTAAGGACGGAACACATGACCGTGTATTTAATGGAATGCTTGCAGGAGCTGTTGCTGTTACAGATTCCTCCATCTATATGAAAGAGAATTTTACAGATAATGAACTTGTTATGTTTGAACTAGAAGATATAGACAAGCTTCCACATATTATTAATGATTTAGTTACAGATAAATATAAAATGCAAAAGATTGCTGATGAGGGACGAAAAAAAGCATTGCAATTTCATAGCTGGGAGAAGAGGGCGGATGAGTTGTACTATGATTTAATATCCCAGTTATAGCACTCGTAAGATTATATAATCACAGTGAGGAAAGGACATAATATGCGCTTCGTACTTTTTTATTCTGGTGTAGAATCCTTTAACTATTTTACAGACAGAATTGTAGAAGAATTAGGAAAAAGAAATCACCAATGCTTTATATTAGACCTTAATAGAAGTAATCAGGAGGGAGAACATTCATTTAAAGCGTTTACAGACTTTTTGGCGGTAAGAGCAGATGCAGCTATAGGTTTTGATGGCATAGGTCTGAAGGAAGATATGTTTATAGAATTATGGGATTCTATGGACACAGTGGCACTTAATATTCTTATGGATCACCCATTAAGATTTCACCCGACTATGCAGAACCACCCAAGAAATTATGTGCAATTCTGCTGTGATCATAATCACGTTGATTATGTTAGAAAATATTTTAGTGATACTGTATACAAAGTGGAATTTATGCCACACGCAGGCACATATAGGAAAGAATTATGTCTTGATGATTATGATAGCAGGCCATATGATGTATTATTTTCTGGTACATACTATAGACCACAGAGCTACTTAGACCAGATAGATAGTGCATTTAAAGATAATGAACTGCTCAGAGTATTTTATCACAATCTTGCTGAGTATATGATTGACAATAATAGTATAACAACGGAGCAGGCAGTGCTTGATGTTATTGATATGATGGAGCTTTCATTAGCACAGGAGCAGGTTAAGCAGTTGTTTAGATTTTCTGAACCTATAGACTGGATGGCGAGAATGTATTACAGGGAGAAGATTATTTCAATAATAGCCGAAGCAGGAATTGATATATGGCTGTTAGGAAGAGGCTGGGAGAATCATCCATCAACGGAATTACATAATGTACACATTATTAATGATCGTGTTCCATTTGCAGATACGCTTTCAGTTATGGAAAAGGCAAAGATTAATCTTAATGTTATGCCGTGGTTTAAGGCAGGTACTCACGATAGAATATTTAATATCCTGCTGTCAGGTTCTTTACCATTGACGGATTCAAGTAAGTGGCTTAAAGAGCATTTTCAGGATAAGAAAGATATTGTTTATTATAAACTTGATGCGTGTGAAGAAATACCTCAGTTAATAAAGCATTATCTGGATAATTCTGATGAAGCGAAAGCGATAATTCAGAATGGCTTCGATATTGTGGCAGACAATTATGTGTGGGGTAATATTGTGGAACAGCTGATAAGAAATGTGTAGAATTTAAAGCGTTGATGATAAATCAAATATGTATGGTGATTATTACAGCTGCAGGTTATTAAACAAAACCTGCAGCTGTAATGTTATTTAAGCCCAAACGCAATCTCCAGCATCTGAGTAAGCCTGATATCATAAGTATGGTACTTTTTAACCTTTTCAAAACCATTGTGAGCAATTTCCTGCCGGTCTTTATCGTGTGAAAGGTAGTATTCACATTTTCCCATTAAGTCATCAAGACTTGTATATGCTTCCAGATCTTCACCTATATTAAAATGTTCTGGCAGTTCTGCCTGATAGTTAGTTATAAGAAAACCTTCACAGCCAAGTACGTCAAATATGCGAAGAGACAGACCACTTCGTATTGATTTGGCTGTTAAGTTAAGGTTAATTTTGCTTTGGTGGAATATAATAGGCATTTCTGTGTTTGTCTTAGCAAAACCACGATTATGAATTAGCGGCATTGAAGAGGTATCACTGCCTGTATAGAGGTCTACATTAAAATGTTCAGATAAGACTTTTAAGTAACGAAGCCGCTCCTGTTCAGCCACCTTTACACTTATAATGTGCTGTGCAATTACAGCTTTTGTATCAACCTTCATACTGTCAGGAAAGTTGATAAGCTCAGGTCTGACTTTGCAAAATGCTTCTATTAGTTCAGGGGTTACACATTCCTCAATGAAGTTATATCCATATACAAGCAGTTGTGCTTCAATAAGTCCGTCTACATAGCCACGCATTTTTTCAGGAAGAGTAATTTGGTTATATAGACATTTCTCTGAATATAAAGAGCCGATAAATGATATATCCGATGAAAATCTGGTCCGGTCAGCAGCACTTGCCATAGTTGCAGTAGCGTAATTGTCACGGACGTTGGTAGCAAGCGGGATATGAAATATTCCGTCAGGGTTGATGTGGTGGAAGTCGTTGTACAACTGTCTGTCGAATAAGAATATCTTATTGCAGGGATTAGCTAATGAAGTTGAGAATAATTCAAGTACAGGGCTGTCAACGATTAGGCACAGATAAGGAATACCCCATATATTACATACATCAGATACTGAAGGAAAAAAGTTAATTGAGAATACAAAAGAATATGTGTCCTGCTTTAAAAGTTCGTTAAGACCCTTAATGCAGTCTGATGGAAGAAGCTGTTTGTTGTATACTTCTCTTGTATCTTCTGTTATCTTGAAACCAAGATGTTTAAAGGAAGCAATAATGTCGGGTTCGCATATGCTTCCATATCTATAAAAAAGTATGTTCATAATTCTCCTTTGCATATATACTATATAAGTAATTGAGAATTATATTTTATCATAAACAAAGAAGTGTTGCCAGTAAGAAAGCGTAAAGCAGCTGGCAAAGTTATATACATAAATATAAGAATTCTTATAGGAAAGATAAGAAAGCGAGATGGATAATATGGAAAACAGCAGTTATCACAAGAATAGAATTAAAGGGTTTAATTTTAATAGAGAGGATTTTAAAAGTCCGGCTAAAAGAAATCTTATGATTGGGGCAGAAGAGGCAGATTATGCGATACTGGCTGATGAAAATGTAACAAGTGAGGAAGAGATAAGACAGATAATCACAGAAAATGATTTCCTGCTTGATTATGGTATGGTTGTATTTGGAGAAAATGTGCCTGACGGAGAAATAGATTTTAATAACATAATTGATTATTTTAAAATGAATGTATATGGTGTGCTCATTAAGAAAAGCATACTCGTGTATACAGGCTGTTATAATGAAGAATTAACGGCTGGCATAGATTATGAGCTTGCGATAAGAGTGGCATATTATGCAGAAAAGTATAATTACAATGGAATATATGGCGTGCTGTGTTCAAGCGAAGAGAACTTATTTTCACAGGAAGCAGGCTCATCAGACATACAGGAAGCAGATAATGCAGCGGGTTCATCAGGCGTACAGGAAGCAGATAATGCAGCGGGCTCATCAGACATACAGGAAGCAGATAATGCAGCGGGTTCATCAGACGTACAGGAAGCGTATAATGTGACAGGCATATCAGATGAACAGACAGCTGCCCAATTCCTTACATATGCTTATGTTTTAAAGCTTTATATGAAAGAATTGACACACAAAGGACTGCTTGAAAATGCAATATATGCAATGAAGGCATATGCTGACAGTAAAGGGTGTGCAGATTTATACAACGGACAGTTATTGGAAATACTTAATAATGATGAGCTGTTTGCAAAGATTAAGATTAATACAGCACCATTTTATGTAATTATGGGCGATAATACGTGCCATGGAGTATTAAGAAGATTTGCAGGTGATATAACCAAGTCTCTTATCAAAAAAGGACAGGCTGTAATAACATCTGATGGAAGTTATGGAATGACTGTAAATCTATCTGATATTGAGGATAATTCATTAAAGGGTTTTATAGGTTTTCAGTCTATTGTGTTATTTAAAGACTATTTTAGAAAGATGAAATGTCCTAAGTACATTTTCTGGTTTGATAATCCAATGTATTTTGGAAATTTGTTTGAAGGAATAGATGAGAAATATTATCTTTTATGTCAGGATAGATATTATGCTGAATTTATAGAGGAACATTTTGGTGCGGTTAATGCTATGCAGCTTCCGCCAGCAGGAGAAGATGCTGGATGGGCGGCTAATAAGGACAGACCATTTGATATAGTGTTTATCGGGGCGTGTAATTATGTAGATGAGAGTGTTATTAAAGATGAGTTTCAAAAAGAATATTATGAGTATATGAAAGCACATCCTAATATAACATTTGAACAGGGGCTTAAAGAGCTTCTTGTATACAAAGATTTTAATATTGATGAGCAAAAGTTTCTTTCACTGCTTGATTCTTTGCAGGATGTATGCCGCAATATAGTTAATTACTATAGGACGAAGGTGCTTGAGACACTTTTGGCAGCAGGTATTAAGATTGATGTATTTGGAGATACCTGGGACAGATATTCGGGACTTGGCAAAGATAATCTCATAAAGCATGATGCTGTAAATGTAGATGAGTCCCTTGAAATATGGGGCAGATCTAAGATAGGACTTAATGTGATGACCTGGCACAAGGCAGGAATGACGGAAAGAATAGCTAATATATGTCTGTCTGGTGCGGTATGCTTAAGTGAGAGAACAGAATATCTGGATAGAGAATTCAACAATTATGAGGATATTGTTACGTTTAATCTTGAACATCTTGAAAAGCTGCCAGATGTAGTAAGAGAATTACTTGCAAATGACAGCTTAAGAGATAGTATAGCGCAGAACGCATATATAAAAGCCTCAAAAGAGCATATTTGGGATAATAGGGCAGAGAGTATCTTAAGAGGCTTATAAATTAAAATTACGATATTAAATCAACCCGGCAATTTTGAATATATCATTTAACCTGACTTTATAATTGTGGAATTCTTTAACTTTATTGTAACCATTTAGCGCGATAGCTTTACGTTCATCTTCGTGTTTTATGTAGTAATCACATTTTCTGATAAGGTCATCAATTGATTCGTAATATACAAAGTCCTTATCAGGTGTGAAGTATTCAAGGAAATCTGCCTGATAATTAGTGAGCAGAAATCCACCGGCACCCATAATATCCATACAGCGGAGCGGAATACCTGATTTAATGCTTCGCAGTGTGATATTCAGGTTGATTTTACTGCATTTGAATACATAAGGCATATTGTCGTAGAAATCAATAGGTCCTTTGTTAATCACATCAGGAAGTTCTGGTGTCGGGTTGTGTGTATACAGCTTGGTAGTAAACTTTTTTGATACAGCTTTTAATATTTCAAAGCGTTCATTCTGTGTGACCTTTCTTGCAAGAAAATAATTTGCATACACATAGGAAGGAGTTTCAATACCATCTTTATTAGGTGTGTAAGGTGTTATTTCCTGTATGGCTTTAATTATGTCAGGAGAAAGTACATCTTCGAGGAAATTAGCACCATATATATGCTGTTGTGCATTTATTACAGCATCGAGGTAGCCCTTAACATATGGAGATATATTCTCCAGTCTTTCATAGAAATTACCTTTTTCGTTGTACATAGAGCCGACAAATGACACATCACTGTCAAATACCTGATGAACCCTGGTGTTCATTGGCATACGGTCAAGACGTGCAGTGTTGACAGCAAGAGGCATATAATATACTGTATTTATTCCCCCATTCTTAAGCTGTAGATATTGTTCACTGTCGAATAAGAATATGTAATTGCAGGGGTTGGTTATAGTGTATGAATACAGTGTAAGAAGCGGGCTGTCGTATATCCATGATATGTATGGAATGTTGTGGCGGTTGCAGTTAGTAGATACGGCGGCACTGTAATTAAAGCTGAATACGGCATCGTAGTGCTGTCCTGTAATCTGTTCTTCAAAAAGCTTATCAAACTCTTCGCTTGCTCTTTCCAGAAAAAGTGGAGTTGATACAACTGTTAATTCATGCCCCATCTCAGTAAGGGCTTCTTTAATATCTTCAACACCAAAGTGGTGGTTCTCAAATTCAAGAATTCTCATAGTATTCCTCGTATTATTTTTATTTTATCTCTGATATTATATCATAAATTTTGTGCAGTTTTTCAGCGAATATAAAGTTTCGTAAGGAACTTTTAAGATGTTTTAAGATGAGCACTTTAGTGCTCATTATAACAGCATATATCAGTTGGAATGGTTTTGAATATTTCGGACATAAGTCTGTTATTGATTGCTAATAAGCAGTGTAATATATTATAATTCAGGTAATTATTATATCGGCAGAGGAGATGTGTTGTGAAAGTACTATTTTTTCAATGGGATGCATTTATGCAGAAGGGCATAGAGGCAGCATTAAAGGAACTTAATATAGAATATGATACATTTTATTACACGATGAAAGACTGGGATAATGACAGTGAACTTGAGAGTAGTCTTGACAGATATATAGCGGTGTCCAAGAATGTATACGACTGTGTGTTTTCAGTTAATTTCTCGCCGGTTATCTCGGACTTGTGTAATAGATTAAAGCTTCCTTATATTTCGTGGGTGTATGACTGCCCTATTAATATAAGAAGGACAGAGGCATTAAAGAATAAGTGTAATACAATTTATTTCTTTGACAGAATACAGGCGCAGCATTATATGGAAAATGGAGTAGAAGGGGCGCAGCATTTACCGCTGGCGGCTGATATAGATACATTTCGGACGGCTTTAGCTAAAGATGATAATTATGCGTGTGATGTTGCGTTTGTTGGAAAATTGTATAAATCGGACTATTCTTATATAAGTAATTATCAGGATGTATATATGAAAGGTTATCTTGAAGGTATTGTTGAAACACAGCAAAAGCTGTATGGAGGATATATTATAGATGACTGCATTAATGATAATATAATGAAGCATATTAATGAGAATTTTGCCAATGTATCCAATGGCAGTTATTCGGTTATTAAGCCGGAGGTTACATATGCACTGGCAACAGAGGTCACAAGCAGGGAGAGGGTTATGGCACTTGCACTTTTGCAGAACAGGTGCAATGTTAATCTATATTCTACAGATGTGGATGAAAGATTAAATAATGTCAATAATAAGGGATATATTGATTATTATTCCCAGATGCCCAAAGCATTTTATAATGCAAAGATTAACCTTAATATATCGCTTAAGATAATACAGTCAGGAATTCCACTGCGTGTGCTTGACGTACTTGCCTGCAAGGGATTTCTTATAACTAACTACCAGGCAGAGATAATGGAATATTTTACGCCGGGAAAGGATCTTGTGGTATATGAGGATATTAAAGACCTTATAGCGAAAGTACAGTATTATCTTGATAATGAAGATGAAAGATTATGGATTGCGGATAATGGCTATAAAAAGGTAAAAGAGAGTTTTAAGGTGAAAGACAGGATTAGCGGTATATTAAGAAATTAAGTAATATATTTTTGAGTATGTGCTTTGTTTTTGCTTGCGGCTTATGTTACCTAAAGCGTATAATGAGTGTAGCAAAGGCTGTTAGATTGTTATTATAAATATCAGGTGGCTGGTTATATTTTAATCACGAACCAATATTATGCGATTGGAGAAATTATATGGATAAGATTAATTCATTTTATAAGATGTTAAAATACAATGCTGAGAAGTATCCGGATAAAGAGGCGATTATATATGACACGATGACGGTTACTTATCAGAAGCTTTTTGAGGACTCATATAAGAAAGCACTTCATCTTATGAGGTTTGAGGGCAGCAGGATTGCAATATATGGACCAGCTTCATACAGATGGATAGTTAATATGTTTGGAACAATTCTTGCTGGTAAGGACGTTATGCTTGTTGATTTCTTCCTTCCCCAGAATACAAGAAATGATATATTAAAGAAGGTAGGTGTTGATTACATTTTATCATCTACTAACCAGTATATACTTGCAGACAATGAGGCAATTATAATAACTGATGCGGAGAAGGATGAGGTAGATGGTCTTATATACAATGAAGAAAATGTAAGAGAGGGCAATATTCTTATGCTTACAGCCGTTCCACAGGAGTGTGACAAGGCGGTTGTGCTTACAGTTTCCAATATACTTAATACAGTAAGTGCAGTTAATGAATGTTGTATGTGTGCACCAGAGGATAAGGTGCTTGCACAGATTGCACTTCATCATATATTTGGATATATATACAGTCTTATATGGCCAATCCATAATGGTGCGTGTGTATGTATTGGAAGAGGTTTAAGACATATAGATGCAGATACTTATTATTACAATCCTACAATCCTGCCTGGAACACCATCCATGATTGAATATCTGAAGAGAATAAAAGCACTTAATGAAAATCTTAAGACTATAATTATAGGAGGTGCAAGTTGTCCGTTCAGATTATTTGAGGCGTTAAAGGACAGGGATTTGAAGGTATACAATGTATTTGGAATGACAGAGGTGTCAGGGTGTGTTGGAATTAATGATACTATGGATGGCACTTACAAGATATTTGCTAGTTCTAAGGTTGCAATTGAACCTGATGGTGAGATTGTGGTAAGTGGTGACTGTGTTATGAAAGGCTACGATAAAGATGAGTCATATACTAAGCGTGTCATCAAGGACGGAGTATATCATACAGGTGATATAGGAAGAATTAATGATAAAGGTCGTCTTGTACTTTTAAAACGTAACCCTGAGATTATTCTTCTTCCAACAGGAGAGAAGATAAGCAGGACAGTTACAATAAGACAGATTAGTGCACTGGACGGAGTTGCAGAAAGCTATGTTACTTTATATGATGACAAGCTTACAGCAGTTATCGTGCCAATAGATAAAGATGTAAGAGAAGAAAGATTTGTAAGGCTTATTAATAAATATAACGAAAAAAAAGGTTACCGCTGGGAAATCCAGAAGACAATCATAAGCAAAGCTCCACTTCCAAGAATGGATAATGGTGATATTGACCAGAATGCAATAGAAACACTTATTGCTAATGAAAAGTAAGGTGTTAAGTAAATGCGGTGAGTGCCGATATATTTATTAGACTAATTAAGGATGAGAGGTAATGTCATGGAGGATATGAAGAAAGAACAGTTAGAAGTATTAAATGAAGCAAAAGGATATTGTGCAAATGTACTTCACTGTATAGATACAGTTGTTCCAGAACTTAAAGGCGACAAGAAGGATGATACAGATGAGTATCTTAGAATGACTGTTGACGGAGTTAATGTAGCTCTTGAGATGTATAATGCAACAAGAGATTTAACAGCAGGTGCGCAGTCGGCAGTAGATGAGGCTGATGGTAATAATGCTGTTAAAGAGTTATCAGCTGCATTAAAGTTAAGTGATGATTCAGCTAAGGCTGATGCTCTTGTAAAGGTAAGAGCATTCATTGCACAGTTTAAGGACTGTGCTGAGGCTGTCTGCAAGTAATAGAATATATTGATGGATTATGTATTGATAGATTAATCCAGTTCAATACGCCCTGATATATAATATATGTAATTTAATAAAAGATAAAACCCCTGTTATAGAAGAAAACAGCAGATAATGAATTGTTGTTTTCTTCTATAACAGGGGTTATTTATATGTTCTTCCAGATATGGTTTCTATCAACACATTTTGTCCTATAACAATTTTTGTCAAACACGGTTGCTGTAAACACATCTTGTCTTATAAGTCTAAATATATCCGTTAAACATCATTCCGGTATAAGCCGAAAGGTTATAAGGATCAGGGAATGACCTTAATGGATTCTTGTATGCAATAATCTTATTGTTGACATAGTCCATAGGGTTGAGTGCAATATTCTCAGCCTTTTCTTTAATGGAATTCTTAAACGAATTAAGGCTTTCATAAATGTGGCTTAAGGCGTCTTTGTTATCAGCGTTAATAATAACTTCCTTGTCAGCACTTATAGTTCCGTCTTTATTAAGCGAAAGTCCGCTGTCTGCAAGCTGCTTCTTGTATGAGCGTGCAATTGATGCGATTTCATTCTGGAGCTTTTCTGTTCCCTGAAAATGATTATTATTCTCATCATTAGTAACAGAGATAAGGTTGTTGTAACCAGCTACAAGTTCGTTAAGACTTTCCACAATAGAGTCTGCATCTGCCTTGAGGCTTATTGTTACAGGTTCTTCTGTTACCTTTGATAATTTGACATCATATGCTTTGTTGATTGTTATTGAATTGCTCATAGATGAGCGTTCATCACCATCAACATCAAATATGGCGTTGGCTGGATATTGTGTAACCCTGTCAAGTCCAAGAGTATCAATGAGCGGCTGGTTGCTAGCATCATCTGACTTTATGGAGAATATAACAGGAGTTGTTCCGTTAATGCCGGTTGCTTCTGATTCAATATTAATAGCTGTATTGCCTAGATTATCTTCCTTGATATTAGCTGTAAGTCCAATGTTGGAGCGGTTGATAAGTCTTGCAATCTTGTTCTGTATATTATTAGTTGTCTCGGAGTTATCCACTTTAAACTGGAACTCATATATAACATCATTGATTGATAAATCAAAAGAATATTCGCCAGGTTTTATATGCTTTGAACGTGGCTGTAGGTAGTTACCTGTATTAAGCTGTGAACAGGCTAACTGTTTAACATTTATATCAAAGCTTTCATCATCTGATGCTGCACCAAAGTCGGTGATGTAACTGGCATTGACGGCAGAAGCATTGCTTGATACAGCAGACTTCTTAAATGTCATTGTACCATCAGCACCGTCAGATAAATCCTCAGTAATATTCTCTAACGCTCTTGCATGTTCTTTTAAATCAATGGCGTATTTCTGGGCAGCAGTTGATAAGTCTAATTTGTACACAGGAGTCTGGCTGTTAATCTTAACAACCTTGCTATATGTGTTCTTAAGCTGAGTTCTTGTATGTGAGTCATACTTGGAATTAGATTTGTTCCCGTACTGGGATAAATAATAGCTGTATACACTACTAATCATAACAGTCACCTCCCTGTCTGTATGTATAATTGGTATAATGTGTATCGTCACAAAATATTTAATAGATTACAATAAATTTTATATAAAATTATATATAGATTTAACTGTCTTATAGTGTCGGATATAGTAACTCCATTTGCTATATCCATAAACTTTATTATATTTTATAAGGAATGGCTTGATTTTGCAATATACATATAGTAGAATGTTTAAGGTTTTTTGAAAATATTTATATAAATAATGTATAAATTATAAAAATCTGGTTGACGAAATATCAAAAAATATGTTATATTAGGCTGGCTATGGAAGCGGTCTTTTTTTTATGCCCGAAACTTACCCAACAGTTCAGGTATTAAAGAAAAACCAATTGGTGTTAATAACACCTGCAAAATAAATAATTGGAGGTGGAAGTTGTGCGAGTAAAGATAACATTGGCATGTACTGAGTGTAAACAGCGCAATTACAACATGACTAAGGAAAAGAAAGCTCATCCGGACAGAATGGAAACAAAGAAATATTGCAAGTTCTGTAAGTCACACACATTACACAAGGAAACAAAGTAATTGGTATCAGTGAGGTATTAAGATGAGTGAAGCTGTTAAGACAAAAAAACAGAAAAAGAGCTGGTTCAAGGGCTTGAAAGCAGAGTTCAGAAAAATCATCTGGGTTGACAACAAAACGCTGGGCAAGCAGACCGTTGCAGTCGTAGCGATCTCTGCAGTAACCTGCGGGTTAATCACCCTGGTTGACAGCGCTGTAATCGAGTTCGTCAATTTATTGATCAAATAAGGATAAAGGTGTCAGAATGTCAGAAGTAAACTGGTATGTAGTCCACACCTATTCGGGCTATGAAAACAAAGTAAAAGCCAATATTGAGAAAACAATTGAGAACCGTCATCTTGAGGATCAGATTTTGGAAGTACGTGTTCCTATGGAAGAAGTTGTTGAAGTCAAGAACGGAACCAAGAAACAGGTACTCCGGAAATTGTTTCCGGGCTACGTTCTGATCAACATGATCATGAACGACGATACCTGGTATGTTGTCCGCAATACCAGAGGCGTAACCGGATTTGTGGGACCCGGAAGCAAGCCGGTTCCGTTATCCGAGGCAGAAATGAAGCCGCTTGGAATCAAGGTTGAGAACATCTCTGTAGATTTCAAAGAGGGCGATACCATTGCGGTTGTTGCGGGTGTCTGGAAGGATACCGTTGGTGTGGTTCAGAGAATGGATTACGGCAAGCAGACAGCAACCATCAATGTAGAACTGTTCGGCAGGGAAACACCTGTCGAGATCAGCTTCGCAGAAGTAAGACTTATGTCTTAGAAGAACCTGTATATGCAGGTCTTCATGAAACATTTTTTATAGGCTCACGTCTGTGAGCCGTGGAAGCAGGGAAACCTGCGCCATACCACAATGCAAGGTGCTCTTTTTCCTGGAACACTCTTGTAAATATAGGAGGTGCCAAAATGGCAAAGAAAGTAGAAGGATACATCAAGTTACAGATCCCTGCTGGTAAAGCTACACCAGCTCCCCCGGTTGGTCCTGCACTTGGACAGCATGGGGTTAACATCGTTGAATTTACAAAGCAGTTCAACGCAAGAACAGCAGATAAGGGTGATGTGATCATCCCTGTTGTAATTACCGTTTATGCAGACAGAAGCTTTAGTTTCATTACAAAGACTCCCCCTGCAGCAGTACTTCTTAAGAAAGCATGCAACATTAAGTCCGGTTCCGCTACACCTAACAAGACAAAGGTTGCTACAATTTCCAAAGCTAAGCTTCAGGAAATTGCTGAATTAAAGATGCCTGACCTTAACGCTGCAAGCCTTGAGACTGCTATGAGCATGATCGCCGGAACAGCAAGAAGTATGGGCATTACTGTAGAAGACTAGTGCTATAGGAGGATAACGAAATGAAACATGGAAAGAAATATGTAGAAGCTGCAAAGCTTGTTGACCGTGCAGTTGCATATGAGCCTGCTGAGGCAGTTGCTCTTGTTAAGAAGACCGCGGTTGCTAAATTTGATGAAACAATTGAAGTCCATATCCGTACAGGATGTGATGGACGTCATGCTGAACAGCAGGTTCGTGGAGCAGTTGTACTGCCGAACGGAACCGGTAAGACAGTTAAGGTTTTAGTATTTGCCAAGGGTGACAAGGTTGCTGAGGCAGAAGCTGCCGGAGCAGACTATGTTGGCGGCGAAGAGCTGATTCCGAGAATCCAGAACGATGGATGGTTTGATTTCGACGTTGTTGTTGCAACTCCAGATATGATG
>ERZ835051.2362-NODE-2362-length-16932-cov-4.450554_pt1 | contig 16932 bp, 15 predicted proteins | sample MGYA00519575_ERZ835051 | MGnify/ENA primary metagenome ERZ835051 (study PRJEB31850, sample SAMEA3708769) | human gut metagenome | biome: human gut; feature: human-associated habitat; material: faeces | place: China | collected 2014 ... | reverse complement strand
AGTACGGCGCCTGCGCCCGGCTGAAGAAGGGCGAGACTATCGACAAGCTGCTCTACCACGGCTACTCCACCATCTCCCTGGGCTACGCCGGCCTCTACGAGTGCGTGAAGTACATGACCGGCAAGAGCCATACGGACCCCTCCGCCACCCCCTTCGCCCTGCAGGTGATGCAGTACATGAACGACGCCTGCAGGAAGTGGAAGGAGGAGAGCGATATCGATTTCTCCCTCTACGGTACGCCTCTGGAGTCCACCACCTATAAATTTGCCAAGAGCCTGCAGCGCCGCTTCGGCATCATCGAGGGCGTCACTGACAAGAGCTACATCACCAACAGCTACCACGTCCATGTGACAGAAGATATCAACGCTTTCGACAAGCTGAAGTTTGAGGCCCAGTTCCAGGCCCTGTCTCCCGGCGGCGCCATCAGCTACGTGGAGGTGCCGGACATGCAGAACAACCTGGAGGCGGTGCTCCAGGTGATGAAGTTCATCTATGAAAACATCATCTACGCCGAACTGAACACCAAGTCCGACTATTGCCAGGTGTGCGGCTGGGACGGCGAGATCCAGATCGCGGAGGAGAACGGCAAGCTGATCTGGAAGTGCCCCCAGTGCGGCAACACAGACCAGGACAAGATGAATGTGGCCCGCCGGACCTGCGGCTACATCGGAACCCAGTTCTGGAACCAGGGCCGGACTCAGGAGATCCGGGACCGGGTGCTGCACCTGTAAAATATTTCGTTCAAAAGGCAAAGCCTTTTGAACGAAGAGATTGCAGTTTGTGCGCGCACTCGCTTCGCTCGCACACTTACAAACTGAGCGGTGTTTTTCCCGAGGCGCATGTCCCCGGGAAAAACGATCAAACTCAAATGGGCGCCTGCGGGCGCCCATTTTGAAGAATAGCAGGAGGACCGCCATGTACTACGGTGAGATCAAAAACTGCGACATTGCCAATGGCGAGGGAGTGCGGGTCACCCTGTTCGTCTCCGGCTGCACCAATCACTGCAAGAACTGCTTTCAGCCCCAAACCTGGGACTTCTGCTACGGCCAGCCCTTTACCACCGAGACGGAGGATTATTTGCTCTCCCTGCTCTCCCCTGTCTACATCAACGGCCTGACACTGCTGGGGGGCGAGCCCTTTGAACCGGAGAACCAGCGGGCCCTGGTGCCCTTTCTCCGGCGGGTCCGGCAGATGTATCCGGACAAGACCATCTGGGGCTTCTCCGGCTTCACCTATGAGGAGCTTACCTCGGACGGCACTCATCCCCGCTGCGAGGTGACAGACGAGATGCTCTCCCTGTTGGATGTGCTGGTGGACGGCCGCTTCGTAGAGGAGCTGAAGGACCTGACCCTCCGGTTCCGGGGCAGCTCCAACCAGCGGCTCATCGACCTGAACGCCAGCCGTCAGGCCGGTTGCCTCTGTTTCCTGCCGGACCGCCCCCGGGGCGGCCGCTGAACAGCAGCCTCCAACCCGTTTTTTCAGAGGCGCCCCGCCCTTCGGTGTGGGGCGCCTCCTTCTCTTTCGGTGCCTGCCGAATTTTAAAGGAAGACCCGTAGAAATTTTGGCAGATTGCTTCTTGACATTTGCTAGTTTGCTAACTAAAATATAATCCTGTTCAGTTGGAGGAGGTGTTTCCATGCAGCATGAGCGGTACGTCGGGTATGAGATCAAGGCACTGTCCAATCTCCTGCGCAGACGGCTTTGGGGGCCTGCCGACCATCCCCAGAGCATGCTGACGGAGATCGAGGGCGTTTTGATCGGTTATCTCTGCCACAGCCAGGGCCGGGAAATCTATCAAAAGGATCTGGAGCGCGCCCTCTGCATCCGCAGCTCCACCGCCTCCCGGCTGCTGAAGCGGCTGGAGGACGAGGGCCTCGTCCAGCGCTCTATGGGGGTCAGGGACGCCCGGATGAAGCGGATCACGCCCACACTCCGGGCGCAGGCGCTGAATCAGGAGGCAGAGCGGCGGATCGCCGCCACAGAGGCGACGCTGACCAGAGGCATCTCTCAGGAGGAGATTGACCAGTTCCTGGCCATCGCGGAAAAGCTGAAGCAAAATCTCATTTGACCAACCGGGCCCGGCCGGGAAGCGGCTCAATCGCTTCCCCCGGCACAGCAAAGACACAAGGAGGTATTCTATGAAGAAAAAAAGGAGCCTGGCCAGCTGTATTCAGGAGTTCTGGCCAGCCACCATCCTGACGCCCATCTTCGTCATCGGCGAAGTGGCGTTTGACGTGTTGATCCCCCTGATGACCGGCAAGCTGCTGGACGAGGGGGTCAAGGCCGGCAGCATGCACCATATTGCCGCCTACGGCCTCACCGTGGTGGGAATGGCTGTTCTGGCGCTGATCTGCGGCGGACTGTCCGGCCGTTTCGGCGCCAAGGCCTCTACGGGCTTCGCGCGGAATCTGCGGCGGGAGATGTATCGGAATGTCCAGAAGTTCTCCTTTGCCAACATTGACAAGTTCTCCACCAGCGGCATCATCACCCGCCTGACCACAGACGTGACCAACGTCCAGATGGCTTTTATGATGGTCATCCGTATCGCGGTCCGGTCCCCCATCATGTTGATCTGCGCCTGGGTACTCACCCTGCGCATCAACCCCAAGCTGGCACTGATCTTCCTGGTGGTCATCCCGATCCTGGGCATCGGCCTGGCGCTCATCATGACCAGGGCCCACCCCATTTTTGAACGGGTCTTCAAGCGCTATGACCACCTGAACAACGTGGTGCAGGAGAACCTGCTGGGCATCCGGGTGGTGAAGTCCTTTGTTCGGGAGGACCATGAAGTAGAGAAGTTCGGCAAGGTCTCCCAGGAGATCTACATGGACTTCTCCAAGGCGGAGCGCATCCTGGCCTTCAATATGCCTCTGATGCAGATCTGTGTGTATGCCTGCATGATCTCCGTGTCCTGGATCGGCGCCAACCTGATCGTGGGCGGCAGCATGACCACCGGCCAGCTGACCAGTATGTTCAGCTACATCATGATGATGCTGATGAGCCTGATGATGCTCTCCATGGTACTGACTATGATCATCATGGCCCGGGCCTCCGCAGAGCGGATCACAGAGATCCTGAACGAGGAGAGCGATCTGAAGAACGGCTCCCAGCCCATCGAAGAGGTCAAGGACGGCTCCGTGGTGTTTGAGAACGTCAGCTTCTCCTACGCCAAGGACCCCAGCAAGGAGTGCCTGAAGAACGTGAACCTCACGGTGAAGTCCGGTGAGACCGTAGGTATCCTGGGCGGCACCGGCACCTCCAAGACCACCCTGGTCCAGCTGATCCCCCGTCTGTACGACGCCACTGAGGGCCGCGTCCTGGTGGGCGGCGCGGACGTCCGGGACTACGATATGGACGCCCTGCGGGACCAGGTGGCCATGGTGCTGCAGAAGAACGTGCTGTTCTCCGGCACCATCAAGGATAATCTCCGCTGGGGCAAAAAGGACGCCACTGACGAGGAGATGGTCCGGATGTGCCAGCTGGCCCAGGCGGACTCCTTTATCCAGGAGTTCCCCGACAAGTACGACACCTATATCGAGCAGGGCGGCTCCAACGTCTCCGGCGGGCAGAAGCAGCGGCTTTGCATCGCCCGGGCCCTGCTGAAGCACCCCAAGATCCTGATCCTGGACGACTCCACCTCCGCCGTGGACACCAAGACCGACGCCCTGATCCGCAAAGCGTTTCTGGAGGAGATCCCGGATACCACCAAGTTCATCATCGCCCAGCGGGTCTCCTCCATCGAGGACGCCGACAAGATCCTGGTGATGGACGGCGGACAGATCGTGGCCATGGGTACCCACGACGAATTGCTGAAAACCTGTGATATCTACCGCGAGACCTATGAATCCCAAATGAAAGGAGGCAGTGACAATGAGCAGTAAGCAGATCCGCAGCGGCGCCAAGGCGCCCGGCCATCGCCGGCACATTGTCGGCCGCCTGATGGGCTATATCAAACGGGGGTACAAGGCCCGCTTCATCATTGTTCTGGTGTGCATTCTGGTCAGTGCTATCGCCAACGTGGCGGGCTCTCTGTTTCTGGGCAGTCTGATCGACGACTATATCACCCCCCTGCTGGGTGCGGCGGATCCAGACTTTTCCGGCCTGGTGCGGGCCCTGGTGATGATGGGTTGCCTGTTCCTGGTGGGTGCCCTGTGCGCTTACGCCTATAACCGGAACATGATCGTGGTGTCCCAGGGCGTACAGAAAACCATTCGGGACGACCTGTTCGGCCACATGCAGACCCTGCCTATCAAGTATTTTGACACCCACGCCCACGGCGACGTGATGAGCGTCTACACCAACGATGTGGACACCCTGCGGCAGATGTTCGCCCAGAGCATCCCCCAGGTCATCAACTCCTCTATGACCATCCTGGTCACCTTCCTGGGTATGCTGTTCACCAACGCCCTGCTCACGGTTGTGGTCCTGGTGTGCGTCTGCTTCGCCCTGGTGGTGACACGGTTCCTGGCCGGCCGCAGCGGCCGCTATTTCCTCCGCCAGCAGAGCACCCTGGGCGCCCTCAACGGTTATATCGAGGAGATGATCAACGGTCAGAAAGTGGTCAAGGTCTTCTGCCATGAGCAGGAGGCCCAGGACGGCTTTGACCGGGTCAACGACGAAATGTTCCACAGCGCGGACAAAGCCCACACCTACGCCAGCATCCTGATGCCTATCATGGTGAACATCGGCAATGTCCAGTACGTGATCGTGGCTATGGTGGGCGGCGCTCTGGCCCTCAGCGGGGTGGACACCACCATCACCCTGGGCGTTATTGCCAGCTTCCTGCAGCTGTCCAAGAGCTTTTCCAACCCCATCAACCAGATCTCCCAGCAGTTCAACTCCATCATCATGGCCCTGGCCGGCGCGGAGCGGATCTTCGCCCTGATGGACGAGGAGCCGGAGGAGGACCACGGCACTGTGACGCTGGTAAACGTGTCCTATGACAAAGAGGGCCACCAACTGGAGGAGTCCGAGAAGCGCACCAACCTCTGGGCCTGGAGGGTCCCCCACAGCACTGACATGGTGATGGTCCCTGTGCGGGAAGAGGCGGACGGCTCCTTCACGGAGCTGAAGGCCCCCGAGGCTGGAAAAGACGAGGCCTGGGCCTGGAAATACCAGGAGCACGGCAAGGCCTTCTACCGCCCCATCCTGGGCCCGGTCCGGAATGTCGAGAGCGAGGACTACTACCTCATCAAGCTCTCCGGCGACGTGCGGTTCGACCATGTGGACTTCGCCTATGAGGAGGGCAAGACCATCCTCCACGACATCAGCCTCTTTGCCAAGCCCGGCCAGAAGCTGGCCTTCGTGGGCGCCACCGGCGCCGGCAAGACCACCATCACCAACCTGATCAACCGGTTCTACGACATTGCCGACGGCAAGATCCGTTACGACGGCATCTCCATCAACAACATCCGCAAGCCGGACCTGCGGCGCAGCCTGGGCATCGTGCTGCAGGACACCAACCTCTTCACCGGCACCGTCCGGGAGAACATCCGTTACGGCAATCTGGATGCCACGGATGAAGAGGTGGAGGCGGCCGCCGCCCTGGCCAATGCCGACGACTTCATCCGCCGCCTGCCCCAGGGGTACGACACCATGCTCACCGGCAACGGCGCCAATCTGTCCCAAGGCCAGCGGCAGCTGCTGGCCATTGCCCGGGCAGCCGTGGCAGACCCGCCGGTGATGATCCTGGATGAGGCCACCAGCTCTATCGACACCCGGACGGAGGCCATCGTTCAGCAGGGCATGGACTCCCTGATGTATGGCCGGACGGTGTTCGTCATCGCCCACCGGCTCTCCACCGTCCGCAACTCCAACGCCATCATGGTGCTGGACCACGGCCGGATCGTGGAGCGGGGCGACCACGACGATCTGATCCGCCAGCACGGACTGTACTATCAGCTGTACACCGGTGCCTTCGAGCTGGAATAAGTGAACATCAAAGCCACCGGAGCAAATGCTCCGGTGGCTTTTTTTCTGTTCAGCGCCCCGCTCACGATTCCAGCATCTCCCCCACCAGCGCCTGGAAGGCCCGGCCCAGCTCCTTGGAATCCGCTCCTTCCAATGCCTCCGCCCGGGCCATGATCCGCCGCAGGGTGTCCAGGTCCTGCTGCAGGAACAGCTCGCAGAGATACCGCTTCATCCTGCCGTTGTTGTACCGCTCCAGCGCCACCGTCAGCAGGTCCGCCTTTTCCTCATACTCCGCCAGCCAGGCGGGCAGGCCCTCCGCCGCCACGGCCCGGCAGGTCCGCTCCTTCACGCGGCCCGTATCCAGGTCCCGGAAATCCCCCATCTTCCCCAGCTTCGGGCAGGGGAAGTCCCCGCACTCTCCGCAGTGGTCCAGTCCCTTTTCCCGGACGCAGCGGTGGACCTTGCAGGGCACGGTGTAGTATCCGTCGCAGGAGCAGCCGGGACACCGGCTGCTTCCCTCTGTCCGGCAGCGGGTACAGAGTGCGCAGGGCATCCCGCAGTATCCGTAGGCATAGCGGCTCATAGGTCCTCCTTCCCTTCCGAACCGGGAATCTCCGTCCCGTCCATCTCCCGGTCGATCAGCGCCAAGGCGATCCGGAACGCCCGGATGCGCCGTACCGTCAGCGTATGGGGCGACGTGCCCGGTCGCAGCTTCTCCAGCGCCTTCTCACACTTGCGCAGGGTGGAGTCGATGGATCGCCGGGCCTCCGCCAGCTCTTCCCGTGTGTATCTCATCGCTTGCTCTCCGCAAAGTTCCATGCCTCCCGCAGCCAGCCCATCAGCTCTTCGTCGATCTGGTCCGCCTCCGTCACCAAGACATGGTGGGTCCAGCGGCCGGGATACGGCTCCGAGGCCGCCGCCACCCGGGGTGAGTCCAGCCGGTACGGCAGTCCAACGGTCACCATCAGGCACATCTTCGGCCAGTCCTTCCGCCGCCGCACCGGCAGAGATGCCGCAGCGAACAGATGCCGGCCGTAAAAGCTGATCTGGCTTTTCTGCACCTTGACGGTTCCCTCCGGAAATGCCCCGTCCATCCGCCGGAACAGCGCCTCATACAGCGCCAGCTCCTCCGGATGGCCGTCGAAGAACATCCCCGCATCCGCTGTGTAGTGCTCCGGTACGCGCATGGTGATCCGCCTCTCCTCTCCGGGCGCCCGCGGCGCCTCCCCCAATCTCCATCAGCGCCGATCACAGGCCGTTGACCACCCGTTCCGGGCGCTTGCCGTCCATCAGCTTTTCCAGATCCGCAAACACCATCCGGGCGGCCTCCCGGAACGCCGCATGGCTGATCCCGCCCTGGTGGGGGCAGAGGATCAGCTGGTCCGGGCACTCCGCCGCCAGCCGCACCAGCGGGTGCTCCGCCGTCACAGGCTCCGGGTCATAGGCGTCCAGCGCCGCCCCCGCCAGACGGCCGGAGCGGATGGCCTCGCACAGGGCCGCATCGTCGATCACCGCGCCCCGGGCGGTGTTCACCAGATAGCTCCCCGGCCGCATCCGGCCGAAGAACGCCCGGTCCAGCAGGTGGGTGCTCTCCGGCGTGGCGGGCAGGTGGAGGCTGATGATGTCGCAGGTCTCCGCCAGCTCGTACAGGGGCAGATACCGGGCACCGCACGCCGCCTCCACAGCCGGATCCCGCCGGTGCCGGGCGTAGTAAAACACCTCGCTGCCGTTGGCCAGCAGCCGCTGCGCCGTGGCCTGGCCGATGGCCCCGAAGCCCACCAGCCCCACCCGGCAGGTGGACAGATCTTCCGGCACATGGGCCGCCAGCTCGTTCACCGCCTCGTGCTGCCGCCCGGCCCGCACCATCCGGTCGCCCCACAGCGTCCGGTGCAGCAGCATGCTCATCAGCGTCACCGCCAGCTCCGCCACGGGGCCTGCGTTGCACCCGGCGCAGTTGCACACGTAAATGCCCCGCTCCCGGGCCGCCGCCAGGTCAATCCGGTCGTAGCCCACCCCGTCGCTGTGGATCAGCTTGAGATGCGGCATCCGGGCGATCAGTTCCTCTGTCACCGGCGTCACCGGTGCGGCCACCAAAGCCTCCGCATCGCCGCCGGCTGCCAGCCAGCGCTCCTCCGGCCCCTCCCGGTCCGTGAACACCAGCTCCATCCGCCCCGCAGCGGGAATATCGGGCAGATACCGGTCATATCGGCTGCTGGGATGTAAGATCAAAACCTTCAACGCTCTTTCGCCTCCAAATCATTTGCCCGGCCCACTGCCTCCACATCTGCGGCGGTGATCCGCGTCAGGTCCTCCCGGTTGACGGACGCCTGTCCCGCCAGACGGCCCGCCTGCCGGACCAGGATCTGCTCAAACAGGTTTCGCACGCCCCGGGCGTTGCCGAAGGAGGCCGCATCCGCCATCCGCCTTTCCAGCAGGGAGCGCAGCGGCGCCTCCGCCTCCGGCTCCAGAATGTAGCACCCTTTTTCACACTGCATCCGGAAGATGGCCAGCAGTTCCTCCGCCGTGTAATCTGCAAAGTGGAGGAAGCGGTTGAACCGGGACTCCAGTCCCGGATTGGAGTGAATGAACTCGTCCATCAGCCCGTCGTAGCCCGCGACGATCACCACCAGGTCGTCCCGGTGGTCCTCCATGGCCTTCAGCAGCGTGTCGATGGCCTCCCGGCCGAAGTCGTTGGCCCCGCCGCCGTTGAGGGCGTATGCCTCGTCGATGAACAGCACACCGCCCAGGGCGGAGTCGATGACCTTCCGGGTCTTGATGGCTGTCTGGCCCACGTAGCCCGCCACCAGCCCGCTGCGGTCCACCTCCACCAGCTGCCCCTTGGACAAGATGCCCAGGCTGTGGTAGACCCGGGCCATCAGCCGGGCGATGGTGGTCTTTCCCGTGCCGGGATTGCCGGAAAACACCATGTGGAGACTCATGTCCGCTGTGGGCAGGCCGTGCTGCCGGCGCAGACGCTCCACCGCCGCCAGATTGATGAGGTCTTTCACCTCCCGCTTCACCGCACTGAGGCCCACATAGCTGTCCAGCTCCTTCTGCAGGTCCTCGATGTTCTCTTTGGGGGGAGCTTTGGCGGTGTCTTCCTGTTTCTGTTCTGCCGCCTCTGGCGCCTTTTTCTCCCCGCCGTCTGCCGGCGGGATCCTTTTTTCTTTCTCCGGCAGCGGAGCCACAGGCACATGCTTCTCCGGTGTCGGAGTGCCCCAGAAGTCCGCGCCCATGCGGCTGAGGTTGTGCTCCGTCATAGAGCGGATCACCTCCAGCTGCCGCAGGATGATCTCGTCCTTTTTGCTCTGATCCCGCTTGTCCATCCGCTCACACCCCCCACAGTCTTGTATGTGCCAGCGCCCGGAACAGGCAGGCGGCGATCAGCCCCGTCAATGCCCCGGTAAAGAGGGACACCCCCAGCAGCACCGGCAGGTAGTACAGCGGCGCCGTGTTGCCCAGCGTCAGCACAGCTGCGGCCACCTGGCCGCAGTTGTGGGCCGCTGCTCCGCCCACAGACACTCCGTAGACGGAGAGGCGCTTCAGCCGGGAGAGGGCGATCATCACCCCCAAGGCCGTCACGCCCCCCAGCAGGGAAAAAATCAGCGCGTTCATGTTTCCTGCAAAGACCGCCCCCAGCAGGCACCGGGCCAGCAGGATCAGCAGCGCCTGCCCCGGTCCCAGGGCGTACAGGGCGAACAGCGTCACGATGTTGGCCAGTCCCAGCTTGATCCCCGGAATGGGGATGGCCAGGGACAAGGGGAAGAAGTTCTCCAGATAGCTGAGCGCCAGCGCCATGGCCGTCAGCACCGCGCACAGCGTCAACTGTCTCGTCGTCAGTTTCATGGAGCCTCCTTATCCGATCACCAGATCCACGCCGTCATCCGCCGCCGCGCCGCCCTCCAGCTGCACGACGATCCGGGCGGGCAGGCACACGATGCTCTGTCCCCCGCGGGTGATCTCCCCCATGTGGACGCAGTCCTGGGTGGGGCAGTCGGACACCGTCACCTGGGCAGACTCTGGCCCAAAGGCCACCCGGAGGGTGTAGCCGTTGGACGTATAGGTCCGCTCCTCCGGTCCCGACAGGTCCGCCAGCACCACCCGATCCACCGGCTCGCCGTTCGCAGACACTACCGCCGTCAGCGGGCCTATTTCCTCTCCCCCAGTCCAGAACAGAGCCGCGCAGGCCACCGCCAGCGCCAGCACAGCGGCCGCCGCCAACGCATCCCAGCCGTTTGGCCGCAGCTTAGGAGACGATTTCATACGCATACCCCGCCGAATCGTCCGGCCGGAACCGGTCCGCGATGCCCGCAGTCGCCAGCAGCCGGCCGTCCTCTGTCACCAAGATCAGGTCAAAGTCATAGACGCCGCTGCGCCAGAGCTCCAGCGCCCGGTCCTCCCCCATGACGAACAGGGCCGTGGAGAGGGCGTCGCACATCGTGCCGTTGCCCGCGGCCCCATCCGCCACCACGGTGACGGAGGTAAGTCCGCTCTCCGCCGGGCGGCCGGTGGCAGGATCAATGATATGGTGATAGAGCTGTCCATTTTCCTCAAAATACCGCTGATAGCCGCCGGAGGTGACGGCAAAGGCGTCCGACGCCTCCAGGATCCCCGCCAAAGCCCCCGCGGGCCGGGCCGGGTCCTGAATGCCGATCTGCCAGGGCTCCCCCTCCAAGTTCCCGCCGCAGACCCAGGTGTTCCCACCCAGGTCCACGATGCCGTGGGTGATGCCGTGCTCCTGGTAAATCGCAGCCATCCGGTCGCTGGCATACCCCTTGGCAATGGCTCCCAGGTCAATCCGGGTGCCCTGGTCCAGCGAGACAGCAGTCCCCTCCTCCAGGTGGACATGCTCCGCCCCCACGCAGGGCAGCAGCAACGCCAGTTCAGCGTCCTCCGGCACCCGGTAGGTGTCCTCCGTAAAGCCCCAGGCAGAGGACACCGGCGCCAGGGTGATGTCAAAGGCCCCGTCTGTGGCAGCGCTGAAATCCAGGGCCCGGGCAATCAGGTCGCGGAGTTCCTCCCCCACATCCACCGGCGTCCCCCCCGCCGCGCTGTTCAACCGGGACACTGCGCTGTCCTCCCGGGTGCGGGAGAGCGCCTCATCCAGGCGGTAGATCTCGTCTTCCGCCGCCGCAAGCGCCGCCTCCGTCTCCCCGCCGCAGGCCCGCAGGCCCATCACCGTGTCCATGGCGAAGACCTGTATGCTCTGCATCTCCTGCGCCGCAGTGCCGCCGCAGGCGGTCAGGCTCCCCGCCAGCAGCAGTGACGCCAGCAGTGCGCCCAAACGTTTCATAAGCAAATTCCTCTTGTCATCAGTATTTTTCGCAAAAAATCTCATAATAGAGGAGTATACCACGCCCCTGGGCAAATCTCAACCGGCAATCCTGACTCCTGTTGGAAAAAAGGGAAAAGTCTGGCTCCTTCCCCTTGCAAAGGCACGAAATATCTGCTATACTATCATAGTATGCCAGCGGAAGCGCATGTTTTCCCGCGGCTATTTTCGGAACAAACACCCTGGAGGTTGTCCTATATGTCCAAAAATCCTGTCAGTAAATCCAAGCCGGTAAAGCGGAACGAGCCCATGCACAACGCGCTCAAGTTTTTTCTGGCCGGCTGCGTGGCGGAGATCTATCTGTTGGTCATCCGCCGCTTCTATGTGAACGGCACCGCCAATGAGCTTCTCGCATGCGACGCCGCACTGCCCTATCTGATGGCCGCGGGTGCGGCAGTGGCTGTGATCGGTCTGGTCCTGGGCATCGTCTGGCGCCAGCAAACCAAGCGCCGCTGGATCGGCTGGTCGGTGTTTGCCGCCGGCGTTTTCCTGGGCGGTTCCGCCTGGATGATCCGCACCTTCTACGACTCCGCTCTCACCTTCCTGTGCGTGGTGGTTCCGGTGGTCATGCTGCTGGGCATTCTGTGGAATCTGTACGATCGGGAGTGCTCCTGGTCCCTGACCATCCTGGGTGCCTCCCTGATCGCCCTGTGGGTCTGCCGGCGGGTGCTGGACAGCATCTTCCTGGGTACCTATGTCCGGATCGCTGCGGTAGTCTATATCGTGGTACTGATCGTAGCGGCTTTCCTCACCAACAAGGCGGACAAGAATGGCGGCAAGCTGGGCAATCTTCAGGTGTTGACTGCCGGCGCGGATCCCATGCCCATCTATGCGGCCTGCGGCCTGTCCGTCGTGGCGCTGGCCATCGCTCTGTTCAGCAGCACCATCGCCTATTACGCCATGTGGGCCCTGGCCATAGTGGTCTTTGCCCTGGCGGTGTATTACACGGTCAAGCAGCTCTGATAGATCCGCAGCCCCCCTTCGGGCATTCCGAAGGGGGGGCTGTTTTGTTCTCTCGCGTCCCGACAAAGGGAACCCCTTTCCGCCGCCTTGCAGCGCAGTATGTCCCGCAAGGCAAAAGCCGCTTTTCGTGGGAAGAAACCGCTCTGCCGCCCTAAACGGCTCAATACGCACGGCGGAAGAGGCGTATGGTATTTCTTATAAGAGCCAGCCGCCAAGGCAGACGGTTGTTCTTCCGGCGGGAGGGTCCGGACTTTGCGGCATGAAAACTGCGCATCGGTGAGCGGAAAATTCGTTATCAGCGATCCGAATCCCAAAGCAGCAGGCCACTCTTCCACCAACCGCCGCTGGGCACTGCCGGAATTATAAAAAGCTTCTTCTCTGGCTTGACGTCCCTTCCAGGTCAAGCTGGAACAGTCCGCCGCCCCGGCACATGTCTGTGAGCAGATTCCAGCCATTGGGGACTGGACAGGATGCTGAAGAGTGCGGCCCCATGATCTGCGCTGCAATAAACAAAAGAGGATTCCCCGTACGAGGAATCCTTCCGATAATCAAAGCAAAATCCGTCTGTGGTCAAGCCATAACCGCCGGTTAAGCCGGAGGCTTGCGTAGGCCCTATAAGAGCCTATTACCGGCAAGCGTCTCAAGATACATGGAAATTTATTCCGCTTGCATCACTTGCCATACAGCCCGTAAACGGGCAATCACCGTTCTAATAGCAGATTTCTATTAGTGGAAGGTTCATGTTAGCGGCTCACTTCACTCGATGTTTGATATTAAAGCTCTTTTTACGGGCCGCCCCACCGGCAGAGCTGATGGGGCGATCCAATGAGAAATCGCCGCAGTAAAAACTGCAGCGATTTCTAGTTTTGTATTGTGTGGACAAAAAAGATGCAGTTGCAAAGCATTTACCCCAAAATTCCATATCTTCATTATTGACCAAATCTTATAAATTTATTCAAAGCATTAGGAACAGTACACAGTTCATCACCTCCACTTTCAAAGGCGCAAGGATGTAACTCAATTCTGAACTTGAACTTCTGTTCTACAATGGTTAGGGGCACAATATGCCTTCCATCGTTTCTGGCAGTTACTTTATGAGCATGCAATGGTACAGTCATTTTCTATCTCTGTAACCCCCATAACAATGCAGTCGCCAAATCATTTTTCGCATCGTTCAAAACGGAATAACTTTATCGAAGGGATATGCCTCTGAAACAGGATTCAAGAGAGATTGACTCTTCCATCAAATCCTATATACAGGGCAACCTCATCGCATATTGAAAAACCGGATACCATATCAAATGGCGAAAGTGTATTAAAGGTGAGCCATGTATTCATGCTACATAGGGGTTCGGATTCCGAAAATTTCAGTTTTGAAAGCTGATTTCAAACTTTTTGTGCCTTTATATTTCATTTCCATCGTAAATATGAAAATGGCCGAAAACCTTGCTATGATAAATCTTTCAGTCATAAAACGCCCCACCTAATCCGTCAGTTTCATGGGAACTGTTCGGATTAGGTGGGGGTGTTCATAATCGCAGCCATTGGGTTACAAAATCAATATGCTCCTCCAATCCGCGGTAAAGTGCGGACTGCCATGAATTTAAGAACAACTGTTCCCTGCTAACCGCCTCGTCATGAAAGGATGCCGCAAGGAAATCTTCACCACATCTATCGAGAAAGACATGCCATATACCCGATCGGCCTGTAATTTCTTCGGCGGCATGCACTGCGTAGGATGTGTATAGATTATATAAAACCATATGATTCTCAACCCGCCTGAACAGCAAGTCGTTCCACGCTACAGGTTTCCGCACAAAATAGGTAGGAACTAACTCTTTGCCCGCAACTTCAAATCTCACGGACAGCCAGATATCCTGTTCAACATCGTCAAAATACGGATGTAACGGTTCCTCCTCTGAGTTCTGAGGAGAAAATGTCCTTTTCTTTCCCAAATTACAGTCCCGACAGGCCGGGATCATATTTTTAGGTGTGATTGCCAGTGCAGGATATTTGGATTTCGGCAAATAGTGATCCAACGTGCTCACAGTGCCAATCCCACAGAATGGACATTTTCCATTCGTGGGGAGCGACATATATTTATCGTAATATGGCCGGCCAGTCCCCTTTACAAACTTGGATTCATAAATGTCCAACATCTCAGCCTTGCTAACCACCCCGCCTACATTGTCCGCCGTTGGAATAGTATGGGTCTTTGATGTTAATACACAGTCTTCAAAGCGCGATGCCTCATCAGAGAGAACAGGAACTATCGATCTGAGCCGGTTTTTTAACGCGGCATCCCGATAGCTTTCAATACACGTCGAAAATACATCTTGAACCGAATCGCCGGGAGCGTTCAGTTTTCTCATTCGGTACCTCCATACTCTCTATTTGCAAGCAGGATGCGCAAAATCGATCTCGCTTCCATACCGACCCGAAAATCGAATTTATTTAATATTTCCTCGTATGTTAAGCCCGCTTCAACCATCTGAAGTAACATACCATGAAAGCCAGAATGGGTCACTTCAAGCCCAAAGACATCGTTTATGAGGACTCCAACATTCTCACCGAATGTTTCTCGCTCTGGTCGTACCGCACGCAGTATTGTGTTGTTTCTGTAAAGCTGCCAGATGCAGTTTTTAGGTACTTCCTGCAAAATAACAGGCGAGTGCGTAGAAATAATAGCCAGTCCGTTTTTTTGAATCAGCAACGCAGATAACGCCCGAACAAATGCAGAGAGCAACGGTGGGTGCAGATGATTTTCCGGCTCATCCATGAGCACAAGAGTGCGTTCCATCGTAATCGCTACCAGACAGGTCAAGGTCAGCAAAATCACCTTATGGCCAGAGCTTAGACGGCTAAATAGCTCTTGCGCAGAGACAACCAGTTCACCTTCCTCTGTTCCTTGTGGAGACAGCAGCGCGGAGGCACCATTGTTCGCAAAAATGGGGTCTGAGTTCAGTAGCGTCATAGTAGCAATCCATAATGTGCGCTTTTCTTTATATTTATTACATGACCGCAGCGCCGCAATAAACTGCTCCTCCAGCCGCTGCATCCGTATCTCCTGCCCGCTGCCTAAACCAATGTATGTGTATTTTCCACTATATTCATCCTCTTCTATGTCATCCGGCATTGGGTAGGTATCAAACGGGCTAAAAGCTACACATACAAAATTTGAAAATTTTGTGCGATGCTCAAAGCTGAATTTTCCATATTGCCCATCCTGGTTGCCTGTTGAAAGGCAACGTATCATTGACGTAAGCATATGGGTCTTTCCGACGCCGTTTCTCCCAATCAATACATGGATGTTAGTCGGTGGGTTGGAATCCGGGACTACATGAAACTCCAGTTGGTAATCGGTTCCGACCTGACCTGGGAGCTTGTAGGATATATCAAAAGGGGTCAATTTCGCGCCCCCGTTAGCGATTCGATGAAATTGTTCCCTGATGATTCTGGAGCCAAGATCGCGCATAAGAGATTCACGCGTGACATTTTCCTGTTTCACTGCCTCAAAAATTGTCAGATTATACGCAATATCTCTTAACGCAGTTAAAATATCCTCTCGTAGTTCTCCGTGTTCCAGTTTTTTGACATTTTCATAATAATCTTCACTTTGCCCCAGTGTAAAAAACGAATCGGTTAACGTTTCAAAAGTTTTCGGCAAATCAGGGGTCCTCTGCTCCATTCCTATCTGACCGATCTTAATGCTCCCCAACTCCACTGTATTCCCTTTTTCATCAGAATAGGAAAGATAAAACATCGTCTCATATTTAAACCAGTCATTCCAACCGTCTTTGTGGAGGTATATCACATTTTTTGTAAAAACACGTTCGATTTGTCCTCGTTGAACTACTTCAAATCTCATATTCAACACCACTCCACTAAACTATCTGTCAAACTCTGGCACATACTGAGATTTCCAAATTTAGTTGTTTAAAATCGTTTTGTAATGATTTCTTTCACATTGGTAGATGGAGCAGCTGCTCCCTCCATAATTAACAAATAAGTAATGTATCAGCTTTTAGTATTTGAGACGTTCCTTTTATGTGATACTCTAATATCTTGTTCACTTGATAGTAGCGCGAAAATTATCTCAGCGTCTTCCAGTATAATGCGAATGGAAATACGCCGTTCTAATTCAGAGATATTACCCATATTTCACGCCTCAGTAATCCTGCGGATATGCATACCGGGCAATCGAATACTCACTGCTTAAGAAAAGTGCATTGTGGAAAAGAAGCAAATCGTACCCATACTCATAAGCAGGTGGAAGGAGTAAACTGGTTTGATACGAAACATACCATTCTCCATCCACTCATGCACTTTAATCAATTTCTGTTTTACATATGTTTCCTAACGATTGCCAACCGAACCTTCGGATCTATCCATAGCTGGAAGCCTGCAGCAATTTCAGGGTAAGCACTCACGCCTCCACCTTTACCTTGCTTTACCTGTATCCCAACAGCGTGAGTCTTTCGAATCCACAGAGATGGTGTAATGGTCAGTGATGTCGTATGTCCCTGATGAATCAGTTCCTCACAGGCCCTATCATCAAAACCTTCATTCATGTCATTTTCCCATTGGCGGAGAAACTCTAATGTGTTGCGGCTGCGCATCCAGCTTTGGATTACATATCCCGGCGACTCATCGGAATACTGCCTTGCCAATTCTGTCAGGGAGACCATGCCATCATAGGCCAGCATCCTCATATACAGGCTGATGGT
>ERZ835051.2353-NODE-2353-length-16966-cov-19.386581_pt1 | contig 16966 bp, 20 predicted proteins | sample MGYA00519575_ERZ835051 | MGnify/ENA primary metagenome ERZ835051 (study PRJEB31850, sample SAMEA3708769) | human gut metagenome | biome: human gut; feature: human-associated habitat; material: faeces | place: China | collected 2014 ... | reverse complement strand
TTCACCAGTCCGCACCTATACGGCCCTCACCAACTCTCACAGAGACACACCGAGCCTAGCAGAGCGGGAAGAGGGATGCTGACTAAGTGACATACTACGCTGTACTGTTCGTAGCGATACGCACTCTGGGAAGGGTCATATTGCCAGTCGTTAAAAATTGTTTCGTAAAATTTTCTTGAAAAAGTTTTGAGAAAAGTGTTGACAAGTGCTTTATTTTCTGGTACAATAGAACCATAGAAAGGGGAGTTAATAAATGACTAAATCAACCATGATAACCACCATTCAGGAAAAGGAATTGGACCTCTGGGAAACCCTGGAAGTAGTAGAAAGAGTGTTTGGTAAAGATTCCATACAGGCAAAATATAAGCGTGCCGCTTGGAATAGCGTATGGATGCTAATGAATGACATGGGAATAGAGCCGCTAGAAAGGAGTGCAAAAGATGACTAAGCAATCTATGATTAAGCTTATCACCAACAGGGAGAAAGAGCTGGAAGAAAAGGTTGACGCTATCTTGGGAACAAAAGGTTTGAATGAACTTGTTACTGACATTCACAAACTAGTCGCAGTCAGAGAGCTTATAGAAATTTTAGAAATTGAGCATAGAGATTCTCCATTGTCAAAGGCTAAAATGGAAAGCAGGTTTCTTCAACTGCGATTAGAAAAGCGAAACAATGCTAAACGTGCGGCAGAGATGTACGGGTATTCTAGTGATTTTTATATAATGTACAAAACCGAGTTTGGCGAATTATTAAACATTCTTCAAGATTGTAGATAATTTGAAAGGTGGTCATCATGGAAAAAGAAGTAACTCTGCGCCGTGCTGTCATTGAAAAGCTAATAACAGGGAATGCGGAAATGCTTGCCCAAGTACATCCAGCAGACAAAGAGCTGGTCATGTACTACAAGGGAAAATTGGACCTACTACGTGCACTATTGACATTATTTGAGGAGGATAATGTATGTCACCTGAACAAATAAAGGAGATTCAGGACCGGGAGAGGGAGCTATATATGCTAGGCATTCGCAGGGGCGACCGCTACTTTAGAAATCGCTGGACGGAGATAGTGTATATTATGAAGCTATTGGGCATAGAAAGGAGGGATAAATAATGCCCTTTAGACGGTGGCTGAAAGAATCTATAAAGGAGGCGGAGCTTTTATACCTGTACAATGAAGCAGTACGGGGAACATCAGATATAGAGACAATAAAGGCCGGTGTGAAGATGGCGGTATTGAAAAGTGTAAAGGTGGAGTTTGACCGTGAAATGGATGATAGAGAAGCTAATAGACAGGGTGAGGGAGGAAAGGCAAGCGGCTTTGGATTCCTATGATTCTATCATAGACGAGTTGTCGGATATATTAAGCGAGGTGGGAGACGATGTATAATATGAGCGAGCGTTATTATCGTGTGACATGCACGGATATGAATGGCACGTTCAGGCAGTACAAAATAAAGGCTCGCAGTAAGCAACAGGCAAGCCGTAAGGCATACGATATCATGCAGGAGCAGAAGCTATATAACATGATTGTTATTGGCATTGTTCAGTGGAATGAGATGTTTAACGGGGTGGGTGTAGATGTGGATTAGTGTGTTGATAGTCGGCTTCTTTCTTGCCCTTATTTTCTACGGTTGTATGATGTATTGTTCAGAGCCACCATGGTGGGTTCTAAAGTACATATTCAGAGGAGTAGGGATGTGCTTTATGTCCTTTGGATTTATAGGTCTGATTTATTCCGTGTTTATAGGGGGTATCCTAAGTTGGTAGCTATTCTTTGCAGTATCGGGCTTTTAGTAGTCGGCCTGACGTTGGTTTATATCAACGAAAATGAGCCGGGTATGTTTTCCCTGACTATGACAGTTATAGGGTACTTGCTCTGTGTACTGTTCGCAATCTCATTCGTGTTGAATCTGGGTCAGTTTCTTTTAGCAAAAAGTTTGTAAAATTTTTCGGAAAAAGTATTGACAAAAAATAAATTTTGTGGTAGAATTAGATATCCTCGAAAGAGGGAATAACAGAAAGGACGGAACAATCATGAAAAACATCACTAGAACCATCACAAGCTACAAGCACACCTTTGTAAAGATGAACGATGACCTGACTATCTCTGATATGAAAGAGGTTATCTGTGCTGAGAAGATGGGGCCGAGAACGTCAGCCGCCTACATGGAATCCAACGGCATGGAGGGGTACGTTATGGCAAAGGTGACCACGGTAGAGGAGACTTACACCATGCCTTTGGAGACCTTTATCGCTAACGCCACTATTGTTGAGAAGGAGGATAACTAACAATGAAGAAGCAGGAACAGAATTTCGCCGAGATTATGAGCGCAGAGGAAGCTATTGCAATCCGCAAGGATACAGAGCAGTCTATCGTAAACGGTCTGACCGAGGAAGGGGCCGGGGTGTATTGCTCCTTCCTTCCTGAGACACTGGAAGATAAGGCTAAGATGTTCAACGCTATGAACGGCGGGGACAACACGGTAAAGGAAGCTATCAACAAGGAGCTACATGTCCTAGACGTTATTGTCCAGCCTGTACAGGTACAGAATGAAGATGGCACTCAGAACACCTGTCCCCGTGTGTCTCTTATCTGCGAAGATGGGGTTTACTCCGCTACCTCATGGGGAGTGTACAACTGCATTAAGAAGCTCAACGCACTGTTTGGGGGTCTGCATTTTGAAACACCTGTGAAACTAATTCCATACGAAGTAAAGACGAAGAACGGCTTTACAATCAATCTGAAAATGGTATAACGAACCGGCCCCCGTTAAGGGGGCCGTACTTATAAGGTGGTGAAAAACGATGACGAGATATGGTGTAGAGCACGACCTTAAAAAGTCTCCCTTTACCTACACTGTACAATATGACAATCTTAATGAAATAGAGTATTGCTTTTCCAGCGACAGCATAAAGACCCGCTTTATTGCCCTGCGAAATGGATTCTATGAAGAAACAGAGGATAGCCTGTCTAACAGATTTAAGATGGACTTTCGTATCAGTAAGGACCTGACGGACGTTAACTTGTACAGGAAGGTCGAGAGCAGAGGTTTTCTCATTTTCTTTAATGGGGAGGAAATCACATGGCAAAGAGCACTAAAATACGATGGACAAAAGCTCGCAAAAATGAGCTGAGAAAAGAGGTACTGAACTTTAATAGAAGGATACGTTCAGCAGAATCTAGGCTTGGTGACCTCTCCTATATACTGCCTCAAAAGCAGACGGCAAGCGAAGCTATGGAGAAGATTCAGACTTTACAGGAATATAGGGATTACTTAGCGGCAATTAAAAGGGCAACTGCTAAGACGCTTATACCTGAGACATATGGGAACGACTTGACAACGGAATGGAGACGTAAGGAAATAGAGATACGGGAAAAGCGGATAAACGAAAGGAACAGGCAGAGACGTAAAAAGGTCGATGAGCTTAGACCCGGCGTAAAAACACAAGAACAGGTGGGAAGGTTAAATCCCTATGGCAGATTTCCCTCTGATAATGACTTCTTCCTTAGAGACCTTGGGTTAAAGACAGGTGACACGGTAAAATATGAAGAATTGTTAAAGAAGATAGAGGAAGGCTATTACAGGGAGAAAGCTGAACTGTGGAGAACGAATTATATCAATGCTCTTATAAATGAGATGCTGGGACCTGCTACCTTTGCCGGGGATGTTGTGAGTATGGGATTGGCTAACCAGATATACGACTTGGTGACTGGTATGGACATATCCACTTTTCTCTTAGGTCAACTATCATCGTATAGCGATGTGTTGCAGATTAATTTTCTGTACGACCAAAAAGGAAGGGAAGCGGCTCTTGAACGCATACTCGATGTGTGGAATGAGCTTATAAGGCGTACATGATGTGCAAAAACCTGTTTATAGTGTTGATTTTGAGACAGTGGTTGACCCCAACGAAACCCGTGTATGGTTATGGGGAAAATGTGACATAGATTGTACTACGTTTGTATACGGGACGGATATTGACAGTTTCATGGAGGAGATATCTACTGTTGACTGTAAGGCGTATTTTCACAACATTAAATTCGATGTTCAATTCATGTTTTATTGGCTGTTTCATAACGGATACAGGCATACCAGTGAGAGGAAGCCGAAAGAGGGGTATTTCTCAACGCTGATATCAGACATGGGAATGTTTTATACTTGCACTGTTCACTTTTTCAACGGTAGCGTAGTTGAGTTCATAGACAGTTACAAGCTCATAACTCTCCCCGTAAGGGACATTCCAAAAGCTTTCGGACTGGACGTTCATAAACTGGACTTGGACTATGCCGAAAACAGAGACTTCAACCATGTACCGACAGAGGAAGAAATATCATACGTTAAGGCAGACGTGGAGATTGTGGCAAAGGGCATAAAAGCCATGCACGAAAACGGCCTGATTAAGATGACAGCGGCAAGCAACGCACTGTACAACTATAAGAAGGTCCTGTCAAACAAGGAGTTTAAACGCAGATTCCCGCCGATTGAATATGCTGTGGACAAGGATTGCAGGAAATCGTATAAAGGTGGCTGGACATATCTCAACGAAGCCTATCAAGGGATGATGGTCGGTGAAGGTCAGGTATATGATGTAAACTCCATGTACCCTTGGGCCATGAAATACTGTATGCTACCGTTTGGTAATCCGTACTACTATGACGGGGAGTATAAACCGGATGAGTTTTACCCTCTTTATATTCAATGCCTTCAATGCTGTTTCAGTTTGAAAAAAGGACACTACCCCAGCATACAGTTAAAGAACAGTTTCAGGTTTTCCAGTACAGAGTACATTAAGGAAAGCGGGGATGACCCTGTAATACTCCACTTGACAAGTGTTGACTTAAAGCTCTTGTTCGACAACTATGACGTGTGGGATATAACCTACATAGGCGGTTACAAGTTCAGGGGAGAGACAGGGTTGTTTTCTGAGTATATCGACTACTGGTATGATGTGAAGCAGAAGGCAAAGGTGGAAGGTAACAAGGCTATGTACCATATCGCTAAACTGATGCTTAATTCACTATATGGGAAGTTTGGTTCAAATCCTGAAAAGGCTTCTAAATATCCATATCTGGATGAGACAGACGACATAGTAAAGTACAGACGGCTAATGCCTGAAATTGGCAACGGCGGGTATATCCCGGTAGCGGCGTTCATTACCTCTTATGCCAGAGACAAGATAATCAGGGCCGCTAATGCTTGTGGTGACAGGTTCATATATGCGGACACTGATAGCGTTCATGTACTGGGAAGGGAAAAGGTAGACTTGGACATAGACAATTACAGACTGGGTGCTTTCAAGCTGGAAGGTGAGTTCACAAGAGCCAAATATCACAGAGCCAAATGTTACATTGAGGAGTTTGACGGAGAGCTTGATAAGAAGTGCGCTGGGTTACCTGTTTCAGCACGGCACCTGTTTAATTTTGACACTATGGAGCCGGGTCAGATATTTGAGGGCAAGCTGGTCCCGAAAAACATAAAGGGCGGCGTGGTTCTGGTGGAGCGGCCCTTCCAAATTAAGGGTTGACAAAGGGTGATTTTTATGATACAATACTCTAAAGGGATATATGAGACAGGTTATAAATCACTAGCTGGGTGTGACGGCGGAGAGTCGGCCAGAAGTGTTACAAGGTTTTCACAGACTATTTGTAATCGCTCATACTATCCCTTTTCTCATAGGTGAAGCTATGTGGTACGATGTAAATAAGACGCTTTCCTATAACTGCTTGTTCAACTTTGTGGTTGGACCCCGTGGAGTGGGAAAGACGTATTCCTGTAAACGAAGGGTCATAAAAGACTTTATAACTAAGGGACAGCAGTTTATCTATCTGCGCCGATATGAAACGGAAATCAAGTCGTCACAGATTGACCTATTTTTCGATGATATCCAGCATGAGTTTCAAGACCACGCTCTGGCGGTGAAAAAGAAGTGCTTTTACATTGACGGTAAACTTGCTGGATGGGCACTGCCTTTGTCGAGAGCTTCTCAATTCAAGTCGGTGCCGTTCCCATATGTGACCAAGATTCTGTTTGACGAGTTCATTATAGACCAAGGGCTGATAAGGTATCTGCCCGATGAAGTACAGACCTTTAATGAGATGTACTCAACGATTGCGAGACTAAGGGACGTTACGGTCCTGTTCTTGTCCAACGCAATAACATTCACTAACCCATATTTCCTGTATTACGATTTGTCTTTGCAGAAAGGGCAGAAGATACTACGCAAGAATGATATTCTTCTTGAGCTGGTAGACAGTCCATCTTACACGGAGAAAGCAAAGTCAACCAGATTCGGAAAAATTATAGCCGAAACAGAGTACGGGAAATACGCTATGGAAAACGAGTTCTTGAGGGACACTGCCAGTTTTATCGAAAAGATGCCTTGCCCCGGAACGTGTATAATGACCATCAGAGTATCGGGAAATGAGCTTGGAGTATATACTATATTAGGCTCTGATTTGTGGTACATTACGGAAAGCTATGACCCTACCTGTAATAAGCATATTTCTCTAAGTGTAGATGAGCATGACGAGACAACAGAGCTACGAAACAGTAAAGACGCTCTTATATGGCTCGGAGCTTTGCAACAAAAATACTACCGGGGAGAAGTCAGGTTTACGACTATGAAAGCCAAAAATTTGATATCCAATTCCCTGATGATTTTAAGGAGGTAAATCAGTATGCCATATACAATCGAACAATGGAACGACCATATGCAGAAGGTCATCGGTGCCATGAATGACCAAGCCACCCTAACCTCTTTAGTTACACAAGCCAGTGACGAATACACGGGCTTGTTTGCAACTAATACAACCCTATCGACTGAGAACGAACAACTGAAACAGGAAAATACCAGACTGAAAGAAGCTAACTTAGAGCTATTTCTACGAGTTGGTCAGCAGAATCTCGATAAGACAGGTGGAAGTGGTCAATCCACCGAACAAAAAACGAAAGCCGAGACGATTACTGTCGAGGATTTATTCAAGGAGGTAAAGTAAATGTCTAACACTAAGATTCCAAACGCTGTTGATACAGTAAACGCCATTAGAAATGAAGCCAGCCAAGCATATCGTGACGCTGTGCCCGTAGCTACTCCCCGAAACATTCAGGACGTTGGTAACCCCATTCTGGAATACCAGTCCCTACAGAACGAATTTCTGACTGCTCTGGTAAATAAGATTGCCGTTACCATTGTGGACCAGAAGATGTTTGAGAATCCTCTGGCATTTCTACGGAAGGGTTCTATCCCTCTGGGGCTGGATGTTGAAGATATCTATATCAACCCCGCCAAGGGTGCAAACTATGAGCCTGCTAACTTCCAAGGGATTTTGACCCCTGTTGACCCCGACGTAAAGGCGGCCTATTATCGCCGTAACCGTAGGGATAAGTACAAGGTAACTATCCGCAACGAGCAGTTGACCGCCGCCTTTGTGAGCTGGGGTGCTCTGGAAAACCTGATTGCTGGCATCGTGAACAGCCTGTATACTGGCAACACTATTGACGAGTTCAACCTGACCAAGTCCCTGTTGGGCGGTGCCACGGCTGAGGCTAAGATGGTACAGGAAGTGCTTGCCCTGCCTACCACTAGCGCAGAGAACGCTACCGCTTTCCTGACCCGCTTGCGTGGTATCGCTTCCGCTATGTCTTTCCCCAGCTCTGATTACAACGCATATCAGCTTGTTGGTGGAACTAGTCCCGCCACTTCTTGGACTTCCATGGATGACATGGTTATCCTTGTTCGTGCTGACGTTGCCGCAAACGTGGATGTACAGAAGCTAAGTGCGGCCTTTAATCTTAGCTATGCTGATTATGTCGCCCGTCAGGTCATTGTTGACAAGTTTGACGGGGCCGATAATATGTATGCTTGGATTGGCGACCGTGGTGCCTTCCAGATTCGGGACAGTCTCCGTAAGATGACCGAGTTCTATAACTCCGAAGTTATGGCTTGGACTTACTGGTGGCACTGCTGGGACACCTTTGCTCTACGTCCTTGGGCTAATGGCGTGTCCTTTGTAACTGAGAAGTATATGGCCTGATTTAACTGGCCCGGATGGGCTTCCCGTCCGGGCCTTATTTAAGGTGGTGAAAATATGCCTGACTTTCAGCCCAACACTACGATACGTCTATACCAGAGCACAGGAGTAGACCCACAGAATCAGCCTTACTTTGAGAGTGAAGGGGCCAAACTGTCATGGTATGAAGGACGTTCCCCACTGTCCTTTACGGCTCAGAGCTATCAGAGGGAGAACAGGCATTATGCCAGAGTGAACGCAAAGTATAACTCTATCCGTAACTGTGATATGATGAGCTTTGTGAACGACAACGGAAAGACTATCTTCTGCAATATCCTTTCCATTGAGTTTGTTAATCCCAACTGTACAGAAATCGAGTTTCAGACAGATTCCATGCAGACATTTATTGAATCCATTATATGGCGTGACTGCTGGGTAGAGCGGGAGATGCAGGAAGATGACTGGAATGGTGCAGTACCTTCCTTTAATAACCTGTTACCGGAAGGGCTTGAAACTGGCGTCCTGAAAAGACGTGTCATGCTTGACGGGACGGAACATAATTGGTCGGTAGTTGTGCTGTCCGCTTATGATGAAAATGCGGAAGAAAACTACAATATCCAGATAAACGCTGGCGTACCCATTGGTGTAAACAAGTTTGTATACGCCGCTAACAGCGAGGGAATGAATTCTCTTGGTGCTACTATAAGAAACCACGCCGAAAAGGGACGGCTTGACGGTATCCTTGGTATGTGGGTATGTCCTACCAGAATAGCTGTATCCAATAACTTTGTAGAGATGTGGACCCATTCCGCTACTGTGGGATACGACAATATTGACGGATACGCCGTAAAGAACGCCAAGTGCTTTAGCAGTGAGTTCTTTAAGGTGGAGCTTACCAACAGGCAGGGATATTCTGTGGAATTACGCCCTGAGTATTTCCCGAATCCAACTACCATGCAGTTTCAGGCTGGCGGAGCTTTTCTAGCCGGGGCTGGTGGTGTACTTGTCTATCCCAACAATTACATGGAGGGAGACGAAGCAGTTAACAAGACGCTGGGTGTGGTCATTCCTATCAATGTACAGGGTGCTTGGGTAGGAAACGCCTTTGCTAACTGGGTAAGTCAGAACAGGACCCAGCTTGCTTCCTCTATTATAGGCGGCATTGGAACAGCCGCTGTGGTCGCTGGAAGTATGCTGTTGGCGGCTCCTACTGGTGGAACGTCTCTAGCTGTCGGCGGTAGTGTACTCGCTGGGGGAGGAGCGGCAGTAGCTGGTACCACTATGGGAGTAACTAATGCCCTACACTCCGCACTTGGGACCATCGGTAAAGTAATGGACAAGTCGGTTGACCCTGCCCAAGCTATGGGCGGCGTTACCACTGGTGCCCTTGCGATTGCCGCTGATTCCTGGGGGTATCTGGTCAACCTGCTGTTCCCGGATGCCGCCGTGATAGAGAGCATTGATAACTTCTTTTCCGTATTCGGCTATAAAACCTGTCGGATGAAAAAGCCGAACGTGAATACCCGTCCGTATTGGAATTATGTGAAGTGCTCACCCTCTGTTGTAAGCGGCCCATTCAACAGCACAGATAGAGCCAACATACAGGCGGCACTGGATAACGGCGTTACATTCTGGCACGTTGGAAATGGCGTTGAGATAGGCGACTACTCTAAAGACAATAGATAAGAAAGGAGGGGTTATATGCCGTTAGGTCTGTTCGGTATGGAGCTTCTAACGTCAACATACTGCCCAAACAACCCGTTGGGAGATATGTATGTTAAAACCGAAGCGCAGATGGAGAATAGCAAGCTGTTTATGGAGATGTACAACCGCTATTCTAACATTGCTGTCACACGGTATGACTGGAAGAATTTACCCATAGGAGTTAATGAGAGGTTGCTCAACATGAGCCTGTATCTAGTTGGAAAGGCTTGCTTCTTTGAGCATGAAGATTATGGACTTATAGCATTACCCTGTTCTAATGGTTCTGAATACAATCTATTTTATGAGCCTACCAGAATCAACGCTTTTTCCTTTGGATTCACAAGGACCCTTTCCTTTGGTGAGTTTGAGCTTGTAAGGAACAATCCTACGGGCACTCCAACAGCACTTACAGTATACACCTATATAAAGCGCATGATGGACGTACTCCGTTCTATTGACGTAGTATGTGCCAGAATGAAGCGGCCATATCTGATTCTCTGTGAAGAAAAGCAGAAGCTCACTTTTATAAACCTCTTGAAGCGAATAAAGGACAATGAAGATATTGTACTTGCTTTCAAAAACTACGGCATTGATAAGTCTAACTTTGAAGTGGCTCCTCTTCCGTCCATTGGCAACATAGACCAACTGTGGAAAACATACAGGACTTATGAAGATATCCTGTACTCCGCTATTGGGCTTGACAGCAAGGGAGACGACAAGAAAGAGCGGCTTCTTGTAGACGAAGTGAACGCTAACAACATGGTTACGGAGATGGCTAATGAGGTCAACCTGAAACAGCTACGGCTTGACATTGAGAAAGTCAACCGCAGGTATGGCACCAATATAGAGGTTGATATCAAAGAGCTATCCACCTATGATTATGACAGCGGCTTTGGAGGTGGGGCAAGTGAGTAGGTACACAATGGAGCTGGGAAAGCTGGTCGGCTCTGGGTATGAAATATTCGATGATAGCTGGACCACCTTTGTGGAAATGCACAAGAAGGAATTGTGTGATAAAATCATCAGACACTATTTCTTCTATGAGATTGGTCAGGAAACCCCTGACAGATTCAAGCACTATCTCAATGAGCATCTAGCAAGAATAATGCCCTACTACAATCAGCTTTACAAGTCTGAACTGCTGGAAATAATCCCCTTGTATAACCACTTCTTGGAGACAAACTCCAAGGATTTAAGAGAGCTTGGTTTTACTGGTGTCTTTGCCAGCCGGAACGACGTTGATTCCATCCGGAATATGTATAACTCGCTGGCCCAGTTAAATGACCGCAGAATCACTGACGAAAATAATCGTGATTTTACCGGGCACACGGAGGGAACGTCCAACAAGGAAAGCACGGAAAGGCTGAACGAGACTATCAATATCACCAAGACTACTGACCAGAGTGAGAATGGTACAAAGACCTCTAACATCGACACTACTGGTCATGTCACGGAAACAACCGATACCACTTCTAAGGTGGATAAGACAGGGAACGTGACGGAAGATATGTCGGACACCCTGAACGGCACAAAAGACACCACGTCTAATGCCACGTCCACAGGGACAAAAGAGCAGAGGTATTCCGACACTCCCCAAGGCACGGTATCTAGCTCTGGTGTAGAGATAATGAGTAATTATCTGACCAACTACACCAAAGATACAACTAATGAGTCGACCAACTCAACTACTAAGGAAGAACTGCAAAACACGGAAAAAAAGAACACTAAAACAGACAGTACAGAAACAGAGAATGGAGAAAGCAACACTAGCAAGACTACTGAAAGCACAGGTAACACGTCAGAGGACACAAACACTACTGGAAAGTTAGACAAGAGCGAAACAGAGGACCACACAAGAGAGCAGACAACTACTTTCAATGAAAACCAAAACACTACCGGAGATTCTACTGAAAAGGAGAATAACAAAGGCTACGAAAACACCAAAGAGGATAATAAGCAATTCTCTAATGGTGCTGACAAGCACAAGGAAACCACTTTAGGTACTTCTTCAAATCAGGAGGATACAAAGGAAACCAAGAACAGCAACGCTACTGTAAAGGGATTTATCAATGTAAGTCAGTCTGAGTTGTTGCTTAAGTTCAGGAGCACGTTCCTGAATATTGACGAGGACATTATAAAAGAGCTTGCCGTTGACTTTATGGGGGTGTTCTAATGAAAGAACATGTATGCGTTGTAGCCGGAATTATAGGAGGAACAGCCGTGAAACTATTGGGAGGTTTTGACTACTCTCTAATGGCGATGTTTACACTGATGCTTATAGATATCATTCTTGGATTTATAAGCGCCGCAGTATTCAAGCTAAGTAAATATGGCAACGGTGTTTCTTCCGAAGCTCTGGCTAAAGGGGCACTGAGAAAGTGTTCTATGCTGTGCATTATCATCATAGGAACAATCATTGATAATCTGTTCGGTATGGACTACGTTAGAAACGCTATTGTATTCTACTTTATAGCCACAGAGGGTATCAGCATCTTAGAGCACCTGATTGACATGGACGTTAGGGTCCCGTACTTTATTGTTAAAATACTGGACAGCATGGAAAAGAAGTACGATGATGCGGAGGAGGATAACAATGAGACTGATTAAGCAGATACTGGAAAAGAACGATTGTTATAAAGCTGGGGTGGGGTTCACAGTAAAAGGTCTAATGCTACACTCCACAGGCGCAAACAATCCCAACGTATCCAGATATGTACCCGGCTCTGATATCCTTGGATATAACAAGTACAATAATCACTGGAATCAGCCCAGACCGGGAGGAAATGGCGTTTGCGTCCATGGCTTTATCGGCAGGGATGCCGAGGGCAATATTTGCACAGTACAGACGTTACCTTGGGACATGAAAGCATGGCATTGTGGAGGGTACGCCAACAATACCCATATCGGGGTTGAGATGTGCGAGGACAGTATGTCAAGCATCGACCATCTTAATCTGTGCCTAAACGAAGCCGCTGACCTGTTCGCCTGTCTTTGTATTACGTTTAACCTTGACCCCACCAAAAAAGGGGTTATCATCTCCCACAAGGAAGGGCATGATATGGGATGGGCAAGCGGACACGGTGACCCGGACCACTGGATGCAAAAATTTAATCTTACAATGAATGACTTCCGTTCGATGGTAATTGACAGGTGCAATAAACTAAAGGAGGAATTAACAGATATGGACCAAAACAAATTTAATGAAATGATGGAGGTATATCTCTCCCAGCGTGCCAATTTCGCTGGAAGTGATTACGCCAAAAATGCCATGGAGAGAATGGCCGCAAGAAAGATAATCACGAACGAGAATCCACAGGGATTCGTAACCCGTGAAATGCTCATGTTCATTCTCGACAAGGTAAATGTATAAGGAGGTCGTATTATGGAATACTATCCTACCAGGCCCAATAACCCCTATCAAGACGATTGTAGGCCCAAACCTGACTGTGGATGTACTCCACCGCCTACTGTCTGTCCCCCGCAAAAGCCCCCTGTATGTCAGCCGCCCCAGCCTGTAATGGGACAGATTCCCCCTGTACCAACTGTGATTGAAGGCTCTAGCCTTTATGAAGCTATGGGCAAGGTTATTGAGCGGACCAATATGTGTATCAATCAGTGGAATTGTATTAGCAAGAACTGTTATGAAGCTATGAACGCTTGCGTGGCGGCGGCCCGTTCCAATGACGTGTACTATGACGATTGCGAGGTAAACTACCAAGAGGGCTACGATACCACAGAGGGATGCGCCTACGCAATCGTAGAGAAGAAGGCTGTTGACCGAAAGGGAAAGCCTATCTTTGTAAGTTTGGCCCCTGCCTATGATAACACCACTAACAGCGGCGTGGAACAGGGAATCTTTGACATGTCCTTTATCAAGTCCGCTAACGTCATTATGACCGCTGTTCAGGCTGGCTCTGATAAGTGGTTCGGTCCTGCAATGTACCGTGGAGCCGCTATCCCCGGCGAGAGTAACCCTGATGGCTACGTCTATGGATTCAATCGTCATGGTGCCCTGCGCTACTTTAAGGGAGACGTGACGGAGACTACCTTGTGTCAAAACCAGATGGTAGATGTCATCGGGGGTTGCGTGCCTATCCTCTATGACGGCAAGGTTATCGAGGGTGTGGAAGCCATGACCCAGAAGCAGGCCATCTGCGCTATCGGCTTCAACTGTGGGACCGGCTCCGTGTTCTTCTTCTCCTGCTCCGCTCAGAATCAGCCGGGAATGGGTATCGCTTCCGTTGCTAGAATCTTACAGGGCTATGGCTGTACAACAGCTGTTGTAACGTCCGCTACTACCAACACTCCCGCCGCCACTGGCGAAGGTATGTTGTACATGGGCCAGATGACCACTGACCCCGTAAACGCCAAAGAGCCTAAGAATCTGGCTTACTGGGTCATCTCTAAATGCCCAAATTTTAATAATGCGTTCCAGAAAGAGGTTGCTGACCTTGTTCAAACCACTGGACGGAACGCATGGGAGACGTACCTGCTGGGAGTGCAGATTCAGTCCTTTGACGACCGCATTACTCAAAACGCAAAGGATATCGCCGCTGAAATCGAACGTGCTACAGCCGCTGAGGAAGCACTTGACCAAAAAATTGAAGCGGAAACAAACCGGGCAGAAGCGGCAGAGGATGCTCTTGACAAGAAAATCGATGCCGAGACTGAACGTGCCAAGGCCGCTGAACAGGCTCTGGACAATAAGATTGTTGCGGAGACTAACCGTGCTACCGCCGCCGAGAACAAAATTGCCAGTGACTTACAGGCAGAGGTTACCCGTGCCACTACCAGAGAGAACCAGATTCAGGCCGCTTTGGATGCTGAAATTGCCGCTAGAATCGCCGCTGACAATGACCTTATCAACGCTATTGAGCAGGAAGTTCTTGCGAGAAAAGCCGCTGACGTTGCGCTGGAAAACCAGATTGACGCAGTAGACAAGAAAATCCAGACGCAAATCACTAACATTGAGGGAAATATCACTAATCTGGAAACGCAGATTAACGGTATGACCACTGGACAGACCAATCTACCCTACCTGAAACTAACTGGTGGACAACTTACTGGTAATCTGACTTTTACCTCTGGCTCTACTGTTGTAGCAGGTCGTGCGCCTACCGCAGACAATGAGGTAGCGACCAAGAAATATGTGGATGACGCTGTGCAGACTGGCGGTGGAGGTACTGGCACTGACGTATCTAAGGAGTACGTTGACCAACAGATAGCAAACGTACAGGGACAGGTCAACACGAAAGTGAGCAAAAGCGGCGATACCATGACTGGCTCTCTGAACTTCAATGGGAATACGGCTGTAAATCCTGTGCTTGAATCCAACAGCGGAATCAAGGTTCAGTCCAGCTCTTCCGGTGCCGCCGGTAAGGTTACTAACCTTGCCGCCCCCAGTGCTGACAGTGATGCGGCTAATAAGAAGTATGTCGATGACGGGATTAAGCAGGTAAAACAGGAAATCAGTGGAGAGCTTGGTGGGGAATATCTAGCTCTTACTGGCGGCGACATGACAGGCGATATCAACATGACCGGAAATTCCGTAGTCAAGTTCTATGACCCAATTGCCGCCCGTGCCAGAGCTAAGAATCTGACTGACCAGATGGTTAAGGGTTCTGTATACAATGACGCTGACGCTATGGTGGTCAAGTCTGAGACTGGTCCGGTTGCTTTAAAGGGTACTGACGTATCTCTCTCCAATGGAGAAGGAGGAGAAATTGCTATTTCTGGTGTAACCGAAATCCGCCGCAAGAAGAACGACCCCAACTCTGGTGCGGTCAAACTCAATGACGACCTGATTAACTTGGCCGCTGATACTGTACTGGTGGGACAGAATGGCTCCATGAAGGGTGAAGTCAGCATGGGGACGCTTAATCTCTATGATGATAATGGGGCGGCTGTACTGAAACGGCACAATTCCCATCTGGATATCAATGTTCCTGATGCTCAGGGTTCGGTTTATATTAACCGTAACCAGACTGAGGGAGGAACAGGTGAACTGCACCTGACGGAGATTCATGCACCTAATGAATTGCGCCTGAATCCGGGGACTAATATAAATGTACTATCTAAGAGAATTACTGGCTTGTCTAATGGTACTGCCGACACTGACGCTGTAAACCTGTCCCAGTTGAACGGGGTAAAGACGATTGCACAGAACGCACAGACCGCCGCTGAATCCGCTGACGCTAAGGCTGACCAAGCATTAGAGAAAGCGGAGAGTGTGGGCGGAAGTATATTCGCTTGTGATATTTCCACCTTTAGCGACGCATTTCATATTACAACAAAGCTTCTTTCTATGAAAACTGGACAGCCAATTAACATTCAAATAGATTTTCTTAAAGTCGATATGTCAAAAAGCGAGATTCACGGCGCTTACAATGTCAACGGAATTATTCAAATTCTAGGAAGAATAAAGTTGACAGACTCTACAATTATAAGATTATCTAATAATTCAGGCCATTCCTTTAAATTTCCTATCATTCATTACTATGCAGGCCCTAATGATAGCCAACTAATGACGAATAACCCAAAGAAAACTGCTGGCACTGTTGAGTTTACTCTTGGGACTTCTTCTGATACAGGCAAAGTGTACCAAGGGATAGTCATTTCAGGCCAAGAGGGAACACCGCTTTATATGTATGCGCCTTAATTTAAATTCCCCTCTCCATTCGGAGAGGGGAATTTTGTTAATCATTGTACCACATTAGAGCACCGCCAGGCTGGTCCGTAAGACCAATCATAATGTATTCCCCAGAATCAAGAGTGCCCGTAATGTCACTTAAATTATACGATTTTCTATTGTACGCTGTAAATCTCTGGCTTTTCTCGTAATTATTTGTTTTACTATCTAAAGTGCACGTTTGTAAACACATGTTTAGCTTTCTAATATGCGCACTTGAATTTAGTGTTACAGTATATGGCGGTTTTGGTGTGACGATGGACGAAACATAAAACATAACATAAATGCCAATGCCATTGTAAAAATAAATAGCATCTGTACTTCTAGGCGTTACTCTGTCAATAGATAATTCAATGTCAATATTTCCCATAAATGGGTTATTAACAGTAAATTTTAGTTTATTGCTATCTACTGTACATTTACCAGACTGGAACAAAGCGCCCACACTCTCCGCTTTCTCTAATGCTTGCTTTCCTGCTCTCTGTGTCGTAGCGGATACGGGCGTATAGGTGTGGTGCGTATCGTGTTGGATTGGCGAGGCCCGTATGGGTGCGGATAGGCGAG
>ERZ835051.2351-NODE-2351-length-16979-cov-4.361794_pt1 | contig 16979 bp, 10 predicted proteins | sample MGYA00519575_ERZ835051 | MGnify/ENA primary metagenome ERZ835051 (study PRJEB31850, sample SAMEA3708769) | human gut metagenome | biome: human gut; feature: human-associated habitat; material: faeces | place: China | collected 2014 ... | reverse complement strand
TGTTTACACGAAACGCATATCGTGTAAACAAGATATTTGCAAAATGCTGTACATTCTATTAATACACTAACAAACAAGATATTAACTTACTTTTCGGCGTATTTCCGCTGTGGAAGCAAAAGTTGCTTCCACCTTTTTGAGTTGCTTCCACAGCACTTGTAATGCCGATGAATAAAGGGATGCAGGAAGTAGGTGGAAGTGTGGAAGCAGAAATGATAAAACTAAGCAGAGATAATTTTCCCTTAAAAGCAATAAAACTCCAGAATCTGCTGGAGCAAAGCATCCTGCTTTCCCGGACCTTTTTCCAACTCCACACTTTTCAGGTTATAGAGTTGTGCCAGCAAAGCTGACGACTGCTTCTCGCAAAGACGGGAATCATGTACCTGCTCCATCCAGCAGACGGTCTCTCCCCAAACATCTACCGAAAGATGTGACAAGACTTCTGTCGGGGCTCCCCCCTTCTCCACCTTACGGAAGATTTCGACCAAAGCACACAACAAGCTGGACATTATCTGTTTACAACGGGAATGGGAACGGGATTCCCGGTTTCTGAAACGTAGCAGGAAATAGTACCCCAGCCATAAATAAACGGTGGTGACTTCTGCATGGATTTTCTCTATCCTCTTCCAATGCGCAACCAAGGCAGCATCAATTTCTTCCAGAATCGCATCCGTATCATCTTCTATGTAGTATTTCTGCGCAAGACACTCTATCACGCACCCCCATTTCGCCATATCCACACACTCTTGCGTACGCCCCATCCATACATGGGCTTCCTCCAATATCCGGAATGCCTTTTCTCCACATTCCGGAGCATCATAAAACCGATACTGACGAAACAACAGAAGAGACTGACATAATAACTCATCCAAAGAGTACTCCGCACTTTCCATATTTAAAATTCAAGTATCCATTCTGGTAACAAAATCGAGCAAAAGTAATCATTTCCTAAGAAAATCACGCTGTTTCAGCACAAAAACCGGCAGGAAAAAGAAGATACCGATGACGGACATCACCAGTCCGCCAATGGTACCCGCCGCCAATGGAAACCAGAAAGCCTCCTTGTCCTCACCTATCATGAAAGGGATAAATCCCAGAATGGTAGAAACTACCGTGAGGAAAATAGGAACGACCTTCGCATTCCACGCCTTGACGTAGGCACGAAGAGCGGAAAGACGGGGGAAACGACGTCGGATGCTGTTGTACTCGTTCAGGATATAGATGCTGGCATTCACCGTGATGCCGCACAGCAGGACGAACGAGGCAAAACCGCCCTGGTCGAAGTTCAGCCGGAACCAATAGAAAGTAAGAAATACCCCGATATAAGAAACCGGAATCACAAAGATGATGGCAAGCGGCTGCTTCAGGGAGTTGAACAGAACGCTGGTCGTAAAGAAGATGATGGCTATCACCACCAGCAGAAGCAGGTATTGGCGGTTGTCCTTCTCGCCCCATGACCAACTGTTGCTGTCCGACTCGGCTGTATAACCCATCGGCAACAGTTTGTTGAACTCCTCCAGGTCACGTTTCTGTATCTTGTTGCCCATCTCATTGGAGCCGATATATTCGTATTGCAGGCAGAGGCGGTACTGCTGGTTTTCTTTGGCAATCTCCTGCGGCATCTGTCCCTTTTCCACAGTAGCCAGTTCGGAAAGTTTGTAATGCTTGCCGTTTCCTACTCCATAGGGAAAGAACTGCATTGCCCAGATGTCATATTCGGCAGACTGGCGGGAAGAGAGCTTGATTTTCTCCATCCCCTGCTCGGCCGCTACCGAACCAATCTCCAGATTCTTGCCAAAGATGGGGCGCACCGCAGAGAAAAGCACTTGCGCGTCGATGCCCTCTTGCGCCATGCGCTCCTTGTTCAGGTTGAAGTAGAATTCCTGATAGTCATCCTTCCACCAGGAGAACTCCGAATTGATGAGCACTTCCTTGATACGCCGGTGCGTCAGCAGCTTGGCCTTCAGCTTCTCCGCCCACTCATAGAGTTCGTCGTAGTTGTAGCCGTACATCCTGATGCGGTAGGAGCCGGCACTCTCGCGGACGTCATTACTGAACCCCTGGTCCTGCAATCCGTAGATGCCCCAGCTGCCGCCTCCCAGTTCCAGTGCCTTGCTTATCATATTGGCTTTCAGTGTATAGGGAAAACCGCTGTTCCGGACTTCCTTCTTGAAATAAATCTGCATACTGGCACGCCGGGGGCTGTAAATGGAAGTATGAAACTGCCTGATTTCCTTGAACCGGCTGAGGTAGGTCTCCATACGTTTCATCAAAGTGTTCATCTGCTCGAGGGTGCTGCCATTGGGAAGGTTGGCGTTGGCATAGAGCACCACCTCCTCATTACGGGTGAAGTAACTGCCTTCGTACACCTTCTGTATGAAAAGCCGCAAGCTGCCGCCCAGCGCCTTGTCCACAACGGGTTTCACCGACTCCTTATAGGTATCCGAACCGAATACCTTATTGTAAGCAGCTTCCCATTTTCCCCCTCCTTCCAGTTTGCCGGGCAACAGAAAAACGGGCAGACCGAAACCCAACAGTAACAGCAGGCATACAGCCCAGCGCCAACGGCACAGAAAACGGATGAGAGCAGAGTAACAGCAGGAGAAATAAACGGGGAAACGTCTGAAAATCCGTCCCAACCTTGTTTTGAATGTTTGCGTCAGCCCCGGCAAGACAAGACGCCTCTTCTTCCCCGTAATCCGCCTCACCAGTCCTATCTTCTCAATCATCGACGGAACAAAGAACAATGCCACCATCAAGGAAACAGCCAGATTGATGATCACTACCGCTGCAAAGTCCTGCAGGTTGAGCCGTATCTTCTCGTCAAGGAAGAAAATGATAACAAGCGCACCCATCGTAGTGAGGGTTGCCGCCAACACCGACAGGAAGGCCTTGAGATTACGCCGATGCAGAATGTGGTCGGTCATGACAATGGTGCTGTCTATCACCAGATTCAGCGAGACAGTGATACCCGCCAGCGAATAAAGCTGCATCTCAAGTCCGAAGAGGTAGTAGAAGATAAGTGCCACCGCTATATTTACAGCCAGGCTGGTAACTATCAGAAAAAGATATTTCAACTTACGAGTAATGAGCCATACGAATACAAGCAGGATGAGTACCGTCAAACCGGTACGGAAGTAAATCTTGTCCAGTTCTTCCCGTATGTACTCGGTCGCATCATAGCTGGTATGCACTTCATATCCGACAGGAAGTACCTGCCGAACAGCTTCCATCTCGTCCATCACGGCACGGTTCAGTTGCAACTGGTTGGCAGTTTCTTCCGCAGTAATGGATAGATAGACGGAATTCAGCCCATTGATGCGGTAATAGCTTTGCGGCTCCTCCTCCATACGGACAGCCGACACCAGTTCGTCCAAGCGGAGCAGTTTCCCGTCGGTAGCCGTCACGGTGATGGCAGCAGGATTAAAACCAAGGGAGTTGCTCTCCGGCACCAGTGCCAGGCGTATCCATTCCCGGCTACCGTTACCTGTATCCACATTGTGCGTACCCAGAAATTCCTTCCGGTAATGCCGCTGTACTGCCTCGCTGATGTCCGATAGGGTCACACCCAGCAAGCGCAACTGTTCACTGTCATATTCCAGTCTCCACTCCATGGGCGTGGCACCGCTGAGTTCCACCTTATAGATACCCGGAATATTTGCCAGCCGCGGCTTGATATGCTCCTCGGCATACTGCTGAATCAATATCGGAGTGGAAGGGGCATTCAGTGTGAAGGACATGAAGGGGCGTGAGGCGTTCTCGTCGGGCACTTTCATGTGAATGGTGGGATAGCTGACACCTTCGGGCAATTGGGGCCACGTCTGCCGGATGATGGTGGAAGCTTCGAAGCGGACTGCCTCGACATCGGCATGCTTGTCCAGCTCCACAGTAATGTTGCCGTAGCCGTTGCCCGAGGTGGAGTTCAGCCGCTTCACTCCGCGGATACGCGCCAGCATGGATTCCAGCTTGCTGGTCACTTCCATCTCCACCACCCGCGACGAAGTGCCAGGCATGCTGAAACCCACCGTGAAGCCGGGCAGGCTGCGTGACGGATTCAGCTTGACGGGGAGCAGCGGTATCAACGCCACCCCTACCAAAGCAAGGCAGACAAACGCCACTATGACGGTGAAGGAAGAAACTCGTTTCATCAGTTATTATAATCAAATTTTTCCGACAGCGAAAATCCGCTGGCAAAGTCGTGCAACGTCAGTTTCCGTATCTTGTAATAATTCAGCCAGTAGTCCTGCAAGGCGGAGATGTAATTGCGTTGCGCTTCCTGCTGGCGGTTCAGCGAGAGGGTCAGGCTGTTGATGTCTGCCTTGCCGATAATGAAGCGCTGGCGGGTTTCGTTATACGCCAGGATGGCAAGGTCGAGGGCCTCTTCGGCACTGGCGACGAGGGCTTGCTGGACGTTGAAGTCACTGACGGTCATGATAACCTCCTCCTCAATGCTGATTTCACTCTGCCGGGCAGAAGTCTTCACCACGTTCAGATTGTTCCTCGCCATGTTGTATTTGCCTTTCCTCACGCCCCAGTCCACCAGTGGAATGGAGACACTGACCGACACCATCTCCTGCTGCATGGGATGCCTGTATGCTTCACCGAATTTCTCTGCCACCTGGTTGAAGCCGACGCTGGCGTTGATGCTGGCATTGAAGCGCGATTCCTTCTTCGTCTTGTCTACTGTCTGCTCGGCTTCCAGCACTTCCTGACGAAGCCCCAGAAATTCCGGATTGTTGGCTTGAGCGGCCAGCAAAGCCTCATCAACCGGTATGGTCAGCGCCCTCGGACGTCCCGGAAGCGACACCCTGATATCCGTGTTCTTCTCCATATTCAGGAAAGATGCCAACGAAAACATGGCGCGCTTCAAGGCACTGGCGGCATTCTGCAAAGTATTGCGGGCGTTCACCACGTCGAGTTTCAGCGTCAGCAGGTCGGCACGGCTGATGGCGGCTATCTTCAGGCGCTGCATACCGATGCGGTAGAGGGTATCGGTGGAGACGGCATTGTCCTTGGCCAGGTCATATTCCGCCTGCGCCATGGCAAGCGCAAAGAAATAGGTAGTGGCCTGCTCGGATACTCGCTCTGCATTGTAAATATACTCCTTCTTCACCTTTTCGTACTTCAGCGGCTCAATCCTGCGTTCCCAACGGAAAGGATTGTAACCGACCAGACTCTGCGAGTAGCCCAAACGAACCGGAACACTGGTGAACTGGGTATACTTGTTTCCACCGAAGCTCCGCATATAGCCCAGCTCCGTATCCAGATAGAACGTACCGCCCGTCAAGTCGAAATTCTGTCTGACGGCAAGATTGCCGTATGCATAGAAGGATTGCTGGCTGCGATAGATGTCAAGGTCCTGTTCGGAGTCGTAACGCTTGGTGATATCGCGGTTGTACTGTGCCGGAGTCATGTTCAGCGTCAGGCTGGGAAGGCGGTTTGCCTTATAGGTGCGGTATTCCCAATAACCGGCCAGATACATGTTCTTGGTACGGAAGGCTTCCAGCGAACTGTCATTCGCCAGGGCAATGGTCTGCTGCAAATCGAGCGTTATCCGCTGTTGGGCAAAAGCGGAAAAGGCTCCCAGACTGAACAAAAGTATAAGACTTAATTTCTTCATGCTCTTTCTTTTCTATAAATAAACCAATATATCAACGGGATGATGAACAGACTGACCAGTGTTCCTACAGACATAGCCCCAATCATTGCTATGGAAAGCGGCTTCTGCAGCTCCGAGCCCATGTCGAACGAGAACAGCAGCGGAACCATAGCGAAAATGGTGGTGAGCGATGTCATGATGATGGGCCGGAGCCTTCTGCGCCCCGCCTCGTGGATGGCCTCGAGCAACGGCATACCAGCCCTCCGTAATTCATTAATGGCATCCAGCTTCAAGATGGAGTCGTTGATGATGATACCGCACGTCACAATCAGTCCGATGGCAGACATCAGGTTCAGGGTATGCCCGCATATCCACAACAGAAGCAGGGCAAACGCCACATCTATCGGAATTTCCAGCAGCACGATGAGCGGCTGCACGAAGCTTTCGAACTGGGCGGCAAGAATGAAATACATCAGCAGGATAGAGATGAAAAGAATCACCACCAACTCGTCCAGCATCTGGCGGTTGGAGAAGAAACTGCCGGAGAAGGCCGTATCCCAGTCACCCGTGGCATCTGCCTCCCGCTTCACCTTTTCCATCAACTCCGGAGCATCGTCCACTTCATAGAAACGGAACGGTATATATTCACCGTTGCGTCCTGCCGTAATCGTTTTCAAATCCTCGGCCGGACGCACCTTTACCAGCTCCCGAAGCGGAATATGCTCCACTTCGCCCTTACTGTCCGGACGGGTCTGTATCAATGTCTGCTGCAGCACCTCGTTCACTGTCCGTTCCTCGCCCACAATGCTGATAGGCAGGTATTGCTGGTAGGAATGGAGCATAGCTACGCTGTTCTCCTTGAATACCGTCCGCAGCGTACGGTAAAGCTCGTCATACGAAACGTCATAGAGCAACAGCCTTTCCTGCAGGATGCTTATGTCAAGCTGGTTCTCGAAAGCGATGCCTACGGGCGCTGTCCCCGTAAGCTCCGCAAACTGTTGTTCCAGTCCGCGCAATTCTTCCGCCGCCGGCGCCTTCTCCTTATTGCGGGCATAAAGTTCCGCCACCACATCGGCCTCCCCGGTCACGAAAAGCTTCTCGAACACGGTTTCGGGTGGAGAAAAGGAGACTGTCGCCAACGGATATTCCCGTGTCAGCCACTCGACCGCCTGTTTCTGCAAGGGAGCAATCCCGTCAGGCGAGGAAGTCTTGAAATACAGTTCCGCCTCCGAAGAAGAGAGAGCCTGCTCACGGTTCAGCAGATAGTCCTGCTGGCCTATGGCAGCCGTCTGTTCCACAGTCTTGTCCAGCAACTGGCCGAACAGCACATTCACACGATGCCGGTTCTCGTCCACATGTATGTTTTCGTTCCATTCCACGTGGACTATCAGTTCATTCTGGTCTATCTGCGGCATACGCTCCTTGCCGACGGAATAGAACAGAAAGACACAAAGAGGAATAGAAACCACACAGAATATGATACTTACCGTCTTGTGGGAAAATACCCAGTCGATGCCCGCATCATAAAAACGGTCCAGCGTATGTTCCTTCAACGGATTGTTGATGCGGATGCGGGAGAACCACGACCTGCCGCGCAACCCCGTCCGGTAGACCAGCATATAGAGGACCGGCAGCAGCATGATACCCGTGAAGTAGGAAACCAGCAGCCCCACCGTAACAGAGAATGCCTGGTCATAGAAAAGCGCTCCCGCAATGCCGCTCATAAATATCAGCGGCACAAACACGGCAACCGTGGTCAGGGATGAGCTCAGCATCGGCGTCACCACCTCACCCGTACCCGTCACGCAAGCCCGCCGCAACGAATAGCCCCGTTCGCGATACTGCGAAATGTTCTCCGTCACAATGATGCTGCTGTCAATCATCATACCCAACGCCAGGATTAATCCCGACAAAGAAATGATATTGAGTGACATCTTGAACAAGTAGAAGAACAGGAAGCAGATGACAATAGATACCACCATACTCAACCCGATGATGAATGGTGACTTGATGTCACCCAAGAAGAGTACCGCCACAATGCAGATGAACAGGAAACCCAACGACAAATTTTGCTGAAGATTGGAGATGGTATAGTCCAGCAACTCCGTCTGGTTACGGCTGATGCTAAAATCAATGTCGGGATATACTTTCTTGAAGTAGTCCATCGTGCTGTTGATGGCAAGCTTCATGTCTTCCATATTCTCGTCCACCTGCTTGATGACGGCAAGGGTAACGGCACGCTTGCCATTGCTCATGGAGACACCTTTCTCCTTGGCAGGAACAATCTCTACCCGGCAGAAGTCTCCCAAGCGGATGATACGTCCTTCCTTTCGCAGCAGGATGCCCTTCACGTCCTCCTCTGTCCGCAGCAGGGTGGAGAACTTAATGTTGTATTCGTAGTAGCCGTCGCGCACGGTCATGCTGCCCGGCTCCACGTTGTTTTGCGCCAGCACGTTTTCTATGTCTTCAATGGAGAGCCCCAACACAGCAAGCTTATCCGGGTCGGGCACAATCTGTAACTGGCGTTCGACCAAACCCGTGACATCCACCATTGCCACTTCTGCCAACTGCTCGATGCGACGCTTTATGACATTTTCGGCAAACTCGCACAAATCAAGAAACGCACGTTCGTCCGTCTTGCCGTATGCACTGTCGTTTTTTAGGGTCAGATTGAGATAGAAGACAGGAATGTCCGTCGCACTTGCCTTTATCACCTTCGGGCGTTCGGCATCCCTGGGCAGATAGTTCATGGCGGCGTCAATCTTCTCGTTCACTTCTATGAAGGCAAGGTCGGTATTCGTACCGAAGTCGAAGCCCAGGCGGATGATGCCTGCACCATCGCGCGTCTCGCTGTCCATGTCCTTCAGTTTCGCCACCTGGATGAGCTGCTGCCGCAGAGGTTTCACCACCGTATTCTCTAATTCACGCGCCGAGGTATTCTGCGCCGACACCTGCACTGTAATTTCCGGGATGGCAATATCGGGCAGCAAGGATACCGGCAAGGTGAAGTAAGTCACCAGCCCGACAATGAAGCATGCTGTAAATGCCATCAGTACGGCAATAGGCCGCTGTATCAAAAACTTTATCAATTGAACTATGAATTTTGAATTACCACTTATCACTCATTATCTATCAACCACCTTCACCGATGCTTCATGTGCCAGATTCACATTTCCCGTCACAATGACCGTATCGCCTTCTTTCAGGGCATCGTCGGCCATACTATAGCTTTCCGCATTCTCCAGACCGGTCTGCACATAGTTCCACTGCGCCTTTCCGTCTTTCAGGGTAAACACCACCTGCTTGCCCGAACGCAACACCACGGCACTCTTCGGGATTACAAGCTGTCCGCCCAGAGAGCGGTGCACGTTCACCCTCACGTTCATCCCACTGAACAGCCGTCCCTTGCCATTGACGGCAGCCTTCACCTTAACCATCCCCTTGTCATCCACCAGAGGATTGATTTGGGTGATGCGGCCCTCTTGTTTGGAACCGGCATCCGAATAAGGGGTAACAATCACCTTGTCGCCACTCTTTATCAACGGCAGTTCGCTTTCCAGCACCGTGAAGTCCACCTCCATACCTTGAGTGCCGATAATGGAGCAGAAGGCTTCCGAGGTACTTGCCTCGTTGAACGGTTTGGAGAACAGGTTCGCCACTACCCCGTCAAAAGGCGCAACCAGCGTGGCGTGTTCCTCTTCATACGCGGCAAGCTCATACTGGGCGAGGCTCTGGTCGTAACCGCTCCTCACGCGGGCCAGCTTCATGATGTCAGCAGGTACTTTGGAGGCATCCCCCACCGGATAGCCTTGCCCTATCAATACATCCTGCAGCTCAAGTTCCGCTTTTTCCAAGGCATCCTTGGCCTGCGCGGTCTTGTTCTTCAGGCGGAACTTATCCAGTTCGGCAAGTTTCTGCCCTTTGCGCACCGGGTCACCGTTCTTCACGTAGATGTGTGCCACTACACCGGTGGTCTCAAAACGCAAATCCGCCATGGCACCGGCGGTAACTTTTCCGTTGCTCACCAGTTCATGCTCAAAGGTCGCCCGCTTCAGGACTTTCACGGTCACTTCATTGCTTTCACTTGGCAGGACGGTTGCCACCCCTTCCTCGGACTCTTTTCCCTTTCCGGCATCGGAGCAGGCGGCAAGCAGGGCAACGGCCATGCATAGCAGGTATCGATAGTTCTGTGTCTTCATATTCATACTCAATTATAAATTGATAAAATTAATCGTTTCAAAAAAACGAACCGATATTTGCATGTGGACACTTTTTTCATAGCACTTTAGCAATTAGTTCACTCATTATTAACACTTTCCGTTTTTATTCATCTTTTTTAATATGGACAAAAATAAGCTGAATCTTTTTTATTTCCTCCCTCATCTGTCGTATTGCCGTAGAATGCACTTTCGGCTCTTTCGTCAATACCATCCACTTCATTTTTTCAAACTTGTCCGGTTGCCTGAAGCTTGGTTCCGCATAAAGCTTCGCAAGCAGATAATAGGGATAAATACGTCCCGGCAAACGATGGGTGGAACGGATAAACCAGTCTTCCGCTGACAAGCAATCACCCATCTGCTGATAGTTCTTGCCTATCACATTCAGTATCATGGGGTCACAACTACGCTGTAAAGCTTCTTTCAAAATACGGTTGGATTTACTGAACTGCTGCTGCTTGTGCAATCCATGCCCATATTCGAACAAGAAAGATGCCCGGTCCCTCAACAGAGGATAAAGGCGCCCGTACTCTTTCTCTGCCGATTGATACGCACCTGCATTATACAGCACCCGCGCATTCATCCACTCCCGACAGGCCTGCTCCACTTGCAAGTCATTCTTCAGGCGAAAACCGCCAATGATGCCTACTGATACAGCCAGCCCCAACCATTGCCAACGGTCGGCACCGGACAAGCACGCCACAAGCAATCCTCCAAATGTAACGATAAATACCGGAAGTTGTAGCGGATAGGAGGAAAAAGAGAATATCATCAAAGAAAGAATAGCCCCACAGATACCATAACGTCCTTTACGGACTCCCCTATACAAACACAGCACGACCACAACCAATAGACATACCGCCAAAGGAATGCCCAGTTCGACCGCAGCCTGCAGATATTCATTGAATGCATATTCCGGACTTCCCGCCACACGTTCCTCCCACGGTTCATAATCACCTGCTGCAAAATAAGTTTCCTGCGCATTTCCATAGGCTGCTGCGAAATTATGAATCCCATATCCGGTCAACGGCTTTTCTGCAATGGCACGACAAGTTATCTTCCACATGAAAAGACGGCCACGTGCAGAATCGGGTTTCAAGACAAACAGTAAATAGCCCGCCAATAGCAAGACACAGAATCCACCGACCACTACCATCACCACACGCTGCCTTTGCTGCTGCCATAATAATCTGAACTTATCCGTCCAATCCATATGCCAAGCATATACACACAGACAGGAAACTCCTGCCGCCAACCATGCCGAACGGCTCATTCCTGCCGGAAGCACACAAAGGATAAGCAGCATCACACCACCAGTGACCATAGTTCCAGCCTTATCCATCACCTTTTCCCATCTTCTTCCATCATTCCGGTCAGAGCAGAGAATCTCCCCCCTCTTGGTCAGCCATTGATACAGACAGACCGGAAGTATCATGGCCAAATAGCCGGAATAAGGCCCCGGATTGAAGAAAGAACCTGTCAATACATACAAGGAATGGTTGGACACAGCATAACCATAAAGCTGACTCAATCCCCAAACAGCCTCAATGCCCCCCAGCATTACCAATACCCACGAAACCGGTATAAAAAGAAAATACCTTTTTTCCATCATCAATCCAGCCATCAACAGACATCCTGCAACTACCAATGCACTTTTATCGAAATAGAGCCATTGCCCTATAACATCAGCTACAGGAAGTCCGGAAGAAACGTTACATGCCAAAGACAATAAAACTATACAAGCAATGTAGACCAAACTTCCAGTCAATAGATTACGTACATTATTCATTCTATCTATCAAATATTCAATAGTATTCTATAATTCACCAAAAGATTTGTTTCCCGTCTTTATATTCAAAAATCCGTTCATCTTTACCGGCTGTGTGATTCTTCAGATAAAATAAAGCACCTTGAAACCCTGAATAGACAATAGAATCTGACACAGCCATTTGCCGCCCGACAGAATTCCATTTTCCTCCACCCCAATAAAACAATTCATACAAATTACCTTTATAAATAAAATTCACCTCATTACGAGGAGTATACACCACCTTCTCCACACGATGGGGACTTCCAAAGTCCATCCCGGTCCATCCTCCATCCGGATGTATATAATCAAATGAAGTATCCGGATTACCGTCAAATGCGTTCAAATATTCATGTGTATTGTCTTCAAAACTTCCCGGAGTACCTATGATTTCCCCATATAGAGGTATGGTATCTTCCGTATTCTCATAAAAAGCCAGTTCCGAGATATTACAGAAACATCCGTCAGCACCCTTATAGCGCATATACCGATACGGTTTATCAGACTTCAACCGGGCCACAGTATATAGCCGATACGGAGCCTCCTTTATCAAAAGTAGAGTATCCTTCCACCCAAAGTCTGCCCGGTCGCTTCCTTCCACTACTCCCCCAATCATCCGGTCATTGAAAAGAACACTCAAAGTAAGATGGCACTTCCTATACAAGACCAATTCCTGCTTTTCAGCTTCCGGAACAATGAACCGTATCTTTCCGGTTTCACGCTCCAGAAGAAAAGGAGAAGATACTGCAGCGTATTCCTTTCCGTTCCAGGCAGCCAGCGTAAAGACCGCCCCGCCTCCCACATCCTCAAAACGAGCCTCCCCCTTCTTAAAGAAAGTATATCCTATAGGTTGCCATTGTAGTCTGTTGGCAAGGCACAAATACACCATATCCCCCTCACGAAACTGTCCGGAAAGCAAAGAATCCGGAAGAGCTACAGTCCAATTCCTGCTACCGGTATAAAGTGCAGTGACATCGCGGAAGAACGGACGTCGGAATGCCGGGTAAACATCGGAATATTTCCCCAGTTTCCGTACCGCCTCCTTATCAATACTATAGGTTGCCCGGTACATTTTTCCCCTCGAAATGCTATATTCTTCCGCTTTGCTCCATACTTCTTCATAAGGAAGATTTGCAATGTATGTCTTTCCTTCCTTATCCAAAACAAAATTCCAGAAATGAGAGGCATTGTTGTCTCCTAATACCATCACCCTATCTACTCCGCACGGAATGCCCAATGCCCGCAACACATATATCATGGCATCCGTAAACTCTCGGCAACTGCCCGTATGCCATTTCAGTACATCCGGTCCCAAATGAGGCCCCACCGGAAAAAGAGCCGTATTCCGGTAGTTCGCTTTCCGCAACGTATCCATCAACAACTGGGCGGCAACCTTAGGATTATCAGCCTCATCTGTCTTCCTGAATTCATCCAAAATCGGGCTATAGCACTCATAAATTTCTTTGCGCCAGAGAGAAAGCGGCTCATCCCCTATTCTATAAGGCAATATATATTCGCAGAAAGTATCAAAATCAACATGCTTTCCCCAAGGTTGCTCCCGCCAGACTTTGAATGCCCATTCTATATGATTGACCAAAAAAGCGGAATCCACCGTCATAATGTCCCTCTTATAAGTCAATTGATTTATAGAAAATTCTCCATCTGCTCTTTTCAAGGAATCAATCAACTCTTGCACATGCCTGGAATAAGGAAATGAAACGTATTCACTGAAATACTTCCTGTAATTCTCCAAGGCCTTTCCCTCGTAAGCACCATGAAAAGGCATATTCTCTATCAGAAAACAAGCAGCACGATATTTGTCACCGTCCTCTTCCTTGTAACGGTCCAGTACCTTTTGCAACTCCGCACGGTTATCACCGGCAAGATTCAAAGCTGTGTCCAACCACTGATTTTCCGAAGAACAAGCCATAAACAGACCTGCTGTAAACCATACCCATACACACCAATGTTTCATATCACTATTCCATTTTTTTCTATTCCAATCTGAAAGACAATCCAATCAATCCTTACAATCCGATACAAATACCTGCTTACCATCTTCCATATGAAATATCAGTTCTTCTTCTCCACGGGTACTGTCATGCAAATAGAGCAAAGCTCCCGATGGTATCCCGTCATATGGCAGAAAAGGTTTTTCTGCCATTTTCTTCCCCAATGAGTTCCAACAGCCCTCTCCCCAATAGAAGAGTTCATAACAATCCCCTATCCTGACAAAGTTATCATCGTTACGGGGCATATACATAAAATTGTCTATAGTAACAACCTTTCCAAAATCCACCGTTACACTTGCACCGGGTTTTGATGAAATGAAATACGACAACGGCTCATTATCATGGACCTGATGGGCAAAAGTACCCACTGTAGCCGGAGCATCTCCCCAACTGTCTATAGGGACAATTTCTTCCTCTCCTTTATAAAAATGCATTTCGGCAACTTCCGCATATCCCTCTGCCGAAGAACAAAAACGGGCATAGCGACCCCTTACCGGTTTCTCAAGAATAACGTGATTATAATTGATACCGGGCGTATCTTTCACAGTACACAACAACTCCGCATTTTTAAAATCCTTATCACAAGCCGCCTCAAAATGCCCGTCTTTTATCCCTCCCATATAATTCCTGATACGTTCCGAAAGAGGGTATTTCCGATACAATTCAGCAGAATAGCACTTGGAGGTATCTGCAACATAAGGATGTATATCCTTGCCATCAAAATAAAAAGGATTTCCAATAGGGCGATACTGCCCGTTTGCGAATGCCAACAATATATAAACCTGCCTCGAAGCCAAATTCCTGAAAAGCGCTTTTCCACTTTCTACCTTAGTAAAATCTATTCCCCGCCACCCATAAGCACTGAACAACCCCACATAAACATAATTCCCGTCCATCCCTTCTACCGGCAGTTCCAGATTCGAATCAAAATAATTATCCGACACTTTTCTTGCAAACACATCCTTAAAAGCAGCCGGTACGGACCGGTTCCGCATAAAATCGCCATCCATGTCCCATTGTCTGCCAAAACACCGGCGGTAAACCACGCTCGGGCGCCGACTGTCAATATAGAAACTTCCCCGTTCCGGCTTCCGGGAAGGGAAAGTAAAAGGAAGGCAGACACCCGTTACATCCCTCACCACATTCCACACATGCCCTTTCCGTGTTTCCGCATTGAAAGTATAGAAATCATAGGCTACCGGGACGCCGATGGCCCGCATCACATAAATCATAAAATCACAAGCATCCTGACACTTGCCGATACGATTATGCAGCAGGTACTCTCCTCCCAAATGCGGATAGTTAAAGACCCATGTAAACCGGTAAGGGTCTTCCTTCTGCAAATACTCCCAAACTACGCTAATCGCCTCCACTACATCGATACCCGTATAAACCTCGTCCAGCAAAAAGGAATAACGGTCATGGTATATCTGCCGCCAGTTGTCCGGAGTCTCATTTCCGATACGATAGGGAAGCAGCCATTCACAGAAATCTGCAAAAGAAAGGGAAGCATTCCACGGACGCTTTTTCCAACCATCAAAAGCCAAATCAATGTTATTTATCAAGAATTCAGCCCTTATATTCAGTACATCCGGTTTTCTCTGCAATCCGGAAGGGGTATAATAATCCCAATCCGGTACGGCAGTATCCTTCAGCATCACCCCATAAGCATCTGCCGAAGCCAGCACTGTTTTCAAAGAATCCAGTTCTTCACCTTCAAGGGCATAGTGATAAGGCATATTTTCTATCAAGAAACAAGCGGCTTTATATTTTTCAGGCTCATCTTTATAATGTTCCAGTACCTTTTCCAGTTCGCCTTTGTTGGTTGCAGCACACTCCAGTGCGTACTCCAATCTGCCGGAAGCATTGCAAGCCTCCAATATCCCGGCAATCAATAATATCCAGAGCAATTTAAACAGAACTTTCATCTTAGTCTATTCTTTTAAAGATACGTTTCCATCTCATTTTTCCAGTATTCGGGCTGACGGACTTCCATACCAGCCATGCCCTTCCCACTATAAATGGTTCCGGCAGTAATCCCCAGTAGCGGGAATCTTTTGAATTCACCATCTTGTCACCCGAAACGAAATAATAGTTCTCACAGAAGCGGTAATTGTGTATCACACTGTCCCCCAGCAGAACCGAATCTCCATGCAATGTCAGTTTCTTTTTCTGTTCCCACTCTATCACGTTCCGATACAGCAACCGTGTTTCCGGATTCATTCCTACCACGCTGCCTTTGGCCGGTATATAAAGAGGCCCAAACTCGCTGATAGTCCACCCATTACAGCCACCATCGGGAAAGCTCTTAAGAACAAGGCCCCGCTCCTCCGTCATTCCCGAAGATATCAATTCATCCAATTCCTCCTGCGCCTGCACATTTCCTGCGATACCATCAAATCCGGACACACGATAATGCGTATTCCTTATCTCCAACGTATCCCCCGGCATGGCGATACAGCGCTTCACGTAATACAACATCACGTCCAGCGCAATGCTGTCCCACCTGCCCGGATAAGGAAAATTGAACACCAACACATCATTCCGCTGATAATTTCTCCATCCGGACATACGTTGTATCTTCACCTCCTTTTTCTCCACGGCATCAAGCACATTGAATAGGCGTGCTCCACCCGAACATTTATCCACCAGAATACAATCACCCGCCAGCAACGACGGTTCCATCGAGTCCGACGGTATCTTGAAGGAGGTCACCACAAACACCTGCAATACTATCAGTATCACAACAAGCAGGCACAGACAGAATAATACGTTTGTTATTCCATTCAACCATTTTTTCAATTGCAGCCGCTCCTTCATCCCATCAATCAGTTATTTTGCATCCCCACTAATCTTCAAAACCAACGGAGAATTTTCTGTATTGCAATATACCGTTATCGTCTTGTCGAAGTGCTCCGGATGTTCGGCTTTATAAACCACTTCCAAAGCTATTTCCTTACCCGGTAATGCCGGTTCCTTTGAATAAGCTACGGTAGTACAACCACAAGAAGTGGCAACATCTTGTATAACCAATGGTTTGTCACCCACATTCTTCAATATAAAAGTTGCTTTTTGTTCCTCCTGCCAATCAAAACGACCCAGCGAAACAGATATATTGCTGGCATCCACTTCTGTTTTTATCACTTTACTTTCATCTCTTCGTTCTATCTTCTCACCTTTAATAATCTTCAGATAGAGTTCTTTCACTTTAGGATTATAAATTGGATTACCAATAGCAATAACCCTATTATTTCTATCTAACAAAAAAGTTTGAAAATTCATATTAGAAGGAAATTTATTCAATTTATTAAACTTATTATTTTTATCTATATATACCGAATGAT
>ERZ835051.2340-NODE-2340-length-17040-cov-3.954725_pt1 | contig 17040 bp, 20 predicted proteins | sample MGYA00519575_ERZ835051 | MGnify/ENA primary metagenome ERZ835051 (study PRJEB31850, sample SAMEA3708769) | human gut metagenome | biome: human gut; feature: human-associated habitat; material: faeces | place: China | collected 2014 ... | reverse complement strand
GCCATCGTGCTCAATCCGCGCTACCTCTTCTGCGACGAACCCAATTCGGGACTCGACCCGCAGACTTCGATCGTCATCGACAACCTGATTCACGAAATCACGTGCGAATACAATATCACCACCATCATCAATACGCACGATATGAACTCGGTGATGGAAATCGGCGAGAAAATTGTATACATACACGAAGGCCGCAAATGGTGGGAGGGCACCAAAGACGATATCCTGCACGCCGACAACCCCGAACTCAACGACTTCGTCTTCGCTTCGGCGATGGCCAAACGGGCCAAGAGGGCGGCGAAGTAGGCAGGAATCGGATTCCTAAAAAAATTTAATTTTTTACTTGCGTAATATACATAAAGTATGTACTTTTGTGCAGTGAAAAAATAACGCATTTTTTATTAACAAATAAATCATAACATTATGTCAAAGATCAAAGTAGGTATCAACGGTTTCGGTCGTATCGGCCGTCTGGTATTCCGTGCTGCGTGCAACAATGCAGACATTGAGGTGGTAGGTATCAACGACCTCGTTCCGGTAGACTACATGGCTTACATGCTCAAGTATGACTCGGTACACGGCCGTTTCAACGGTACGATCGACTACAACGTGGAGAAGGGCCAGCTCATCGTCAACGGCAACGTCATCCGCGTAACCGCCGAGAAGGATCCCGCAAACCTGAAGTGGAACGAAGTAGGCGCCGAGTACATCGTCGAGTCTACCGGTCTGTTCCTCACCAAGGAGAAGGCCGAGGCTCATATCGCAGCCGGCGCCAAGTACGTCGTTATGTCGGCTCCCTCGAAGGACGACACCCCGATGTTCGTATGCGGCGTGAACACCGATACTTACGCAGGTCAGCAGATCGTTTCGAACGCATCGTGCACCACCAACTGCCTCGCTCCGCTGGCTAAGGTCATCAACGACAACTTCGGTATCGTCGAGGGTCTCATGACCACCGTACACGCTACCACCGCAACGCAGAAGACCGTAGACGGTCCCTCGATGAAGGACTGGCGCGGCGGCCGTGCTGCCGGCGGCAACATCATTCCCTCGTCGACCGGCGCTGCAAAGGCCGTAGGCAAGGTGATCCCCGCCCTGAACGGCAAACTGACCGGTATGGCATTCCGCGTTCCGACGCTCGACGTTTCGGTCGTAGACCTGACCTGCCGTCTGGAGAAGGGCGCTTCGTACGACGAGATCAAGGCTGCCATGAAGAAGGCTTCGGAGAACGAGTTCAAAGGCATCATCGAGTACACCGAGGACGACGTGGTTTCGACCGACTTCACGGGCGACGCCAACACTTCGATCTTCGACGCTAAGGCCGGTATCGCGCTGAACCCGAACTTCGTGAAGCTCGTGGCTTGGTACGACAACGAGTGGGGCTACTCGAACAAGGTAGTCATGCTGATCCAGAAGATGGCTGCTTACAACAACAAATAGTCGTAAGCCGACGCATAAAGCGGAGGGATTCGGGAAACCGGATTCCTCTTTTTTTTGTCACTTATTGTTATTTGTCCTGACGATCCACCCGCATCTCGACCGATGCGCCCGACCATTGGTTGATAAGGCGTTTTTCGCTGCGGAGCACTTTGCCGCCGTATGCGATGCGGAGGGTGATTTCGAACGGCTGCGTGTCGGCGATGTCGTTGCCTGCGGGCAGCGTGTGGGGTACAATATAAATATAGAGCAGCAGGTGGTCGCACGCAGCGGTTTCGAGCCGCAGGCTGCGGTCGCCCGCCATGTCCGCGGGTTTTGCCGTCAGGTTCGCGCCGACGTTCGCGACGTGCGATTCGGCCGAGGCGAATCCAATGCGTTCGTCGCCGGCGTCGAAGCAGCCGCACATCAGCGCTGCGTTGTAACGCCACCAGCCGTCGTAACGGCTTGATATTTCGATCGAGAATCCTTCAGTTGCTGCCATACGGTGCAAATATAGCGATTTTTCGCTCTTCGGCGAATTTCGTGCCGGGAAAATCGCTCCGCCCCGCCGCAGACGGTTTGCCGGACGGGCGTCTGGAGCGCGGGGTGCTAAAACTGAGCGATTTCTTTGCAAATGTCTTATTTTTTCGTAACTTTGTGCCCTAAATGCGCTCGTATGGGGGTAACTAAAAGGTATACGATTGCTTACAAAGGGCTGAAACCCGGTTTGCATGACTTTCGTTTCGAGGTCGACGGCTCGCTGTTCGAGGAGTTCGAAAGTCCGGAGATCAAGGACGGAGCGTGCGAAGTGACGGTCGCCTTGGAGCGCGGCGAAGCGATGCTTACGCTCGACGTTACGGTGGACGGAAGCGTCGTCGTGGAGTGCGACCGCTGTCTGGAAGAGTGCCGGATTCCCGTGCATTATCAGGGACGGTTGCTGGTGAAGTTCTCCGACGAGGTGCACGAATACGACGGCGAGGTGATGTGGCTGCTGCCCATGGAAGACGAAATCGACCTGAAGCAGTACATTTACGAGAGCATCGTGCTGTCGCTGCCTTACCAGCGGGTGCATCCCGAAGGGGAGTGCAATCCGGAGATGCTCGAACGCTTCCGCATCGTATCAGACTCGGAACTCGCGGCCGTCGAGGCGCGGGCCGGAGCGCAGGAGCACGACGGCGGCGAATGGGCCAAGTTGGCCGCGCTCAAGGAGCGGCTGGAGGCCGAAGGGCCGCAGGAAGAGGACGGAACGCCGGAAAAATAGCGCCGGCGGCAATAAGGAGAATCGATAATACGTTAAACTTATAATTTATATTGTAAAATGGCACATCCTAAACACAAAGTCTCGTCGACGCGACGCGATAAGAGAAGAACCCACTACAAGGCTGTCGTTCCGACGGTAGTTACCTGCTCGAACTGCGGCGCAGCCACGCTGTACCACCGTGTATGCCCTGAGTGCGGTTTCTATCGCGGAAAGCTGGCGATCGAGAAAAAGGCTGCTGAATAAATCAGACGGCAAGAAGAGTGCATCCGCGAGGCTGCTCTCTTTTTAGTTTACAGAAGCTCCCTGTCTTCGCCGTGTACGGCCGGACGGTCCGTGATGCGGGCCTGCCGACGGGTACAGAGCGGGATATGAAGTTAAACCAAATCGCACGATTATGTTAAAGATTGGTGTAGATGCCATGGGCGGCGATTTCGCTCCTGAGGCGGCGGTTCAGGGCGCCGTATTGGCACTTGAAGCGATCGGGCCGGACAGCCGCATCGTATTGTTCGGCGACGAAGCGAAAATCAAAGCCGTACTCGAAGCCGAGGGCTGCTCCGCGGAGCGCTTCGACATCGTTGCGACCACGGAGGTCATCGAGATGGGCGACCATCCCGCCAAGGCCTTTCAGGCCAAGGCCGATTCGAGCATTACGGTAGGCTTCGGCTATCTGGCCAAAGGCGCCATCGACGGTTTTGCCAGCGCCGGCAGTACGGGCGCCATGATGGTCGGCTCGATGTATGCGGTAAAACCGATCGAAGGGGTCATCCGGCCCACGATCTCGTCCATCGTTCCCACGATCGCGGGGCGTCCCGCGCTTCTGCTGGACGTGGGGCTGAACGTGGACTGCAAGCCCGAAGTGCTGGCGCAGTACGGACTGATCGGTTCGATCTACGCCGAAGCCGTGCTCGGAATCGGGAAACCCCGCGTCGCCGTACTCAACATCGGCGAGGAGGAGACCAAGGGCAACGCCCAGACCAAGGCGACCTACGAACTGCTGAAGGAGGACGGACGCATCAATTTCGTGGGCAATGTCGAAGGTTCGTACATCTTTACGGGCCAAGTCGCCGACGTGATCGTCTGCGACGGTTTCGTGGGCAATACGGTGCTGAAGATGGCCGAGGGGCTTTACCGCATCAACAAGAAGCTGGGCGGCGGCAATGCGTTCTGGGACGCGATGAATTACGAAAACGTGGGCGGCACGCCCGTGCTCGGCGTCAATGCGCCCGTAATCATCGGCCACGGCATCTCGTCGGCCCGCGCGATCAAAAGCATGATCCTTTCGACGGAGCAGTGCATCAAGGCGGACCTTACCGTCAAACTGCAGCATGCTTTCAAAAATTAATCACACAATTTAGGAGAGAAAGTTAATGGGTAAAATAACAGCAGCGATAACGGGTGTAGGTGAGTATCTGCCGGATTACATCCTTACGAATGAAGAGTTGAGCACCATGGTCGATACGTCCGACGAATGGATCATGTCGCATATCGGCGTCAAGACGCGCCATATCCTCAAGGGTGAGGGCGTAGGTTCCTCCTACATGGGCGCCCGTGCGGTCATCAACCTGTTGGACAAAGCCGGAGTGGACCCGATGGAGATAGATCTGGTGATCTGTGCTACGGTGACCCCCGATATGTTTTTCCCCTCGACGGGCAACCTGATCGCCGATCAGGCGGGATGCAAGAACGCCTTTGCATACGACGTTTCGGCGGCGTGCAGCGGCTTCCTTTTCGCCCTTACGACGGGTGCGAAATTCATCGAGTCGGGTTCGTGCAAGAAGGTCGTGGTCGTCGGCGCCGACAAGATGTCGTCGATCGTGGACTACACCGACCGTTCCACCTGTCCGATCTTCGGCGACGGCGCCGCCGCCGTACTGCTGGAACCCAATGAAGAGGGATACGGCGTTCTGGACGAGATTCTCCGTTCGGACGGTTCGGGCGAGCTGCAGCTCTACATGAAGGCGGGCGGTTCGCGCTATCCGGCTTCGGTCGAGACCGTGCAGAACAACTGGCATACGATCATGTGGGACGGACACGCCGTGTTCAAGGCCGCCGTTTCGAAGATGGCCGACGTGTCGGTCGAGATCATGGAGCGTAACGGACTTACCTCCGCGGATGTGCGTTATCTGGTGCCCCATCAGGCCAACCTGCGCATTATCGACGCCACGGCGCGCCGCATGGGACTCGAACATGAGAAGTGCATGATCAACATTGACCGCAACGGCAACACGACTGCCGCGACGATTCCTTCGTGTCTTTACGATTACGAGAAGGAGCTGCGCAAGGGCGACAACCTGATTCTGTCGGCTTTCGGCGGCGGTTATACGTGGGGCGCGATCTATGTGAAGTGGGCTTACGACGGTTCGAAAGCCTGCCAGATCGATTCTTCTGAGAAATAGTTTTCCGGTGCGGGCGGATGCCCGCCGAAGAAATAGACTACAGAGAGACGGAAACCATCACTGGTTTCCGTCTCTTTTCTGCATATTCCGGGGTGCCCTGCGCTTCGCGGAACTGGGAATTTTCGTATATTTGGCTTTCGCGGAACATGTGCGGTTTCAGTTTCTTTTCGGATTCGCGCATTAGTTTTGCATCCGGAAAAAGTGCGGTTATGAAAATTCTGATTGTCGAAGACGAACCCTCCCTGCGGGAGATCATGGTGCAGACCCTGCGCCGGGAACAGTATGTGGTCGAGCAGGCCGCCGATTATGCGTCGGCGCTCGACAAGATCGCCGGATACGATTACGACTGCATCCTGCTGGACATCATGCTGCCCGACGGGAGCGGCCTGCAACTGCTCGAAGAGCTGAAGCGGCAGCGCAGGCAGGCGGGAATCATCATCATTTCGGCCCGCGACTCGCTCGACGACAAGATCGAGGGACTCGAACTGGGGGCCGACGACTACCTGCCCAAACCCTTCCACCTCGCGGAACTGAGCGCCCGTATCCGGAGCGTCGTGCGCCGCCACCAGCGCGGCGGTCAGGAGAGTCTCGATGCCGGAAACGTGCGGCTGTTTCCTGACAGCCGCCGGGTGGAGATCGCGGGCCGGGAGGTCGAATTGCTGCGCAAGGAGTACGATATACTCTATTATTTCATGAGCCGCCCGAACCATATGATCGACAAGACGACGCTGGCCGAAGCCGTGTGGGGCGACCACATCGACCAAGCCGACAATTTCGATTTCGTCTACGCCCAGATGAAAAATCTGCGCCGCCGGCTGCACGACGCGCAGGCGGACATCGAAATCCGCGCCGTTTACGGCTTCGGCTATAAACTCGTTACGCCATGAAACTCGTTTACCGCATCCTGCTCCATATGTCTTGGGCGCTCTCGCTGCTGCTGGCGGCGTGGGCGGTGCTTTTCTATTTCACGATGATCGACGAGATCAACGACGAAGTCGACGATTCGCTGGAGAACTATGCCGAGGTGCTGGTGAAACGCAATCTTGCGGGCCGTGAGCTACCTGCGGCGTTTTCGGGCAGCAACAACGGCTATTTCCTGCACGACGTCTCGGCTGAATACGCCGCCGCGCGGCCCCATATGGTTTACAGCGACGAGGAGATTTTCATTCCGGAGAAGGACGAGGAGGAGCCGGCGCGCGTGCTGCGGATGATCTTCCGCGACCGGGAGGGAAGCTATAAGGAGCTTACCGTGATGACGCCGACCATCGAGAAGGACGATTTGCAGGAGGCGATTCTCTGGTGGATCGTCTATCTGTATCTTTTCCTGCTGCTGACCATTCTGCTGATCAACATACTGGTGCTCCACCGCACCCTGCGGCCCCTGTATGCCCTGCTGAGGTGGCTCGACGGCTACAGGGTAGGCGGAAAGAACGCTCCGCTGGCCAACGATACGAAGATCGCCGAATTCCGGCGGCTGAACGAGGCGGCGATCCGCAATGCCGAGCGGGCCGAAGTGCTGTTCGACCGCCAGAAGCAGTTCATCGGCAATGCGTCGCACGAAATGCAGACGCCGCTGGCGGTTTGCCGCAACCGGCTGGAGATGCTCGTAGGCGACGGCTCGGCGTTGAGCGAGGAGCAGTTGGGCGAGATTATGAAGGTGCAGCGGACGCTCGATTATCTGGTGCGGCTCAACCGTTCGCTGTTGTTGCTGTCGAAGATCGAGAACGGCCAGTTCCCCGAAACGGAGCAGGTCGATTTCAATGCGCTGGTCAGGCGTACGGCCGAAGATATGTCCGAGATTTACGCCGGGCGGGGCATGCGCCTCTCCCTGCGCGAAGAGGGCCGGCTTGCGGCCCGCATGAATTCGTCGCTGGGGGCCAGTCTGGTCACGAACCTGCTGAAAAACGCCTATGTCCACGGAGATGCGGGCGGCGAAGTGACGGTGACCGTTTCCGGGGATCGTCTGAGCGTCTGCAACAGCGGTGCGGGCGGTGCGCTCGATGCGGACCATATCTTCGAACGCTTTTATCAGGGGGCCAAAAAGGAGGGTTCGACGGGGCTGGGCCTTTCGATCGTCGATGCCGTGTGCCGTCTTTACGGTTTGCGGACCGAATATGCGTATATAAATAGGTGCCACTGTTTCACGGTGCATTTTCCGAAATAAAATTCAAAAAAAAGCGTATCGGGGCGTTTATTTCAAATTCGTTTCAGCTTTAGGTCGCAACTTTGCATTGTAAACGATAAGCAATGTTGAACCAAAATAGCAAAACGATTATGAAAAAGCTCATGATGATTCTCGCAGGCGCAGCCCTGCTCGCAACTTCCGCTCCCGCCTTCGCAGGCAACGACCGTCCGATCGCCGTCGGCGAACTTCCGGCCGTGTCGCAGGAGTTTATCAAAACCCACTTCGCAGGCGTCGAAGTCTCCTTCTCGAAGGTGGACGAGGAGCTTTTCGACAAGGATTACAAGGTCGTATTCGTAAACGGCGCCAAAGTCGAATTCGCCAAGAACGGCGAGTGGAAGGACGTCGAATGCAAATACGGCGAGGTGCCGGCGGCAATCGTTCCGCAGCAGATCCGCGATTATGTGACCAAAAATTACCCCAAAAACAAGATCGTCGCCATCGACCGCGACCGTCGCGATTACGAGGTGGAGCTGGACAACGGACTCGACCTGAAGTTCGACCTCAAGTTCCGTCTGATCGATATCGACAATTAGTGGACAGCCCTTTATGCGAGGTATTATGAAAAAGTTCGCAGTGTTGATGCTGGCCCTCGCGTCGCTGGGTGCGATGACGGGCTGCGATGACGACGACGATTCGGTGAAGGTTCCGGCCGCAGTGCAGGATACGTTCGGACGGATGTTCCCCGGTGCGGGACATGTCGAATGGGCGGGGAAGCAGGGCTATCTGGTCGCCGAATTCCGTGAAAGCGGAACCGACATGCAGGCGTGGTTCGACGCCGCGGGCAAATGGTACATGACCGAAGAGGACGTACCTTACGCCCTGCTGCCGCAGGCGGTGCGCACCGCTTTCGAAAGCGGCGAGTACGCCGCATGGCATGTGGACGACGCGGATAAGCTGACGCGCGAAGGATTGGAGACGGTCTATGTGCTCGAAGTCGAGCAGCGCGACGCTGAGTATGAGCTTGTCTATTCGGAAGACGGTGTGCTGCTGCGCGCCGTGCCCGATGCGGACGGCGACCGCGACCACGGGGATATGCTCCCGCAGGAGCTTCCGCAGGCTGTGAAGGATTTTATCGGACGGAAATATCCCGGCGCCCGCATCGTCGATGCGGAGCGTGAGAAAGGCGGTCTCGAAGTCGAAATTATCGACGGCCGTACGCCGCGCGAGGTTTATTTCGGCGCCGGCGACGCTTGGCTCCGGACCAAAACCGAAGTGCGCAGGAGCGAGGTTCCCGCGGCGGTGATGCAGGCGTTTCAGACATCGCAGTACGCGGGCTGGGAGATCGACGACATAGACCATTACGACAGCCCCGAACGCCAGTGGTATCTCTTCGAACTGGAGGACCCGCAGTCGGACCGCGAAGCGGAACTGCGCATTCAGGCCGACGGCACGATTTTCTGACGACATGCCCCGACAGGGACGGAATCTTCACGGCGAAGGTTCCGTCTTTTTTGTTATAACCGGGGACTATTGTGTTATAAAATAATATGATGGGATTTCCGCACAAATCGGCGAAAACTATTGTATATTTGTATCAGGAAAGAATAACACAAACTTAAAACAATACAGCTATGTTAAGCAAGAAATTACATGACGCTCTGAACGAGCAGATCAATGCCGAGCTTTGGTCGGCCTATCTCTATCTTTCGATGTCGATGGATGCCGAGGCCAAGGGGCTGAAGGGTGTCGCCAACTGGTTCTTCGTACAGTTTCAGGAGGAGCAGGACCACGCCCGCATCCTGATGAACTACATCAATTCGCGCGACGCCAAAGTCGAGCTGAAGCCGATCGCCGAGGTGCGCACCGAGTGGGCTTCGCCGCTGGACATGTTCAAGGATACGTTGGAGCATGAGAAGGTGGTGACTTCGATGATCAACAACCTTGCGTCGATCGCTGCCGAAGACAAGGATTTCGCTTCGGCCAACATGCTCGTATGGTTCGTGGACGAGCAGGTCGAGGAGGAGGAGTCGGCCCGCGACATGATCACCGCATGCGAGGCCGTCGAGGGCAACAAGTTCGGGCTTTATACGCTCGACAAGGAGCTGGCCGCGCGTGTATACCAGCAGGCTTCGCCGCTGGCCGCGAACAACGCCTGACCGCATCACATGCCGTAGTATTGAGCAAGCCGCTCCGGGAAACCGGGGCGGCTATCGTTTTACCTTGTAGTCTATTCCCGCCTTGCGGGCCTGCGCGTGCTGGAACCGGCGGCGGATGCGGTACAGCCGGCCGTCTTTGACGAGCCGTGCGCCCGTCTGGTGGTAGCAGAAGGGAATGTCCGCATCGAGACACTGCCGGCGGATCGAAAGCACCCAGTCGAAGTCGCACGGACGGGCGTCGTTGCCCGATTCGCCGCCCGCGGAGACCTCCTCGATCTCGGACGTGAGGTATTGCGCGATGTCGAGCGGTCCGAGCAGCGGTGCGCAGACGATCAGCTTGTGGCGCAGGGGCGCTTCCAGCAACAGCGGAAGCCGGCGGTCGGCCGCCGCCTGATTCTCGACTGTGCAGCCCACGATCAGATTCTCGTAGCCGTCGCCCCAGTCGGGCGGCAGGACCTGCATCAGGCGGTCTATGCGTTTGGTGATGAAGAAGAAGCGCAGGTCGCTGCGCGTGCGGATCATCTCCCACGCCTCGGCGCGCCATGCGTCGGCCTCTTCGACCAGAAAATCCGACGTGAAGCAGGTGTAGACCATCTCTCCGGCAGGAACCTTGAACCGTCCGTCGCGGCTCCGGCGCACGGGCAGGTTGAACGCCGAGGTTTTACGCACCTCGCTGCTGTCCTTGTCGTGCCGTTCGTCCTGCCGGTATACGTAGCAGTGGCGGCAGCCTTCGCTGATCTTGCGGCATCCGTGCCACGGGTTCCATCCGACCGACATGATCCGTTATCTCAGCTCCATGCGCAGGCGCACCATGTGGCGGCACTCTACGCCGTTTTCGAAAATCGGAGCGGGGTAGTGCTTCCGGAAGTAGTCTTCGTCGATGCCGCAGCGGACGAAACCGCACCGTTCGTACAGGGCGATCTGTCCCGCGCCGATGTCTCCCGTGCCGATTTCGAGCAGTCGGAACCCCGCATCGCGGGCCGTTCGTACGGCATGCTGCAATAACGCCGTGGCGATGCCGCGGCGCTGGTATTCGGGCGCGACGGCGATGTTGACCACTTCGGCCGTGAAGGGCCGCGTATGCAGCAATACGTACTGGCCGAGGATTTGCCCGCTCCGGCATGCGGCATAGGTCGTGCCGCGGCCGGCGTAGTCGGCCACGGACTCTTCCGATTCGTCGGCCAGCAACAGCAGGCTGCGGTCCGGAGTGTCGGTTTTTACGATTTCGAATTCCATGCGTTGAGGATTTAGAGAAGCGATGCGGCGCCCTGAAAAGTTGCCAGCACGACGATATAACGCAGTGTCTTGCCGGCGAGCATCGAGCCGCCCGTGAGCCAGACGTTGCTGCGCATCAGGCCGAGGACGATGGCGATGGCTTCGCCGATGGTGGGCAGGAACGAGAAGAAGGCCATCATCGCCCCGCGCCCTGCGAGAAACCGGCGGGCCTTGTCCAGCTGTTTCTCCTTTACGCCCAGCCGCGTGATCCATTCGCTCTTGCCGAGCGTGCCGATCCAGTAACAGCTCATGCCGCCCAGTGTATTGCCCGATGCCGCGGAGACGATGCACAGCACGGGGTCCAGCCCCATGTGCACCAGTACGAGCATCACGGCTTCGGAACTGAACGGCACGACGCTGCCGGCGATCAGCGCCGAGAAGAAAAGGCCCCAGTAGCCCCAGTCGATCAGAAATTGCGTGAGTGTCTCCATGCGTCGTGTCCGGTTTTGTGCAAGAGTAGTCCGCCTGCGGGACAAAGATAGTTTTTTTGCCCGAAAGGGGTTGCACGTGCCGGATGAAAAGCGCTAATTTTGTCTGAAACGAATTCTCACCGCTTATGTTGAAAACCGGACTTTGTATCGTATTGTTCGCCTTGGCCGCCGGGTGCGCGCCGACGCAGAAACCCCTTACCGACTATGTGAATCCCCTGCTGGGAACCGCGACGCTCTGGGACAGCGTCGATCTGGGCTTCAAGCCCACCAAACGTACGTGGGGAGCCGAGGTCTTCCCCGGTTCGTCGCTCCCCAACGCCATGGTGCAGGTCAGCCCCGTCACCAAATTCCACAGCGGCGCGGGCTACCAGTATGAGGATAGCGTGATTTACGGCTTCACCCACACCAACAAGGGGCATTGGAACCTCTGTCATATTCCGTTGCTGCCCGTTACGGGCACGCCGCTTCCCGGAGACTACTGTTCGCCCTACAGCCATGCGCGCGAATCGGCCGCTCCGGGTTACTACCGGGTTTTTCTCGACCGCTACGGCGTCGATGCCGAGCTGACCTCGACGCTGCGTTGCGCGTTTCATAAATACACCTATCCCGCCGGGGCGCAGGCGGCTCTGCTGGCCGACCTGCAGCGTTCGAATGAACATGTTCGCGCATGGGATATCCGTAAGGAGGGCGACAACGCCTTCGCCGGATGGCAGCAGACGGGCGAGAAGATGTATTTCTATGCCGTGGCCGACCGTCCCGTGACCGGGATCGAGCCGGTTGCGGAGGGCGATCGTGAAATCCGCATCGTCCGCTTCGGCGACGGTGACGGTCCGGTCGAACTGCGGATCGGGTTCTCGTTCGTGAGCGAGGAGAACGCCCGGAAGAATCTCGAAGCTGAAATGCTCGGCAGGAGTTTCGCCGCCGTGCGCTCCGAAGCGAGCGCTGTATGGAACGATCTGCTGGGGCGGATCCGTGTCGAAGGAGGTACGGAGCGCGAAAAAGGATTGTTCTATTCATGCCTTTACCGCTCGTTCCTCTGGCCCGCGCTGCGCAGCGACGTGAACGGCGAGTTTACCGATGCGGACGGCGAGGTCGTCAATACCGGGTTCCGTTATTACACCGGGCCTTCGTATTGGGACGATTACCGTAACAAGCTGATTCTGCTCGGCCTGCTGGCTCCCGATGTCGCGGCCGACGTCATCAGCTCGGACACCGACCGGGGCGAAAAACGGGGCGGATTCATGCCGACCTTCTTCCACGGCGACCACGCTTCGGCGTTCGTGGCCGGAGTGTACCTGCGCGGCATCCGCGGTTTCGACGTGCGGCGCGCCTACGAGCTGGTCCTGCGCAACGCCACCGTGCAGGGGCCGAGCCGCCCGTGGCTCGACGAGTATGTCGCCCGCGGCTATATCCCCGAAATGGATGTCGAGAATCCCGTGACGCAGACCGTATGCAAAGCCGCGGTTACGAAAACGCTCGAATACGCCTACGACGACTATGCCGTGGCGCTGCTGGCCGATGCGCTGGGAGATGGGGCGAACCGGGATATGCTGATGAAGCGCACGTCCAATTACAAGAACCTCTTCGATCCCTCGACGGGCCTGATGCGCGGACGGCTCGATGACGGCTCGTGGATCACGCCCTTCGACGACCAGTATCCCTATTACGAATACATGTACCGTGAAGCCAACGCTTGGCAGCAGGCGTTCTTCGCGCCGCACGACACCGAGGGGCTGATCGGTCTCTATCCCAGCCGCGAGGCGTTCGGGGCGCAGTTGGACAAGCTCTTCTCGATTCCGTGGAAGGGCTACGAGGTGGACAACCTTTCGGGTTTTATCGGGCAGTACTGCCACGGCAACCAGCCCGACCACAGTTTCCCCTACCTGTATTACTTCATCGGCCGTCAGGAGCGTTCGCAGGAGCTGCTCGACCACATTCTGGACCGGTTCTACGGCATGGGACCCGAAGGACTGGCGTTGTCGGGCATGGACGACGCCGGCGAGATGTCGTCGTGGTATGTCTTCAACGCCATCGGGCTTTACACCTATTCCCCGGCCGATCCCGAATATATCGTCACCGTGCCGCTGTTCGACAAGGTCGCAGTGTCGCTGGGCGACGGTTCCCGCTGGTCGATCCGCCGCGAGGGAACGGGCCGCCGGATTACGGGCATCACGTGCGGCGGAAATCCGGTCGGTGGTTGGTTCGTGTCCCACGATGCGCTGGACAAAGGCGAGCTGGTGATTGCGACCTCGGAAAAATAGACGGTTGCGGACGCCCTGCGGATGATACGACGCGCGGGCATGCTCAGTAACCGGCCGGGATTGTCCGGACGACAGCGGCGGCGGAATCGGTTTCCGCCGCCGTTTTTTGTGCCGGAAACGCTCGATGCGGTTCGTCCGTTCGGGGCATGCGGACCGGAATCCGGACCGGGGACGGTCGCGGAAAGCGAAGGCCGGGGCGTTTGTGCTCCGGCCTTCGCGCGTTCCGGCGTGTCGCGCGGCGTTACTCCTCGGCCCAGCTGCGGATAACCTGACTCTGTACGTTTACGCCGTATGCAGCGGCCTTGGCGAGGATACGCCGGGCCAGAGCCGCCTTTTTGTTGTCGGGCGCATAGCGGAAGTAGGCTTCGGCGGCCCGTACGTGCTCGGCGTCCACGAGCGGGAATTCGCGCGTTTCGGGAATCCCGAATGCCGAGTCGGGCAGTTCGTGCCGCTCTTCGGCGGTGAGCCGGTCCGCGGTCTTGTGTTTTGTCGCTGTCGTCATTGCTTTCCCTTGTTTGGTGATCCGTTTCGGGAAGATGCAATTTTTCGGCCAGCGCGTCCGCTTGTCTTCTGAATTGCGGCCGGACTATCCGATTAGGGTGGCGACGATGCGGCGGCCCGAAGCGCGGTTGCGGAATTCGCAGAGGTAGATGCCCTGCCATGTGCCGAGGTTGAGCCGGCCCTGTGTGACGGGTATTGTCAGTTCGACGCCTGTGAGCGTCGATTTGGCATGCGCCGGCATGTCGTCGTCGCCTTCGAGCGTGTGGACGTAGTAGGATTCGCGCTCGCGGACCAGCCGGTCGAAGATGGCCGAGAGGTCCGTGCGGACGTCGGGATCGGCGTTTTCGTTGATCGAAAGACCTGCGGAGGTGTGTTTGATGAAGAGATGCACCAGCCCGGCGTCGGGCAGCGGCGGCAGGTTGGCCGCGATTTCGTCCGTGACGAGGTGAAAGCCGCGGGTGCGGGGGCGTAGTGTGAATTCGGTCTGCTGGATCATGGCGATGTTGTAAATTGCTGCGGTAAAGATAGCAAAAATCGGAGCATGCTCCCTTTGCCGTTGCGCGGTCCGGGGCATATCACATTGCGGATGTCCGAAATTGTGTGGCGGAGTGTTGGAAATTCCGGCATTTATTGTGATATTAGAGCATAAATTCCCAAGATTATGTATACAATACTGAGATTTCTGTTCCCGGACAAACCCTATACCGCCGGCAATTCGTGGCTGCTGCTCGCGGCCCGCATTATTTTCGGAGGACTGCTGATGTCGCACGGCATCGCCAAGTGGCAGAACTTCGATGCGCTTTCCGCCGCGTTTCCCGATCCGCTGGGTGTCGGCGGCGGTGTTTCGCTCGCGCTGGCGATCTTCGGCGAAGTCGTCTGTTCTGCCGGGTTTATCGCGGGGTTGTTCTACCGGCTGGCTCTTATCCCGATGATTTTCACGATGTGCGTGGCTTTCTTCGCCGTACACGGCGGCGATCCGTTCGCGGCGCGCGAACTGGCGCTGGCCTATCTGTCGGTTTACGTGCTGATGTACGCCGCAGGTCCCGGTCTCTATGCGGCCGATATGCTGATCGCTCGGCGTCTTCCGAAGCCGCGGCGGTAGTCGCGCCGCACCCTTATCCGGATTCCGCCCCGATACCCTCTCTTCCGGAAGAGGCGATGGACGTGTGTCGCATTTTCGCAGGCAGAATGCCTAGGGCGCGTCAGGCCAATTCCTTGTCCGCTCGATAAAGCAGCGGGACCGGCATCTTCTGATCGGATGTCGGTCCCGGTTTGTTTTTGGCTATTTGCCGATGCAGAACTTCGAGAATATGGTTTTGAGGACCTCTTCCGGGACGATGTCCTGCCCGGTGACGCCGCTCAGATGGCGGATGACCTGACGGATCTCTTCGCTCAGCAGGTCGGTCGGAAGGTTGTCGCGCAGGCCGTCGAGGGCGGCGCTCAGGGCTTCGGACGCCGACGTCAGGGCTTCGTAATGGCGGCTGTTGGAGATGACCGTGCCGCCGTGGTAGAGCGCTTCCGTATCGACCGCGTCGCGCAGGATCCGGCGCAGGTCGTCGATGCCGTCGCCGTTGCGTGCCGAGATGCCGACGGCGCCTTCGGGAAGTGCGAATCGGGGCGTTTTGTCGATTTTGTTGTATACCGTCAGCAGCGTTTGGTCGGGACGGAGCGGAAAGTTCGGGCTTGGGGTGTCGGCGGCCGAATCGGCGCTCGCAACTGCAGGGGCGGACTTCCGGCCCGTTTGTCCGGATGAAGGGCTTCCGCCGGATACGGGTACGGCGGGCTGCGATGCGTCGATCAGGCGGATGATGATCTGCGCCCGTTCGATGCTCGACATGGTGCGGGCGATTCCCATTTGTTCGAGGGTGTCGTTCGTGCTGCGGATGCCGGCCGTGTCGAGGAACCGGAAAACGATCCCGTCGATGTTGGCGCGCTCTTCGATGACGTCGCGCGTCGTGCCGGCGATGTCCGAGACCATGGCCCGTTCTTCGTTGAGCAGGCGGTTGAGCAAGGTGCTTTTTCCGACGTTCGGCGCTCCGACGATGGCTACGGCGACTCCCTCCTTGATGGCGTTGCCGAGCGAAAACGAGCTGCGCAGGGCGTCGATCCGCTCCTTGATCTGCCGCATGGTGTCGCGCAGCTGGGTGCGGTCGGCGAATTCGACCTCTTCCTCGCCGAAATCGAGTTCGAGTTCGAGCAGCGAGGCGAGCCGCAGCAACTCGCCGCGCAGCGTTTCCAACTCGGCGGAGTAACCGCCGCGCATCTGGTCGGTGGCCAGTGTATGTGCCGCACGCGAACCCGAAGCGATCAGGTCGGCGACCGCTTCGGCCTGCGACAGGTCGAGCTTGCCGCCGAGAAAGGCGCGCGAAGTGAATTCGCCGGGCGTTGCCATGCGGGCGCCGCGGCGAACCAGCAGTGCGAGCAGTTCGCGGACGATGTACCGAGAGCCGTGACACGAGATCTCGACCGCATCTTCGCCGGTGTAGGAGTGCGGCGCACGGAAAACCGTGACCAGCACGTCGTCGAGCACGCGTGCGCCGTCGGCGATCGTGCCGTAGAGCACCGTGTAGCCGGCTGCTTCGCCCGCCCGCCGTGCGCCGCTGAATACGGTGTCGCAGATCGCGAGTGCCGAGGGACCGCTCATGCGCACGACGGCGATCGCGCCGCCTGCGGCAGTGGCGGGCGCGACGATGGTATCGTTCGGGGTGTTCATCGGCGGCGAATTTTCAGTTTTTGGCCGATACTCAGACGGTTGGCGTTGCGGATACGGTTGTCGCGCATGATCGTCTGCTGCGAAACGCGGTATTTGCGGGCGATGTAGCCGAGCGTTTCGCCCCGTTTGACGGTGTGGGTGAGGTAGCTGCTCGTCGCCGCACGTTTCTTGGCGACGTTGACCGGGTTGATATACTCTTTCAGATAGAGCGAATCCTTGCGCTGGATCTCCTCCTCGCAGGCGATGTAGCGGCAGGCATACTCCTGCGGAAGCACGAGCGTGTAGTGTTTTCCGGTGGCCGGAATGATGTCGAGCCGGTACTGGGGGTTGAGCTGGCGCAGGGTCTCGATCGGCAGGTCGATCGTCGAGGAGATCTGCTCCAGATGCATCAGCTTGTTGATCCGCACGGTGTCCACCGAAAGGGGAATCGGGGCCTCGGTGGGCTCGATGCCGTGCTGCTGGTGGTAGGCATAGGCATACGACGCCCCGATGAAGGCCGGGACAT
>ERZ835051.2310-NODE-2310-length-17204-cov-3.001633_pt1 | contig 17204 bp, 11 predicted proteins | sample MGYA00519575_ERZ835051 | MGnify/ENA primary metagenome ERZ835051 (study PRJEB31850, sample SAMEA3708769) | human gut metagenome | biome: human gut; feature: human-associated habitat; material: faeces | place: China | collected 2014 ... | reverse complement strand
GCATTGGGAAGCGATACGGCCTTTTTCGTGCGCAATACACCCCACCGGCTTACGGGCGCGGTGCGAATGGCGAGAAATGGGTGTTGGAGGAAAATATTAACGAGTTGATCACCCTGTGTGGGCAATTGTTGGAAGGTGCCAATAGTTTCCTCGTGCTTAACCTGTATTCCATGGGACTCTCCGCACTGTTAGCCCGGAGTATCGTGCGACAGCTAGTCGGTGATTGTACCGGGGAACAATTCGGAGAGTTGTATTTTACCGATTCATACGGGAAATCGTTACCGTTAGGAGTTTATTATCGGTTGTGGCGTAAGTAGTGTGGTTTTATATTATTACTTTTGTATTTATAAAAGCAATAATATGACACAAAAGGATGCAATAAAGCTATTTGAAGAAAGAAAGATTCGTACAGTTTGGGATGAAGACCAAGAAAAGTGGTATTTTTCAGTTGTAGATATTGTTTCTGTATTGACAGATAGTGCTAATTCGACTGATTACTTGAAAAAAGTAAGAAAACGTGATTCCGAATTGGGATTGTTCATGGGGACAAATTGTCCCCAGGTAATGATGATGACCGAAACGGGTAAGAGGCGTAAAACACTTGCTGCAGATACGGAATCCCTTTTTCGAATTATTCAGTCGATCCCCTCTCCTAAAGCGGAACCTTTTAAATTGTGGATGGCACAAGTAGCTAAAGAACGTCTGGATCAACTGGAGGATCCTGAGTTGTCGATCGAGCAAGCCTTGTTAGACTATAAACGATTGGGTTATTCGGATAATTGGATAAACCAACGTCTAAAAAGTATAGAAGTGCGAAAGGAGCTTACTGATGAATGGAAATGTCGGGGAGTGAAGGAAGGTGTACAATTTGCTGCATTGACAGATATAATAACGCAAGCTTGGGCTGGACTGACAACTCGAGAATATAAACAATTGAAAGGTTTAAAGAAAGAAAATCTTCGAGATAACATGACCAATATGGAGTTGATTCTGAATATGCTTGCAGAAGCGACGACAACCGAAATATCGAAAGAACGTGAACCGAAAACATTTGAAGAAAATCGACATATTGCGAATCAAGGAGGTCAAATCGCAGGTAATACTCGGAAAGAAATTGAAATTCAGACAGGTAAAAGTATAATTTCTCCATTAAATGCAAAAGATTATTTGCAACTTGGAAATTCGGAGAAGGATGATTAGTTTATTATTTGGGCTGGATTAAAAATCGGCTTACTTGTGTGATAATAGACGGATCATATAAGAAAATAAAATCCTCATTTGGTGATTTGTGCTGATTTCCTTATCTTTGCACCCTCAATGAAAAATATTAAATCTAAAAAATAAAATAAATGGCAACAACGGCTGATTTTAGGAATGGATTATGTATCGTTTTCAAAGACGATTTATACAGAATTGTACAGTTTCAACACGTGAAACCCGGTAAAGGTCCCGCTTTCGTGAGAACGAAGATGCAGAACATCAAAACCGGTCGTACCTTGGAAAATACCTTTACTTCAGGGGTGAAGATTGATGTGGTGCGTATCGAGAGACGTCCGTATCAATTCCTGTATATGGAAGGAGAGGACTATATCATGATGCACACGGAATCTTTCGAGCAAATTCCTATCGCGAAAGATTTGATCAATGCTCCCCAGTTCTTGAAAGAGGGTGATGCTGTTGAAATGGTTGTACATGCCGACACGGAAACCCCGTTATATGTTGAATTGTTGCCGACTGTTGTTTTGGAAGTAACTTACACGGAACCGGGATTGAAAGGTGATACCGCTTCTTCTACGGCTTTGAAACCGGCAGAAGTAGAAACCGGTGCAAGAGTGATGGTTCCTCTTTTTATCAATACCGGTGAGAAAATTCGTATCAAAACGGAAGACGGTACTTACGTGGAACGTGTGAAAGAATAAAAAAATTGAGTGATTTATAATTGGCGATTCTGTGATTATATTCACTGAAAGAAATCACGGAATCGGCAATCGTGGAATCATGGAATAATATTAGATTTCAATTTCTCCTTGGGCTTCGACCTGGAGTTTTTGAATAACTTTTTCAGCGGAGTTTTGCTCCGCTTCTTTTTTTGATGCACCTATGCCTTGGGCCATGATGTCCTCGCCGATAGAGATTGTACAGACGAATTTAGAGCGACGGGCATTACTTTCAATCGTTTCGATATTCAGGTCAATCTTTTGTTTTTGGGCCCATTCAATCAGGCGGCTCTTGTAGTTTTTGTCAACGTACACGAGGTCTTCCAGGTTCACGTAGTGGGGGAAGATATAATTCTCGATAAATGCCTTGGTCTTGTCGTATCCTTGATCTAGGTAGATGGCTCCGGTAAAAGCCTCGAATACATCACCGTAGATATGTTTGTTTTTGGAAATATCCGATTTGGCAATTACTTCCTCGCTCAACCCCATTTTGATGGCAATGATATTCAATGATTCGCGGCTCACGATCTTGGAGCGTAAGCGGGTCATGAATCCCTCGTCCTTGTTGGGGAAAAATTTATACAGGATTTCAGCGACAATAGCTCCCAACACGGCATCGCCCAGAAATTCGAGGCGCTCGTAATTCAAGACGGTTCCGCTTTTCGTGTATCTGGACGCCGATTTGTGTAACAATGCCAAGGTGTATAAACCCTTGTTACCGGGAACAAATCCCCATTCCGAAATAGACAATCCATAAAACTTTTCCTTCCTATGAAGGTAAAGTTTTATGGATTGAATTATTTTACTAATCACTTCCCCAAAATTTTAGTTAGTGATTACTTTTTGAATACAACGCAAGCATTGTGACCTCCGAAACCGAAAGTGTTACTGATGGCTACATTGATTTCTCTTTCTTGAGCCTTATTGAACGTGAAATTCAGCTTGGGATCCAGTTCCGGATCAAGGTTGCTGAAATTAATGGTAGGGGGTACAATGTTGTTTTTCACAGCCAGAACACAAGCGATCGCTTCTAAGGCACCGGCGGCACCTAGTAAATGTCCTGTCATTGATTTGGTGGAACTGATGTTCAGATCATAAGCGTGTTCACCAAATGCTCTCTGAATGGCCTTAGGTTCTGCCACATCTCCGAGTCCGGTAGACGTTCCGTGAACGTTGATATAATCAACATCTTTCGGGGTCAATCCAGCATCTTCCACTGCGAGTAACATAACATCGGCAGCACCTTCCCCGTTGGGATCGGGAGCCGTCATGTGATATGCATCGCAATTGGACGCTCCACCGGCAAGTTCCGCGTAGATGTGAGCACCTCTTTTCACTGCATGTTCGTACTCTTCCACGATCAAGCAAGCACCGCCCTCGCCGATAACGAATCCGTCACGGTCAGCGTCAAAAGGACGTGAGGCTGTTTTGGGATCATCATTACGAGTGGATAAAGCTTTCATGGAATTGAAACCACCTACACCCGGGGGGGTGATGGCTGCTTCAGATCCACCGGCAAGTATCACGTCTGCTTTTCCTAATCGGATCAGATTTAATGCATCTACTAACGAGTGTGCGGATGATGCACAGGCTGAAACCGTCGTGTAGTTCGGACCCTTTAGGCCTTCTTCTATGGCGATCATGGCTCCACCCATGTTGGCAATCATCTTGGGTATAAAGAACGGGTTGAATCTGGGAGTTCCGTCTCCTAATGCAAAAGTTTTGCATTCTTCGTAGAACGTATCCAAACCACCGATACCTGCACCCCAGATTACACCGATTCTCTTTCTGTCCTCTTGCGAGAAATCGAGTCCGGCATCTTTTACGGCCTCCCTGGAACAAATCAGGGCAAATTGGCTGTAAAGATCCATTTTACGGACTTCTTTCTTGTCGAAATATTCCGTGGGCTCGTAGTTTTTAACTTCGCAAGCGAATTGCGTGCGAAATTTAGATGCATCAAAACGAGTAATAGGACCGGCGCCGCTGACGCCACCTTTCAAGTTCTCCCAAAATTCGGCCACGTTATGACCCAAGGGATTAATAGTTCCAAGACCAGTTATTACTACTCGTTTGAAATTCATAGATAAAATATTAAATTATTGAGCGTTAGCTTCAACGTATGCAATAGCATCGCCCACGGTAGCGATTTTCTCTGCTTGATCGTCCGGAATAGTGATGTTGAATTCTTTTTCCAATTCCATGATCAACTCTACCGTATCCAAAGAGTCAGCTCCTAAGTCGTTAGTAAACGTTGCTTCAGGTTTAACTTCACTTTCGTCAACTCCTAATTTATCAACAATGATAGCTTTAACTCTGTTTTGAATGTCAGACATAACTTTAAATTTTAATTAGACATTTTTTAAATTCACACTTGCGTCTACAAGAGACGCGCATAACTCTCTAAGTTCGGGGGCAAAGTTAGAGAATTTATTTTTCCTAGAAAATTTTTTGGCATGAATAAAGTTTTCTTATCTTTATGCGTTTGATTTTTAATAGATTACAAGATGAAAAAAATAGCAATATTTGCCTCTGGTTCAGGTTCTAACGCTGAAAATATCATTAATTATTTTAAAAATGACACCGAAAATGTCGTGAAAATCGTGTTTTGTAACAAACCCGATGCCTATGTTTTGGAACGGGCAAAACGTTTAAGCGTGCCGACGTTTGTTTTCGGACGGGAAGAGTTCTCTCATTCTGACCTGGTTTTGAATGAATTGAAACGATTGGATATTGATCTGATCGTGTTGGCGGGCTTTCTCTGGAAGGTGCCGGATGCTATCATCGACGCTTATCCGGACCGGGTAATTAACATCCATCCGGCCCTGTTACCCTCTTACGGGGGCAAGGGTATGTACGGCATGAAAGTACACGAGGCGGTGATCGCTGCCGGGGAAAAAGAGAGCGGTATCACGATTCATCACGTGAATAATCATTACGACGAGGGAACAACCATCTTTCAGGCTAAATGTGAAATCGTCCCGGAGGATACCCCGGAAACGCTGGCAACGAAAGTTCATGCTTTAGAATACGAGCATTTCCCTCGTGTGATCAAGAAAGTTCTTGATAATTTATGATTTTAGATTTCATGATTTTAGATTGAAAGACCCTGTGGGTCATTTTCAATTTTTCATTTTCAATTTTCAATTTTTATGAGGAGGTTTATTCTTTTACTAGGTGTGTTGTTAGCCGGTTTGTGGGTACAGGCCGGGGAGGCAAGGTTATTAAGGTTTCCGCATAGCGTGGGGGACAAGTTGGTATTCTCGTATGCCGGGGATCTTTACCTGGTTTCAGCCGGGGGAGGAACGGCCCGTCGGTTGACCTCGCACGTGGGGTACGAGATGTTCCCTCGCATTTCCCCGGATGGGAAGTACATCGCTTTCACCGGGCAATATGATGGTAACACGGAAGTATTTGTCATCCCCGTGGAGGGGGGCGAACCTCGTCGCTTGACTTACACGGCCACGTTGAAACGGGATGATCTAGGGGATCGCATGGGGCCGAACAACGTGGTGATCGGTTGGACCCCGGATAGTAAACGGATTCTTTATCGTTCCCGGAGATATACTTTTAACGATTTTACCGGGCAACTGTTCACGGTCCCGGTGGAGGGAGGGATGTCCGAGGAAATACCTTTAAAGAATGGCGGTTTTGCCTCTTATTCCCCGGATGGAAAGAAATTAGCTTATAATTATATTTTCCGGGAATTCCGGGCGTGGAAACGTTATCAAGGTGGTATGGCGGATGACATCCGGGTGTTTGATTTCAACACGAAGAAATCAGAACGGATTACCGACAACGTGCGGCAAGATGTGTTTCCGATGTGGTCCCCGGACGGGAATACTATATATTATATATCCGATCGGGGTGACATCATGAATCTTTACGCCTATGACGTGAACACGAAAGAGGATAAACAATTGACTTCTTACAAAGAATACGATATAAAATTTCCCGCGATTGGTGACAAGCTAATCGTGTACGAGCAAGGGGGATATATTTACGGGTACGATTTGCAGAGTGGCAAGGAATCCAAGATCACGATAAACATTGATAACGATCAGGTTTATTCTCGTCCGGCGTTGACTGATGTAAGCGGCCAGATTTCGAGTATTGCGGTTGCTCCCGGTGGGGAGAGGGTAGTTGTGGCTGCCCGTGGGGATATTTTCTCGCTGCCCGTGAAAGAGGGTATTACCTATAACTTAACCAATTCTTCCGATGCTAACGACATGCAGGCAGGTTGGTCTCCGGACGGGAAATACATCAGTTACGTTTCCGACAAGGACGGGGAATTCAATATTTATCTCCGGGACGTGGTGACGGGAAAAGAACGGAAGCTGATCAAGAATCTGAAAAGTTATATCTTCAATTATAAATGGTCCCCGGATTCCAAGAAAATTCTTTGGAGCGAGAAGAGGAACACGTTGAATATATCTGACGTGGAAAGCGGGAACCGGAAGATCGTGGAAAAATCGGGTATCCGTTCCATGACGTCCTACAACTGGTCTCCTGATAGTAAATATATCACTTACGTTCGTCCGGAAACGACGATGGATAACATCATCGTGTATCATGTTGAAAGTGGCGAGAAACACCAAGTTACCGACGGGTGGTTCGGTTCCAGTTCACCGAATTTCAGCGAGGACGGGAAATACCTGGTGTTTGTTTCTGCCCGCACTTTCTCCCCGACGTATGGACGGACGGAATGGAATCACGTGTACAATGATATGAATAAGGTGTACATCCTGCCTTTGGCGAAGGATGCCCCGGTATTGTTCGCCCCTAAAAATGATGTTGTTCGGGTGGAGACAATCGTGAAAGAAAAGGATAAGAAGAAAGAGAGTGAAGACAAAGGTGTCGTGTATGATTTCACGAATTTGGAAAGTCGTCTTGTCGAATTGCCCGTGTTGGCATCGAATTATTATGGTAACGTGCATATGCTGGGAAACCGGGTATATTATAACCGGGGAGGCCGCACGCTGATTTATGACCTGAACGGGAAGAAAGAAACCGACACGGGTGGGGACGTCGAATTTTCTCCCGGTTACAAAAAGGCTATCGTTTCTTCGGGTTCCGCGTTCCAGGTGGAGGACCTTCCGGTACTTTCCGCTAACGTGACTTCTCCCGTTCCCACGAAAGGGGTGAAACGGGTGATTGACTACCATCAGGAATGGATGCAGATCTATAACGAGAGCTGGCGGCAGATGCGTGATTTCTTCTATGCCAAGAATATGCACGGCGTGGACTGGGATCACGTGTACGAGAAATATAAAGTGCTGGTGCCTTACGTGAATCATCGTACGGACTTGACCTATATTATCGGGGAGATGATCGCGGAATTGAGTGTCGGACACGCTTACTCCATTAACGGGCGGGTTCCGATGCCCGAGAGAATAGATATGGGGCTGCTGGGTGCTAAATTCGTGAAAGATAAATCCGGTTATTTTAAAGTGACCGAGGTGATCGAGGGAGCCAACTGGGATGCCTCCACCCGCTCGCCTTTGACCATGCCGGGCGTGGAGGTGAAAGAGGGTGACTATATTCTGGCCATTAACGGGAAATCGTTGAAAGAGGTAGATAACCTGTTCTCCGAGTTGATCGATATGGCTGGCAAGACGGTTGAATTGACCGTGAGCACGACCCCGACCGAGAAGGAGGCCCGTAACGTGTTGGTTGTTCCGTTGGCTGACGAATCGAAATTGTATTATTATAATTGGGTACAGAATAATATCCGTAAGGTAAACGAGGCCACGAACGGAGAGGTCGGGTATATTCATATCCCGGATATGGGTGTTGACGGTTTGAACGAGTTTGTGAAACATTATTATCCGCAGTTGAATAAGAAGGCCTTGATCATTGACGATCGGGGAAATGGTGGGGGAAACGTGTCCCCGATGATTACCGAACGTTTGATGCGTACGCCGACTTTCTACACGATGCACACGAACCAAACTTCCGGGTCGGTAAGTCCGGTTGGTACGTTCTTGGGGCCGAAGGTGTTGCTGGTAAACGAGTATTCAGCCTCTGACGGGGATCTTTTCCCGTATCGTTTCAAGTATAATCATTTGGGAACGATTATAGGTTGTCGCACGTGGGGCGGTGTTGTTGGATATAGCGGTTCGATCCGGGTGGTTGATGGCGGTTCCATCGTGACGCCGTCATACGCGCCGTTCGCGGCAGATGGCAGCGAGTTTATTATCGAGGGAACGGGAGTTACTCCTCACATTGATATTGAAAACGATCCTTATTTAGAGTATAATGGTGAGGATCAACAGTTAAATAGAGCGATTCAAGTGATTCTGGAGAAGTTAAAGACCGAGAAGAAGGAGATTCCATCTATTCCCGCTTTCCCGAATAAAGCGGCAAAGAAGAAATAGTACCGATCATACGTGAGAAGATAAAGAGTGTTTGGCTGTGATGCCAGGCACTCTTCTTTTTTTTAGTGTGTTTTTGTGATTTAACAAGGGGGATTAACCTTGAATAAATCCTTATTAATACCTTGTGTGTGAATATAAAATGAATGTTTCATGATCACTTCTAGATTACTACCGGATGAACTATTTTAAACATCCTATTAAAATTCTAATAGAACGCTATTATATATAGCGCTTTAATAGGGATTTAATAGCGTTCTAATAGCGCTTTATACGATAGTGATCCGCTAGATTTCAAGATGTGATCATAAAATATGTGTGATTATCAGTTTGTTTACCATTTATATACCGTCAGACAACCGATAAGGTAGTTTTTAAAATTTTCGTACGGTGGGTGAAATGGGAATTTTATATTTCGTATTTTTGCACGATAAAATTGGACTGGGAAAATGAGTACGAAAGAGGTAGAGTGGGACGGGTTGCCTGTCCCGAAACGATACTGGGCGATTCTTGCCATTGCCATGGGAATTACGGTTTCCGTGTTGGACGGCACGATTGCCAACGTGGCGTTACCGTCTATTGCGGAGGATTTGCAAGCGACACCGTCTATGTCGATCTGGATCGTGAATGCCTACCAGTTGGCGATCGTGGTTGCCTTGTTGTCCTTGTCTTCGTTGGGTGATATTTTGGGCTATCGATGGGTGTATATCGGGGGATTACTCATATTTAGCGTGACTTCATTGGCTTGTGCGCTTTCCAATTCTTTGCTGACGTTGACGGTAGCCCGTGTATTTCAAGGTTTTGGTGCGGCTGCTTTGGCAAGCGTGAATACTTCTTTGATCCGGATTATTTATCCCAAACGACATTTGGGGCGGGGAATGGGTATCAATGCGCTAGTGGTTGCCGTGTCGGCGGCAGGGGGGCCGACGATTGCGGCAGGAATTTTGTCTGTCGCCTCTTGGCAGTGGTTATTCGCGATAAATGTTCCCATTGTTATCGTGGCTTTGATTTTATCTTTCCGTTTTTTGCCCGTGAATCCGGTAAAAAGAAGTGGGCGGAAGTTTGATTGGATTAGCGGGTTGATGAACGCTTTTACATTTGGATTATTGATTTTCTCGATCGAGGGATTCACTCACGGGGTGAGTTTGTCCGTGTTGCTCCCGGGGATTGGAGTGGTTCTGTTGGTTGGTTACTTTTTCGTGCGTCGCCAGTTGTCGCAGGAATATCCCCTGTTGCCTGTTGATTTGTTGAAGATACCGATTTTTTCGTTGTCTGTCGGGACGTCCGTGTGTTCTTTCGTGGCACAGATGCTGGCTATGGTTTCTTTGCCCTTCTTTTTGCAGCACACGTTGGGACTGGATGAAGTGGCGACAGGATTGTTGCTGACCCCTTGGCCGTTGGCGACGATGATTGCGGCTCCTTTGGCCGGGAGGTTGATCGAACGGGTTCATGCCGGATTGTTGGGGGGCGTGGGATTGTCGATATTTTCCGCGGGATTATTTTTATTAGCTGTCTTCGCGGATCAGGTTTCCAACGCTGGGATTGCTTTGTTTATGGCTATGTGTGGATTCGGGTTTGGGTTATTCCAGACGCCGAATAATAGTATATTAATTTCTTCCGCGCCACAGAACAGGAGTGGCGGGGCTAGCGGTATGCTGGGTATGGCCCGTTTGACCGGACAGACCACGGGAGCCTCGTTGGTGGCATTAATGTTTGTTGTTTTTCCGGTGGACGGGACGTATGCTTCCCTGTATTTCGCTGGAGGGTTTGCGACGCTTGCCGCTATCGTGAGTTTTACACGGGTTTCCTTGCCGGAACCGGAATTATTGAGGGGAAAGGCTAAGAGTGGTTAATTGGATTATTTTATGAATGGAGTTTGTATGGATGGTATAAAAAGGATTTTGAGAGTTGTCGTTTTTCTGGGGATTATATTCGTCGGGGGAGTGTTGCGTGTGGCTGGGCAGGGGAATGATAGTTTGGTGGACGTGTCTCTGCGAAAGTTCGTGCATGGGTTGCGGGTGGAAGGACGGCCGGAGTATATTTTCCCGACAAGTTCTTTTCTGAAAGGGGCGAATGCCGAGGGGAGGATTATCCGGGGAGCTTTTTCCACGCATGTGAAATATTTGTTCCGTTATCGCCCGGGGAGTGTTGACGAGCGTATCTATGGAGATGTTTATCAAGGGATAGGGCTCGGGTTTTATAATTTTGGGGAATCCCGGCAGTTGGGAAACCCGGTTGCATTTTATTTGTTCCAAGGGGCTCGTATCTCTAGTTTGGCTCCCTGGTTGTCTTTACATTACGAGTGGAATTTTGGGTTGTCCGCGGGATGGAAGCCGTATGATTCGTATTATAATTCGTACAATACGATGATCGGTTCGAAGGTGAACGCTTATATTAATGCTAATTTTTATTTGCGCTGGAGGTTGTCGCCGAGGGTTAGCCTGCTTTCGGGGTTGACGGTATCACATTTTTCCAACGGGAACACGAAGATTCCTAATGCCGGGTTGAACACGATCGGGGGAAATATCGGGTTAGAGTGTAATTTTTACCGGAAGGATGATTTGAAGGCGTTGGAGAGGAAAGTAGCTTTGACCACACAACCTTTTCGACGGCATTTCACGTATGATTTTGTTTTCTTCGGCTCGTGGCACGATCGGCTGGTGAAGACTTCCGACGGGTTTTCCCCTTCTCCGGAGGCTTACCCCGTGTTCGGGTTTAATTTTACCCCGATGTATAATTTGAATTATAAACTCCGGTTAGGCGTGTCTCTAGATGGGACGTTTGACGGGGGAGCCAATTTATACACGGATGGGAACGTGTACGGGAGTGTGGATAAGTCGGACATTGTCCGCCCTCCTCTGGGTGATCAGTTTGCTTTGGGACTTTCCGGGCGGGCGGAGTACGTGATGCCCTTTTTTGTCGTCGGAGTCGGGATCGGGGCGAACGTGATCGGGAAGAATGATCTGAATATGTTCTACCAATTGTTGACGTTGAAAATAGCCTTGTCCCGTGCCGTGTTTTTGCACGTGGGGTATCGTCTACAAAATTTCAACGAACCTAATTTCTTGATGCTGGGGATTGGTTTCCGGTTTAACGGGAAATATACCGCTTTTTAGAATTGTTATTCCCAGAATATTACTGAGAAGTTGTTGAAAATGTATTACGGCGAAAATAATTATCTTTTCAGCCCGATTTCCTTTTGGCTGGCATTATTTTGTACTTTTGTAAATAAAATGAGAGCCGAATGGATATAAGTCATAATTATGCGGAGGCGGTAAAAGCTATAAAAGGAGCGATATTGCGTAGTCAGTATCGTGCTATTTCTTCTGTGAATAAAGAGCAACTTTCTTTGTATTATGGTGTAGGACAATATGTCTCAGAAAATTCTCGTGATGGATTTTGGGGAACGGGTGCTATTGAGACGATTAGTCAGCAATTACAGAAGGAATTACCGGGGTTGCGAGGTTTTTCTGCTGCTAATATCAAATTTATGCGCCAGTTTTATGAAAGTTGGAGCGGGCAGTTGAAATCGCTAACCGCGGTTAGCGAAGTGGGAAATCCTGATTTGATATTTTTTAATCGGGAACTCAATGCATTGGTCGTGATAGAACTGAAAAAAGGGGCGTTTAAGTCTTCGTATTTAGGGCAACTATGTACCTATTTACGCCTTGTTGATGATCAAATGTGTAAACCACACGAAAATCCATCTATTGGGATAGTACTTTGTAAAAGTGCAGATAAGAAGTATGTAGAATATGTGATTCAAGATTATGATAAACCGATGGGAGTGGTCACCTATAAAACTTCTGATGATATGCCTGAAAGGTTGAAACAGGCGTTACCTGACATGGAAGAATTGAAAAAATTGTTGTAGTTGGGGATTAGTTTCCGGTTTAACGGGAAATATACTGCTTTTTAGAATTGTTTGTATTGTAGGGGGTGGTAGTGTCGGGATTTTTGGCTAAATTTGTGATATGCCTTTTAGGGGTGTGTTAATATTTAATTAAGTGTATATATGGCATTTACGCATTTTCATGTACATTCTCAGTATTCTATTCTCGACGGGGCGGCGAGTGTGCCCGGTTTGGTGGAGAAGGCGATTGCTGACGGGATGAAGGCGATCTCGTTGACGGATCACGGGAATATGTTCGGGATAAAGTTGTTCTATGATACTTGTCGCAAAAAGGGGATAAAACCTATTTTGGGGGTGGAGGCCTACGTGGCCCGGGTGTCTTTGTATAACAAGGAGAAACCGGTGGACCGTTCGGGAGAGCATTTGATTATCTTGGCCAAGAATCTGAAAGGGTATTTGAATCTGATCAAGCTTTGTTCGGTGGCGTTCGTGGACGGGTATTATTATCGTCCGCGTATTGATAAGGCTTTGCTGGAGAAGCATCACGAGGGGTTGATTATTTCGTCGGCTTGTTTGGGAGGTGAGATTTGCCAGAAGATTATGGCCGGGGATATCGAGGGGGCGGAGGCGGCTGCCTTGTGGTACAAGAACTTGGTGGGGGAGGATTATTACCTGGAGGTTATGAGGCATCCGGCAGAAGCGGCGAAAGAGAGAGCGGAGGTTTATGATAACCAAGTGAGGTGTAATTCGGAGATTCTGCGTATGGGTGAGAAGTTAGGAATCAAGGTGATTGCCACGAACGACGTGCATTTCTTGAACGCGGAGGATGCGGAGGCGCATGACTTGTTGATCTGTCTGAATACTCGTAAGGATTTGGATGATCCTAACCGGATGCGGTACACGCGGCAGGAGTGGTTCAAGACAACGGCCGAGATGGAAGAGTTGTTCAAGGATATTCCGCAGGTAATCGAGAATACGCAGGAGATTGTTGATAAAGTTGAAGATTATAAACTGGATTCTGATCCGTTGATGCCGGTTTTCCCGATCCCGCCGGAGATCGGTACGGAGGAAGAGTACCGGAAGAAATACACGGAAGAGGATTTGTTCAACGAGTTTACCCGTAACGAGAAAGGTGAGGTCGTTATGAGCGAGGAGGATGCCCAAAAGAAAGTGAAGAAGTTGGGGGGATATGATCGACTTTACCGTATCAAGTTGGAGGCGGATTATTTGAAGGAGTTGGCGATGAAGGGAGCCGTGCGGCGATATGGTGAGAATATTCCACCGGATATTATGGAGCGTTTGATTTTCGAGTTGCATATCATGAAAACCATGGGTTTCCCGGGTTACTTCCTGATCGTGCAGGACTTCATACGCGCCGCGCGCGAGGAGCTGGACGTGTCGGTGGGCCCGGGCCGCGGATCGGCCGCCGGATCGGCCGTGGCCTACTGCCTCGGCATCACGCAGATCGACCCCATCGCCTACGACCTGCTGTTCGAGCGTTTCCTGAACCCCGACCGTATTTCGCTCCCCGATATTGACGTCGACTTCGACGACGACGGCCGCGGAAGGGTCCTGAACTGGGTGACGCAGAAATACGGCAAGGAGAAGGTGGCGCACATCATCACCTACGGCACGATGGCCACCAAACTGGCCATCAAGGACGTGGCGCGCGTGCAGAAACTCATGCTCTCGGAGTCGGACCGGCTGTGCAAGCTCGTCCCCGACAAGATTCCGGACAAGAAGCTCAACCTCCAGAACGCAATCGACTACGTACCCGAGCTCAAGGCGGCCGAACAGTCGGACAACCCCGTGCTGCGCGACACGATACGCTATGCCAAGATGCTCGAGGGCAACGTCCGCAATACGGGCGTCCATGCCTGCGGCACGATCATCTGCCGCGACGACATCACCGACTGGGTCCCCGTCTCGACGGCCGACGACAAGGAGACCGGCGAGAAGATGCTCGTCACGCAGTACGAGGGTTCGGTGATCGAGGACACGGGACTGATCAAGATGGACTTCCTGGGGCTGAAGACCCTTTCGATCATCAAGGACGCCGTGGAGAACATCCGCCTGACCAAGGGCGTGAAGATCGACATCGACGACTTCACGATCATCAACGACCCCGCGACCTACCGCCTCTACGGCGAGGGCCGCACCGTCGGGACGTTCCAGTTCGAGTCCGCGGGCATGCAGAAGTACCTGCGCGAGCTGCAACCCTCGACCTTCGAGGACCTGATCGCCATGAACGCCCTCTACCGGCCCGGCCCGATGGAGTACATTCCCAACTTCATCGCCCGCAAGCACGGGCAGGAGCCGGTGACCTACGAGATCGCCGACATGGAAGAGTACCTGAACGACACCTACGGCATCACGGTCTATCAGGAGCAGGTCATGCTGCTGTCGCAGAAACTCGCCGGCTTCACGGGCGGCGAGGCCGACACGCTGCGCAAGGCCATGGGTAAGAAGAAGCGCGACGTGCTGGACAAGATGAAGCCCAAGTTCATCGAGGGCTGTAAGCAGCGCGGGCACGACGAGAAGATCTGCGACAAGATCTGGGGTGACTGGGAGGCGTTCGCCTCCTATGCCTTCAACAAGTCGCACTCGACCTGCTATGCCTATGTCGCTTACCAGACCGGTTACCTGAAGGCTCACTACCCTTCGGAGTTCATGGCGGCCCTGCTGAGCCGAAACCTCGCGGACATCAAGCAGCTCACGCTCTACATGAACGAGTGCAAGCGCATGGGAATCCGTGTGCTCGGTCCGGACATCAACGAGTCGATGCGCACCTTCTCGTCCAACAAGGCGGGCGACGTGCGCTTCGGTCTGGGGGCCGTGAAGGGTGTCGGCGAAGCCGCCGTGGAGAGCATCATCGCGGAGCGCAACGCCAACGGCCGTTTCAAGGATATATACGACCTGATGGAGCGCGTGAACTTCTCTGCCGTAAACCGCAAGTGTTTCGAGAATCTGGCCTATGCCGGAGGTTTCGACTCGATATCGGGCTTCCACCGCGGCAAGTTCTTCGGTGCGGACGCGCGCGACAATACGGGCGTGACCTTCATCGAGCAGCTGATGCGTTACGGCCAGCGTTTTCAGGCTGAGAAGAACAACGCCCAGCAGAGTCTCTTCGGCGGTGGCGGACACGTTGACATCCAGCGCCCTGTGCTGCCCGCATGCGCCGACTGGAGCCAGCTCGAAACGCTGGCCAAGGAGCGCGAGATGATCGGACTCTACCTCTCGGCGCACCCGCTCGACGACTACAAGATCATCATCAACCACATGTGCAAGACCCAGCTCACGGAGCTGGAAAACCTCGAAGCGCTCAAGGGGCAGGAGATCGCCGTCGCGGGTATGGTCGTCAGCGTGCAGAACCTCATCACCAAGACCGGCAAGCCGTGGGGTAAATTCGTGCTGGAGGATTACAACGGCACGCATGAATTCGCGCTGTTCAGCAAGGATTACGAGAATTTCCGCAAGTACCTCTTCTCGGATTATTTCCTCTTCGTCCGGGGACGGGTCCAGCCCAAGCCCTATAACGACAAGGAGCTGGAGTTCAAGATCATCTCGATGGTGCAGCTCTCGGAGATGCGCGACACGATGATCAAGGAGATGAACGTGCTGCTGCCCGTCGAGGACGTAACCCCGACGCTGGTACGCGAATTGACGGAGAAGGTGAAGGAGGCAAAGGGCGAGACCCTTTTCCGCATCAGCGTGATCGACCGCGAAGCGCATGTTTCGCTCAGTCTCTTCTCGAAGAGCCACAAGGTGAGTCTGACGCAGTCGCTGGTTTCGTATCTGGACGATAACGAGATAAAGTATTCCATCGCATAATAACATTTTAAAACTTAATAATTATGGCTTTAGCAATCACGAAAGAGAATTTTCAGGAAGTAATTTCATCGGAACTCCCCGTCGTCATCGACTTCTGGGCCGAGTGGTGCGGTCCGTGCCGCACGATCGCTCCCATCGTGGACGAACTCGCCGCCGAATACGAGGGCCGCGTGCTGATCGGCAAATGCGACGTGGAGGAGAATGACGAAATCACGATGAAATACGGCGTGCGCAACATCCCGACCATCGTCTTCCTCAAGGGCGGCGAACTGGTCGACAAGCAGGTAGGCGCCGCGTCGAAGGCCGCACTCGCGGAGAAGATCGAAAAACTGCTCTAAAATGCTCCGCAGTACCGACTGGCATGGGATGCGGGCCGTCGAGTTCTCGAAAGGCGACTATACGGCCCTGCTGATTCCGGGCATGGGCGCAAACCTCATCCGGCTGACCAATACGCGACTGGGCGCCGAGATTCTGCGGGCGCCGGCCGACGACGAGGTCGAAACGTTCAAGGGACGGCCGCATGTCTTCGGACTGCCGATCCTGTTTCCGCCCAACCGGATCGAGGACGGGCGCTATACGTTCGGCGGCCGGACTTACCGCTTTCCCATCACGAACGCCAAAGAGCACCATTACCACCACGGCATCCTCAAGAGCCAGCCTTTCGCCGTGTCGAAGGCTTGGGAGACCGGGGAGGAGGTGCTGGTGGAGTGCCGCTACTATTCGAACGCCGGAAACGACGCGATTTTCCGCGACTTTCCGCACGAGTTCAAATGCAAGATCACTTTCCGCCTTACGCCCCAAGGGCTGGAGCAGGAGGTGATGTTCGCCAACCGCAGTGCGGAGCCGATGCCCGTGGGCGTCGGGTTTCATACGCCGATGCAGATTCCCTTTGCGGGCGGTGAGGCGGCGGATTATGTGATGCGCGTCGCAGTTGGAGAACAAGTTGAGCTGAGCGGGCGTAATATCCCGACAGGGCGTAAGTTGCCGTTGTCGGAACAGTTCGCCAGACTGCGCGAAGGCGGATTGCGGGTAACGGACTGCGAGCCGATCGAAGCGGGCTTCACGCTGCGCGAAATCGAGGTGGACGGCAAGCCTTTCCGGGGTGCGCTGGTCGAGAATCTCCGCACGGGCGTCCGCACCTTCTACGAGGTAGATCGGCAGACGACCTATTGGACGATCTGGAACAACGGCGGCCGGGTGCCCTACTGCTGT
>ERZ835051.2306-NODE-2306-length-17226-cov-9.253742_pt1 | contig 17226 bp, 17 predicted proteins | sample MGYA00519575_ERZ835051 | MGnify/ENA primary metagenome ERZ835051 (study PRJEB31850, sample SAMEA3708769) | human gut metagenome | biome: human gut; feature: human-associated habitat; material: faeces | place: China | collected 2014 ... | reverse complement strand
AGGCCAGAAAACAGTTAGCGGCTGACATTCTGGCAGGCACAATCTCCGGCCTTATCGTTCTGGCAGTTCAAAAGTTGCTGAACTGGTAAAGGCCAGGGGTACAGAGACCTAAACCTCCGCCCCCCAACTATAAAGCATGAGCCACTAAACTGTCAAGTGGGTGAAAATCTTAAATATCTGCTTTTCGGGTCATATTCGCGGCAGTGTTTGTCCCGGTTCGCTGCGGCATTCGGGCGCTGCAAACTTTATTAGAGTAGCAGAAATAAAGAGCCGCACAGGAGAAAGCGGGGGAGGGACGGTCCGCGCCGTACCGCCCGACGCGGCGTGACCCGCAAAACCAAAACTCCATAGAACCCAGCCGCGGTCGGAATCTTCCGGCCGTGGGGAAGAACAAAGACCCCCGGTTCGCACGAACCGGGGGTTTTCCTGTATTCAGCTATTCAGCGCAAGGGTGCGCAGCGAGCAGGGAAGGGGGGAAACTCATCCCCGGCCCGCCCGCATATCCGGTGGGACAACAGCTAGGGGCTTTGTATGCAGGAAGACCAACTCCCAGTAACCGCTCCTGTAGTTTGCCCTCAGCCACCGTTCCAGCATGACGTTGTGCTCCTTATACTTCTCGTGCCATTCCTTATTCTGAATCATATTCGCATATTTGCCCGGATAGTTTTCGGTGATGCCGATCCGGCAGATCGGCCATCTCTCATCCTCATCCTTTTGAAACAGTTCTTGCAGCAGGCTCCTGACCTGCTCCGCCTCGAAATCCACGGTATAGGGCGTCTCCATCGCCGTTTCCCACAATGTAATCGTCCGAGGGTGTCCATACGAATCCTTATAGCGGGATTCCTTTTCCACTGACGTCAGCACAACATACCCGTTATGCTCTTTTTTCGGCTTCAGACCCCGCTCCGCATTGGCCCGCTCTTTGGTGATCCGCAGCAGATTGGCGTTCAGCCCTCGCTGCAGAGCGCTTTCCTGCTGTTCTGCCGCCAATTTCTTTTCCCATTCTGCTGTATTTTTCGCTATTTTCTTCTCTGCATCCGTTATTCTGCTCTGCGCTTCGCTCTGTATCTGGTGGATTTTTTTGTCCGCATTGTATTCTGCATTTCTTGCCGCCTGCTGTGCGCTGGAGATTTCCCGTTTCAGCCCGGCATACTCGCCTAACGTCAGAATCACATGGGTACACTCCGAATTGGACAATCCGCCCGTCACCGGCTTATACCCACCAATCGCGGGTTTCTTTACGAATTCAGCCATGATGGACGCCTCCTTTACAGACCCCGAATGTAGTTATCTGCCACAACGCTGATGCGGTTATGGCCCAGCGCCTTACTGCAAACCAGCATGGCGGCCTTGTCCAGCTTTCTCCCGGCCTCATCCTTGCGGCAGGTGTACACCTCGCTCTGGTAACGCCGCCCAGTGCCGCGGTTAACCTTGTCATACGGGATGTCCTCGATGGCCCTGGCATGGGCCTTGTAGATGGCCGTGGCATACTCCGCCCGGTAGCCGTGGATATCGGCGCTGGTGTGGATGTGCTGCCAGACCTTTTCCTCTGCCGGTGTGTCCGCGATCCGCTCCGCAATCTGATCCGCGTGCTTGCCGATGATCGGACTGAGACGCTCCCGTCCGCCCTTGCCGTTGCGAACATGGATAAAGGACTGCGCCTCCGGAAACAGCTGCGTGTCCCGGAGGATCTCAAGACGCCGCGCGACGCTCGGCGCTTGCTGCGCCTCGGGGATCTTCTCCAGCTCGGAAAGCTCTGCTTCGATCTGCTCCTTGGAAACCAGATCCTTTCCCCGCAGCTCCTGCAATTCTCTTCGCCGCAGGCCGGTCCCGCGGCAAAATTTTATCAGTTCATCATTGTTCGTCTTTGAAAAGTGCTGATCCCGCACCCGGTCTCCGCGGCTTCGTTTAATATCCTGCCGATTTCTTTTCGGCGGATCAAAGTACGCCTCGTCATCCGGAGAAATTCCGTACAGCTTTCCGAGGGCCTTTGCCTCCAATTGCACCGTCCATGCGGAGAGGCCCTGATCCACTCTGGTCTGCAGCCACTCGTTGACATACTTCTTTGCATTCTTCAAGGTGGTGCACTCAGGATGCTTCTCCTTAATGTATCCCAAAAAATATTTGATGTGCTTCCAGTAGTTTTTATAGGTGGCGTGAGAAAATATTTTATTCTTCGCCGTGCCGGTGGCCATTGCCTCTTTTTTGCTCTCGCCGAATGCCAGCATCCCTGTCAGCTGGTCATAGGCTTGCTGATGCAGATCCTTGGAATATGTTTTGTTTCTGCGTCCCATTCCGGCCTCCTGTCTGTCTATTTGTTGAAAATCTATTTTTCTTTTTTGCAGAGTTCATCTACTCATCCGCGTTGAAGCCAGGGCCGCCTCATGCCAGCTCCATTCGGAATCTCGACAATCGGCAATACACTTTTTTTGCCTGCTTATGTGTGCAGTTTATAGGAATCGCTCCCCAACACTTTTTTCTTGCTTATGTGTGCAGCCCTATTTATTAATATCTACGGCAGTTAGGGTTCTGTCGGCCTCTTTCGTAGAGTGAGGCGTCTCTCCGGGAGATTTACAGCATCCCGGCTGCTATCACATAGGGTGGATCGGGACAGATACGTTCTTACCGACACTTTCACGAAGATTACTCATGCCGGGTCCGTGGCGCACTTTTCCATTTCACAACGGTTACTGCGGCGAGCCCATGCGCCATATAGGTCGTACCATACCTAGTGCGGCTCCTGAATCATAATCTGATCTGAGCACAGCTTATCATACATCCTTATGGATGTCAACCCCATTTTATGCATATCTGTTTACCCGTGCATTTATAACGCTCGCGGATTTGATAAAAAAATGGCCGCCAGGACGCGATTGGACGGAGGCGGAAGATAGCCGCCCGTCTCTTTTTTTGTGGGGACTTTTGGTTCATCCGAGGCATTGATCGGGACTTTTTTCGGCTCGACTGCTGCCTGTCAGCCCCATGAACGGACGCTTTTCGGGGACGAAACGCAGCCGCATTTGCCATCATATTGCCGCCCACTCAGGCAGCAATGTGGCAGAATTCAGTCTGAAATGCGGCGAAACTTAACCCGAAACCCGGTTTGAAATCGTGGCCGATAAGCGTCATTGCCGCCATCCAAATGAGACAGCGGATGCGTGTTTCTTCTTCATTTTTTGAGCGAAAAAAGTCGGAGAATGCTCCGTTCATTCTCAAATTTTCTCCGCTTTTCGTGACTGCGGAGCGTCAAGACGGGGGAGAACTCCGCAGTTGAATTGCATCAAGCCCAGTCAGGAGTACTCAAAAAAAGAGACGGCAGAATGTGTTTTTTGTTCATGCAGGGCGCGCTTTGCGACTCGTGCAGGACACATTCCGCCATCTTTTTTCTGTCATAAAAGGATCGATAAATAAATTTTCCCGATGAGAATTTGGACGCTTTCAGTCGTCTCTATAGCGTGCAAAGCAGCTAAATGCAAAGAAAAAACACTGATGTGCGCGCAAAATCATCAGAAAAAAGCTGCCGTCGTTGGCACGCTTGTGCGGAAATTCCGCAGCATTTTTATCAGCAAAAGCAGCTTGCATATTGCACGTGCAAGCAGCCGCAGATGCATCGCTCAGCGGTCGAACTGCGCAGATCGCGCAGCTTCATTCCGCTGAAAGCAGCGTCAATTCCGGCGAAAAACCGGCTGGGTTCTACGAAGAACTCACTCAAAGAACAGAGCCGAAATTCGTAAAAACGAGTTCAGTTTTCCTCGAAACCGACGATATTTTTCGTGCGTGTTTTGCAATAACTCATCTCCAAAAACAGGGGACTGCCGCGTCAGAACCGTCGAATAATTTGCGTTTTCTCATCAAAAAAGCGGCGAACACGCCGCCGGAAACGCTCGAAAAATTTGAAAACGCACATCTCATTTATATCAATTTTATCTGCCAGTGAGCTTTCAGAAGCACGAATTGCATTGCCGTTTGCTATTGCTGACGGCCTTTGTCTGCCGCACGCAGCAGCGCCGCCGCTTGATTGTGATCGCGCAATTTTTCTACAAGTAGCGTGTCAGCGCTCTGGCGGATGTCGGAGGTGTGAAGGTGTTCCGGGCGCCTTCCGGATACGGCACTGACGAACTGACCATCGTGGACAGTGAGTGGTCTGTCCCTTCCTCTACGATGATTTATGCAACCGGATTAAAAGGTGATGTTTGGCAAGCCCTATTAAATAGGGTATCCTACATACAAAAAGGTGGAGTAAAGTTATCATTGGCAAAATAAAAAGGGAAGCGGCATACGCCACTTCCCAAGGAACTCAAATCTCGGTAAAATGTGGTTTGACAAAAAAACACTTCCGATGAGAGGAGTTCCGAAGTTATGATAGACCGCGTAGGATAACTGAAAGAATGCGGTGTTTGTCGCAGAGAAACCGAGGCGGTATAACAGGTCATATACTTCGGCAATATCCGTTATGTCGTTCATGCAGCATCTGTCCCCTCCAATGCTTGAACCTGTTTCATAAACTGCTGAATCAGCACACGCTGCGCATCCGCCTCCAGCATAGAAAAGAGAAACAGCAAGGTCGGGGCGGAGGCGGCGTACTTCCCACGTTCCAAGTCGCTATATGCGCGGCTGGAAATGCGAAGCTGCTCTGCCATGGCTTCCTGCGTCAGCGACTTCTGCTGCCGCAGGGAATACAGTTCCTTGGAGAGAAGCTCTGCGAGCAGCGCCGGGTATGGTTTCATTCAGAAAACCTCCATAGTTAAATTGACTATGGAGATTTTATGTCGAAATGAAGTTCACTTCCACGAAGCACGCTTCATACTTCCCGTTCAGTCCTTGTGAAGAAAACCGAGTTAAAGTACGAAAAACAGTACTTATATAATGAAACAACAGAACATCCCATGCGCGGCAGCGCAGATTGTAGGAGAAGCCATGAACGTTAAAAAACCTGCCGATTACAGTGTCATGTACCGAAAACTTACGGAAATTCTCGCCTGAAAACTTCCGTAGATGGATGAAATCTGCGCCATCGGTAAAGCCATCGGTCAGCGCCCGGAAAAGGGCGCGGCGATCGCAGCGGCAGAGTTTTTGCAGACGAATTTCCCTGACCGCACAGGCTTTTCCCCGCGCAACGTGCGCCAGATGCGCTGGCAAGAGATGAGCGAAAATGGTATCTGGAGCAGGCGCTATGCCGTGGATGGTCAAAAACGCAGCTATTGAACAGCATACGCAGTGGCATAGATTCCACAGAGCATTTAGAACAGTTCGACTCGCCCGAGAAGCAGGTCGATCAGGTTGCAGTGGAAAATCCCGTTTTCATCGTAGAAGTTATGCGGGATATCCATACGAACGATGATTTTTTTGAAAAAATCCTTGGTAAGCAGCAGAGAATCAAGCTCCGACGCATTCTTTTGCTCCGTGTCCATCCGGAATGCAGACTGAATATAGATTTTCCGGTCAGCATCATTGACCACAAAGTCGATCTCCTTTTGCGTATTGGCACCCTTTGTTCGATCGGTTACAACGCCGACATCGACCGAGTAGCCGCGCCGCAAAAGCTCGTTGTAGATCAGGTTTTCCATGATATGACCGGGATCATACTGTCGGTAATTCAGCCGTGCATTGCGAAGACCGATGTCCGTATAGTAGTACTTGTTCGGATAGTTAAAATAGGTCTTGCCCTTGACATCATAGCGCTTTGCTACGGAAATCAGAAACGAGTCAACAATATCCTGCACATAGTTAGAAACAAGCGCGGGATTGACCTTCTCGTTTTTCATGCTGGCGATAGCGTTTGCGATGTTCGTTGGATTCGTCAGGGAGCTGATCTGAGAGGCAAGGAAATTGAGAATGTCATTCAGAATATCCTCACGCTCGATGCCATTTCGCTCAACAATATCTTTTACATACAGCTCCGTGTAGAGAGAGGACAAATAATCCTTTTTATCCTTATCATCCTGCATGGCAAGCAGGCGCGGCATACCGCCGTACAGCATATAAGTGTCCAGTGCCTTGCGTTCATCACCACCGACAGCGGAGTAAAACTCTTCAAAGCAAAGCGGGAATACATGGATCTGCGTGGCGCGGCCACGGAACTCCGTTGCAATATCCTTGGACAGTCCCTTGGAATTGCTGCCGGTCACATAGACATCGAGATTTTTATATGCTTTCAGCTCGTTGAGCATATCGTAGATCGTGACCTCAATCCCGCCGTTTTCCTGATCGATGACTTTAGCGGTGAGCTGAACTTCGTCAATGAACAGATAGAGCTTTTTATCCTGCTGTCCAAGCACCAACTGCTCCACGTACTCACAGAGCGTAATGGGATTGCGGTATTTATAATACCGCCGCTGATCCAGTTCGATTTTAATGATTTGCGTGGCATCCGTGCCGTGATTGCGGAGATATTCATCGAACAACTCAAAAAGCAGCACCGATTTTCCGCATCTGCGGATGCCGGTAATGACTTTGATCTCGCCATTCCACATATTACGAATGAGCCGATTCAGATAATAGTTGCGTTGAATCATTTCTTTCACCTCGAACTTGCGACGCATACGTCGCTACTTATATGGTAGTATACCACGCAGGGAGGATATTATCAAGGTAGGGGCACACAATTGATGGTAAGCAAATTCACGGGGAATAATTCGTGAGCAAAATTGTCTTATGTAGCCAGCAGGTAGGCGAACCATAAAATTGACGATAGCGCTTGAAGAAAGTATTTATGTTCTTCTTTGCGTCAAGCATGGCTTCAAGAATGGGTGGAGGGACATCTCCAAGGAAGAATTGTCTGCAAATATGTACTGCATCAGAGAAATTAACCTTATAGGTATGCGTTTTCTGTGCCTGCCGGATGACTACGGACTGTGTAATCAATTCGCAGAAGTTGTACATGGTGAGCTTGGCAAAAATCTCCTGGAGAACGAACTCCACCTTTTTTGCGTGTAAATGAAGAAGTCCCAGAGTGTGTTTCAAGTTGCGGAAAGAGGTCTCAATACCCCAGCGCATCGCATAAGGCCTCTTAATATCATGTAAAGGGAAAGCGGATGCATCTAGATTCGTAATAATGGTTTCACACGCGGTATCTGAGATAGGAAAGCGAACGATTCTGAAATGCAGTTCAAAGAATACAGCAGGGTCGTACTTTCTTGATGTGCGTGGCAGATAATCAAATCGGATGGTATTTGTGATATGCCTATAGTGATTTTTGTCTTTAAGCAGTTCTTTTACTTCATTTGACTGCTTATTTGTCAGTTTCAAATGGAAAGGAACATCGAACTCATCTGTGGCTGGCAAAGCAAGGCCAGATGCAATACCGGCTGTGCCGTTCTTAATTCTGATCAAGAAATTCCAGCCCTTCTCCTGAATGTGAGCAAGATTGTTATAGGATTCATAGCCTCTGTCCGCAAGGAGCAAAGCACTTTCAATAGCAGAGCGATCTACCATGGCAGTTCATGCAGCGGATTCGTCAGCCTTTCTGCTTTTCTGAACAAGAGCATCCACATAAATGTGCTGGTGCAAATCATACATAGCGTTGATATGCAGCAGGTTGTATGCTCTCTGCCCGTTTACCCCCGGATAGTAGGAATCCGGGTCTTTGGGATTGGCTGCAATCTGTAAATCGGAGCCGTCAACGGCAAGAAGACGGATGCCTCTGTACAGCTTGTTTTCGTCGACACTTCTGGAGAAGTCATGGAATAGGGATTCAAACGCCTCTGGAAGGATTGTAGATCGTCGTTGGATAAAAGCAGAAGAAGTTCCCGTAGAGGGATCCAAGCCAAAGAAATCCATAATTTCGTGGGTAAGCGTTCCGCCTCTAAAGGCCAGGATGAAGGGAATCACTTTTTGAAAGGGAAACTTCCTGTTCCTGGTATTGTCTTTGCCGGGTCTTGCGGAGAAGAGCCATTTGTAGTCTGTCATAGCTTGAATTGCATCTTTCAGTGCTTTTTTTACGGTTTTTGGATTCATAAGTAAGCCTCCTCGTAGTTTGGCGTGTCGGGACACGCTTCTAACTACAAAGGCCATTTTGCTAACAGAAGTTAGCAAAATGGCCGCACGAAATGATGCTTTTGTCAAGCCCTGTTTTGAATTATTACGAAAAAAATCCTCCTACCCTCTCATTTCTGAGGGTAGGAGGATTTGTCAGCTTAACTTACTGACATTGGGCTCTCGCCGGGGGCATCAGTTTGCAAAAAAAATGTTACAGTGTCAGTGTGTGATAGACCTCGCCGGAGAGCGTTTTCCATTCGAAAACGCCATCCTCCAGCGTCATATAGCCATGTGCGGAGCCGTTTTTCGGGATGGAGACAGAGCCGGGGTTGAGATAGAGGTTGTTTTCGCCGAACGGCTCCCACGCGGGCACGTGCGTGTGGCCGTGCAGGAGGATATCGCCGGGGCAGAGCGGCGGCAGATGCGCGGTGTTATAGACGTGGCCGTGCGTGGCGTAGATCAGGCGGCTTCCGGCCGGGAAAATGCTGTAATCGGCCAGGATCGGGAAGGTCAGCACCATCTGGTCGACCTCCGTGTCGCAGTTGCCGCGCACGCAGAAGAGGCGTTCGCGCCGCTCGTTGAGCATGGCCAGCACCTGCTTGGGCGCGTATTCATCCGGCAGATCGTTGCGCGGGCCGTGGTAGAGAATGTCACCCAGAAGCAGGAGTCGGGCTGCTCCTTCCCGGTCAAACGCGGAAAGCAGGTCACGGCAATAGCCTGCCGCGCCGTGGATATCCGATGCGATCATGAGTTTCATAAACAGTCCCTCCTCAGCGTTTTGCGAGATCCTTTACGACCTCACCCGCAATGATCAGCCCTGCCACAGACGGTACGAAAGCCGTGCTGCCGGGAATATCGCGGCGCTCGGTGCACTTATGCTTTGCGCCCGGCGGGCAGATGCAGTGGCTGCGGCAGCTGATGGCCATATCCTCGATGGGTCTTGTGGGAATTTCATCGGAATAGACGACCTTCAGATGCTTGACCCCGCGCTTTCTGAGCGCCGTGCGCATCACGCGCGCAAGCGGGCAGCCGCTGGTTTTGTAAATATCGGCCACGCGGAAGCGGGTCGGGTCGAGCTTGTTGCCCGCGCCCATGCAGCTGATGATGGGCACACCCGCCTTCTGCGCCTCGAGAACCAGCGTGACCTTGGCTGTGACGGTGTCGACGGCGTCGACCACGTAGTCATAGTCCGAAAAATTGAATTGATCCGCTGTCTCCGGCAGATAGAAGCACTGGTGCACGCGCACGTCGCAGTCCGGGTTGATCTCCAGAATGCGCTCGCGCATGACCTCGACCTTGTACTTGCCGACGGTTTTGCGCGTAGCAATGATCTGCCGGTTGAGGTTCGTCAGACAGACCTTGTCGTCGTCGACAAGATCAAACGCGCCCACGCCGCTGCGCACAAGCGCCTCGCAGACATAGCCGCCCACGCCGCCGATGCCGAACACGGCCACGCGCGCACGCTTCAGCTTCTCCATGGCCTCCGTGCCGAGCAGAAGCTGCGTTCTTGAAAATTGATTGAGCATAGCACCCTCGATTACATATAAAATTTATAGGCTTATCATACGTACAGGGGCGTACCCTGTCAAGGGATTCGCGGCGCTTTTGGGCAGATTCATGAAAAAAAACCGTGACATTTTGCCGGTCTTCGTTTAAACTGGGATCAGATCCATACGCGGAAGCGTCCGCACATCAAAAAACGAAAAGGGGAGAATCGTTTTGAAGGAAAGCTATAAGCCCTTGCTGACGCCGTGGAAGATCGGCAAGGTCGAGCTCAAGAACCGCATCGTGCTCACCAGCATGGGCGGCACGGATCTGTTCGGCTGGATGGAATGGAACCATTTTGACAAGGACGGCGCGCGCTTTATCCTTGAAGTTGCGAAAAACAATGCCGGTCTTGTCCTGCCCGGCTGTCAGCCGGTGTATAATCCGATGTACGGCCAGTGGCTGCACAAGAATAAGAAGATGTACGACGATCTGGCAAAGTGGATGCCGGAGTTCCATAAGACGGGCGCGAAGCTGTTCGTGCAGCTGACGGCGGGCTTCGGCCGGAGCTTTACCGTGTCCGAGATGATGGAAAAGCTCTACAACAATCCCGTGCTGCGCGTGCTGTCGAAGCCGGTCATGGATCTCGACAAGATCACGGTCTCGGCCAGTCCGTCGCCCAACCGGTGGTCTGACAAGCTGCCGTCGCGCGAGATGACGAAGGCGGAAATTCAGGAGTTCATTGACTCGTTCGCCAAGAGCTCCAAACTGCTCAAGGACGCGGGCGTTGACGGCGTGGAGGTTCACGCTGTCCATGAGGGCTATCTGCTCGACCAGTTCACGCTCCACTACGTCAACAAGCGCACGGATGAGTATGGCGGAAGTCTTGAAAACCGCTACCGCTTCGCCGCCGAAATCGTCAAGGCCATCAAGGCCGCCTGCGGCCCGGATTTCCCGGTGTCGCTGCGCTATTCCGTCGTCTCGAAGACCAAGGGCTTCCGGCAGGGCGCGCTGCCCGGCGAGGAGTATGTCGAGGCGGGCCGCGACATGGCCGAGTCCGAGATCGCCGCGAAGTTTTTGCAGGATGCGGGCTATGATATGCTCAACTGCGACAACGGCACGTATGACGCGTGGTACTGGGCGCACCCGCCGGTGTATATGCCCGAAAACTGCAATCTGGCGGAGGTCGAGCACATCAAAAAGTTCGTCGACATTCCCGTTGTCTGCGCGGGCCGCATGACGCTGGACGCTGCCGCGGAGGCCATTGCCGCAGGCAGGCTGGACGGCGCGGGCTTTGCGCGGAATTTCCTGGCCGACCCGGAGTGGTTCACCAAGGTGCTTGAGGACCGTGAGGACGATATCCGCCCGTGCATCCTCTGTCACAACGGCTGCTTCAATATGTGCCACTACAAGGGCGTGCCGAATGATCAGGATCTGAGCGACTCCCTGCATCTGGCGCGCTGCGCGGTCAACGCCGAAATGATGCAGTGGGACAAGCACTATATCAAAAAGACGAACGATCCGAAGACCGTCCACATCGTCGGCGGCGGCATCGGCGGCATGGAGGCTGCCCGCGTGCTGACGCTGCGCGGCCACAAGCCCATTATTTATGAAAAGTCCGGCGTGCTCGGCGGCACGTTCATCGCGGCCTCATCCGAGAGCTATAAGGGTAAGCTCCGCGACCTTCTGACGTGGTACCGCCGGGAGATGGAAAAGCTCGGCGTGGAGGTCCGCCTGAACACCGAGGTCAAAGAGATCGCGTCCTTCGGCACTGACCCCGTCATCATCGCCACCGGCTCGACCCCGCGCGTGCTTAAAAAGGTTCCCGGCCACGAGAAGATGCTCGAGGCCTGTGAATATCTGCTGGGCGCACCCGTGGGTGAAAAGATTGCCGTTGTGGGCGGCGGCCTGACCGGCTGCGAGATCGCGTATGAGCTGGCGCTGCAGGGCAAAGACGTCACGATCGTCGAGATGAAGGACGATCTGGTGTCCCAGAAGGGCGTGTGCCTTGCCAACAGCTCGTATCTGCGCGAGTGGTTCGCGTGGAAGCAGGTGCCCGTCTATCTGGAAACGACGCTCCGCGAGGTCAAAGACGGCTCCATTGTCTGCGCGGCAAAGGACGGCTCCTCCGTCGAGATCCCGTGCGACACCGTCATTTCCTCCGCCGGCTATATCTCCACGCCGCTCGTCGAGGAGAAGGGCCATAAAAACGTCCAGCTCGTCGGCGACTGTCTGCGCGTCGGAAACCTCCGCTCCGTCGTCTGGCGTGCCTATGAGGCTGCCATGAAGATCTGAGTATAACAGCACAAAGAGGCTGTCCCGCACGTATCCGGGACAGCCTCTTTTGATCGGTTCTGCGTTCGGACAGGATCAGTCCGGCCAGAGGCGTTCTTCGTAGACGCCTGCGGCCTTGAGCGCACAGATCGCCTCCTTGACGGAGGCCAGATCCTCTCGGTAGGTCACGCCATGCCAGACCTCCTCGCAGGGCAGCACGCGCACACGGGCCGTTCCATCCTCCAGCTGCTGGTTGACGGCGTTCGGAAGATAAAACTCACACTTCATCGGGTTCTGCGGGACCTGCTGCGCGAGGAACGTGCTGAGCCGCGACCAGAGCTCTGACACCATCGGCTGGGTAAAGCCCCAGAGGTTCATGGACACAATGGTGTCGCCCGGCAGGTCGACAAACTGTGTGCCGTCCTCGGTATAGGCGGCATGGTCGCCGCGCTGGTAGATCTGCATCCGCTCGGTAATGCTCGTGAGCATCCCGTTTTCGACCTCGCACACGCCGCGCGCCACAGAGCCGAACTCCGTCACGGTGTTGCGCACCCGGTAGCCGACCATGGCGTAGCAGTGCTCATCGTCGTTCGTGCGCAGAAACTCATAGATCGTGCTGAACGCCGTGCGGCCGTAGAAATCGTCGGAGTTGATGACCGCGAACGGCCCGTGCAGCACGTTCCGGCAGCAGGCAACGGCCTGTCCCGTGCCCCAGGGCTTGACGCGTCCGTCCGGGACAGAATATCCCGCCGGGATATCCGTCAGCTCCTGATAGACGTATTCGACATGGAAAAACCGCTCCATGCGGGTCCCGATGCGCTCCCGGAAGAGCGCCTCGTGCTCACGCTTGATAATAAAGACAAGATCACGGAAGCCTGCGCGTCTTGCGTCGTACATGGAAAAATCGATAATACTGTGTCCTTCCCGGTCGACAGGCTCCATCTGCTTGAGCCCGCCGAAGCGGCTGCCCATTCCGGCGGCCATGATGACGAGCTTCGGTGCTTGTTTCTGCATAGGTACGCCTCCTGCAAATTACTGTCTCTATGGTATCGGTTTCCCCGGGAGATTGCAAGCCCCTTTCACGGGAAATTTTGCGTCCGACACGAATGGCTTGCAGAACGCGCTCCGGTGTGGTACACTGTGTTAAATCTTAAATCCATGTAAAATCGGAGGTGAACGTTACGGGCCTTTCTTCTCTGATCGCCAATACAAGTCCGGTCGCGGGCGTGATCATTTCTGTCGCGCTGATGCTGTTTTCCGGCTTCGCGATGACGCGGCTGACGAAGCTTGCGCGTCTGCCGAATGTGACCGGCTATATCCTCGCCGGGATCCTCATCGGGCCGTATGTGCTGAACCTTGTGCCGCAGCGCATCATTGACGGCACGGACTTTCTTTCCGATATCGCGCTGGCCTTCATCGCGTTCTCAACAGGCGAGTTCTTCAAGCTCTCCGTTCTGAAAAAAAGCGGTATGAAGGTCGTCTGGATCACGATCTTCGAAGCCGTTCTGGCCTCGGTCTTTATTTTTATTCTGACGTTTCTCGTACTCCGGCTCGAGCTGGCGTTTTCCATCGTGCTCTCTGCGCTTGCCTCGGCGACGGCTCCGGCCTCGACAATGATGACCATCCGGCAGACGGGAGCCAAGGGCGATTTCGTCGACACGCTGCTGCAGGTCGTGGCGCTGGACGACGTGGTGGGGCTGGTTCTGTATTCCATCGCCATTTCCGTCGCGCTGGCTTCCTTAAGCGGCGCAAGCGGCTTTTCGTTCGAAACGCTGGGAAAGCCGGTGCTGCTGAATCTGCTGGTGCTGGCGCTGGGCAGTGCGTTCGGGCTGTTCATGAAGCTGCTCATGCCCCAGAAGCGCTCGAAGGACAATAAGCTGATCATCTCCGTCGCGCTCTTGTTCGCGTTCTGCGGCGTGTGCGCGCTGCTGGATATCTCTCCCCTGCTCGGCTGCATGATGATGGGCACGGTCTATACGAATATTGCGGACGACGACAAGCTCTTCAAGCAGCTCAATTATTTCAGTCCGCCGATTTTGCTTCTGTTCTTCGTCCGCTCCGGTATGTCGTTCCAGCTGGACGCGCTGGTGTCCTCGTCCGGGGATCTGAACGGCGTGCCGCTGCTCGTGATCGGCGTGAGCTATTTCCTCGTGCGCATTCTCGGCAAATACGTGGGCGCATGGCTGGGCTGCAGGCTGGTCAAAAAGGATAAGCTGGTGCGCAATTATCTGGGGCTGGCGCTCATCCCGCAGGCGGGCGTGGCCATCGGTCTGGCCGCCCTCGGCGCGCGGACGCTCGGCGGCACGATGGGAAGCGACCTGCAGACCATCATTCTCGCATCCAGCGTTCTGTATGAGCTGATCGGCCCCGGCTGCGCAAAGCTGGCGCTGTATTTGTCCAGATCGTATTCCACAAGGCTCGAAGACGTTGCCGCCGTGGAGGAGGTCACGGAAACGGGCGAACGGAAGTCCGACGTGCAGCTGCTCATCGAGCGGATCCAGAAGATCCAGTCCGAGCTTCCGGCGCTGGATAACGACATATCGGAGGAGGAAGCCGCCTTTACCGAGGCGGCGGAGGAGCAGCTGGCCCAGACGCAGGCGCAGCGCAGATTTTTCTATCTCAGGAGGTAACGGCATATGAAAACAGACTGGATCGCGGGACTTCTCGGCCCGTGGAGCGCGGAGCTGGCGCCCGGCTCGATTCTTCTCCGGCTGGCGCTCAGCATGGCGCTGGCCGCCATCATCGGCTGCGAACGTTCGAGCAAGCGGCACTCGGCCGGTCTTCGCACGTTCATTCTCGTGAGCCTCGCGGGCACAGCCACGATGCTCATCGATCAGTATCTCATGGAGCTTCTGCCGGTCACGATCCCGGTTTTGTCGGCGGCTGCCGTCATCGGCATCACGACGATCAGCGCCAATTCCATCCTCTTCAGCTCCAAGAACCAGATCAAGGGCCTGACGACCTCCGTCGGCCTCTGGTGCTGCGGCATCGTGGGGCTGGCGCTCGGCGCGGGACTGTATACGCTGGCGCTGGTGCTGTTTCTCGCGCTGCTGTGCAGTATGTCGGGCCTTCCGGCGCTCGAAACACATCTGAAGGACCGCTCGAACCATTTTGAGGTGCATCTGGAGCTGAAAAACAAGCTCGATCTGCCGGGTTTCGTCTCGACCGTCCGCGCCCTCGGCATCCGCATTGACGATATCGAGTCGAATCCCGCGTACTTGAATTCCGGCCTCAGCGTGTTCACCGTCTCCTTCACCGTAAGCAGCGCGGAGCTCAAGCAGTATAAAAAGCACGGTGAGATCATCGAGGCGCTGCGGTCGCTGGATTACGTATATTATATCGAAGAAATGAACTGAACCCGGAATTCCTCCGGCTGCGGGCAGTTTTGCCGGAAAAGGGCTTGCAGCACGGCGTTTTTCGTACTATAATAGAAGAAAACGTCGGAAAAGGTGAGCATATGGAGATCAAGCGCGCAGCCGAGCTGCTTCGCGGTCTTGCAGACGGCGTCGACCCCATGACGGGCCGGCCGCTGCCGGACGAGAGCGTCTATAACCGCCCCGAGATCATCCGGGCGCTGCACTGCGTCCTGCGGGAGCTTCAGGAGCGCGCCGACGGCGCGGCCGCCACAAACGCGGGCCGAAGCTGGAGCGCGGAGGAGGAAGCGCGGCTGCTGCAGGAATACGGTGCGGGGCTCACGACCGAGACGATCGCGCGCCGCCATGGGCGGAGCATCGGCGCCATCGAAACGCGCCTGTCCGAGCTTGGCCAGCGTGACCAGATCCAGTTCAGTATGCGATAGGAGCCGCTTATGGAACGAACCAGACTGGAGCTTTTATTCGATCAGGAGCTGCTGCAGAACGCCGAGCAGGCCCGCATTCTGTGCGGCAGTCCCGTGACGCGCTTCGTGCGCAGCGTGCAGGCCACCGGCGGCGTTTCCACCGTGCGGGAGCTTTGCAGGCGGAACCGCCCGTCCGACGCGTTTGATTCGCTTGCGCAGGCAGGCCGACTCGACCTGTCCGCGGAGGCCAGCGCCGTCAAGGGCAAATACGGCCCGCTCTTTACCGACGAGGAGGTCAACGCCTGCCTTGCGCTGCTGCTGGAGGCCGGATATTTTCAAAAAGCGGGACGGTAAGCACCGTCCCGCTTGGATTTCCGGCCAGCAGCCTTTTATGACAGGCCCAGAAAACAAAGTAGATTTTCACAGACCGATTGTGGTATACTGGACGCAGCAAGCATGGGAGGGAACGCCATGTATCCGAAAAAACAACCAAAAAGCGACCGGGAGAAATTCTACGGCGCATTTCAGAAAAAAGTAGGCTGCAAGCCCGAGCAGTATCTGCGCAGAAAGCTCGCGGGCGGTATGCCGGAGGCGGAGCTGCGGCGGCTTTATGATATGCTGGCCGTCGAGATCGCCATGAAGGCAAGATGCACCGCCATCCGCTATGAGGCGCTGCAGCTGGAGCCTGCGGGCGAAACGGCGGCGGAGCGCCATATCCGCCGCGCGGCCACGCACGAGGTCCCTGTCTGCGCACGCTGCGGCGGACGCATGGTGCTGCGCACCGGGCAGACCGGCGCGCGCAAAGGACAGAAATTCTGGGGCTGCTCCAACTACCCGGCCTGCCGGTATACGAAGGACTTTGAAGCGCGGTCATGAAAAATTTCAAGTTCATCATCAGCTACGACGGCTCCCGCTATTTCGGCTGGGAACGCCAGCCGGGCCGCGACACGATCCAGGGCAAGCTGGAAGCCGTTCTGACGCGGATGTGCGGCACGGACGTGCAGGTCATCGGCGCGGGCCGCACGGACGCGGGCGTTCACGCAAGGGCCATGGCAGCCAACGCCTATATGGACACGGAGAAAACGCCGGAGGAGATCCGCGACTACATGAACCGCTATCTCCCGGACGATATCTGCGTGCAGGAGGCGAAGCTCGCCGCCGACCGCTTCCACGCGCGCTACCGCGCCGTCGGCAAGCTCTACACCTACACCTGCTACGTGGGCGATACGAAGCCGGTCTTTAACCGCAAATACGTCACCGTGCTCGATTACCAGCCCGATCTTGCCGCCATGCAGCGCGCGGCGGAATATCTCACCGGCGAGCATGACTACAAAAGCTTCTGCTCGAACCCGCAGATGAAAAAATCCACCGTGCGGATCGTCGATTCCATCGAGATCGTCCGGCGGAAAGACTATATTTATTTCAATTACCACGGCACAGGCTTTCTGCAGAACATGGTGCGCATCCTGACCGGAACGCTCCTGGAGGTCGGACAGGGCAAGCGCACGCCGGAGAGCGTCCGGCAGACGCTCGAAGCGAAGGACCGGACGCAGGCCGGGTACACCGCGCCTCCGCAGGGGCTGTGCCTGATGCGGGTGGATTATTGAAGGAGCCTGCCGCAAGGCTGAAAATCTTCTGCAAATTTGCGACTGCGGCACAGCATTTTCTTTTGCTTCTCCAAAAGAAAACGCTGGCAAAAGAAAACGAGCCCG
>ERZ835051.2295-NODE-2295-length-17292-cov-2.891164_pt1 | contig 17292 bp, 14 predicted proteins | sample MGYA00519575_ERZ835051 | MGnify/ENA primary metagenome ERZ835051 (study PRJEB31850, sample SAMEA3708769) | human gut metagenome | biome: human gut; feature: human-associated habitat; material: faeces | place: China | collected 2014 ... | reverse complement strand
TAGCAGCGGTTTTACGAATGGGGGTCTGAATAGTTACATTAATTGTATTTATTCCTTTACCTCATTTAGGCTTTTCCACAGTTCAGATAAGCGGATACTTATCGGTAAGCTTCTGGACGATTGCTCTTGCTTCCGGAATCTTCTCCTCGCCACCCTTCACAATCAATGCAATGGCTTCCGCAATCTGATCCATATCCTCCGTATTCATTCCTCTGGAGGTAACAGCCGGTGTTCCAAGACGGATACCACTTGTCACAAAAGGAGACTTGGGATCATTCGGAATAGTATTCTTGTTCGCCGTAATATGTGCTTCATCCAGCATCTTCTCAACAGCCTTACCTGTCAAGTCAAACGGGGTAAGATCCATCAGCATCAGGTGATTGTCTGTACCACCGGATACGATCCTGATTCCTCTGTCCATCAGACCCTTGCAAAGAGCCTGGGCATTGTCAATAATGTTCTTCTGATACTGCTTAAAGTCATCTGTAAGGGCTTCTTTGAAGCAGACAGCCTTGGCTGCGATCACATGCATCAAAGGACCTCCCTGAATGCCCGGGAACACTGCCTTATTGAAGTTATATTTATCTGCGGCTTCCTGATTGCAGAGAATCATACCGCCTCTCGGTCCACGCAGCGTTTTATGCGTAGTTGTGGTTACCACATCAGCATAAGGAATCGGGCTTGGATGAAGTCCTGCTGCCACAAGTCCTGCAATGTGAGCCATATCAACCATCAATACTGCCCCAACCTCATCTGCAACCTCACGGAACTTCTTGAAATCAATGGTTCTTGCATAAGCGGATGCACCGGCAATGATCATTTTGGGCTTACACTCCAGTGCGATCTCTCTTAATTTATCATAGTCAATAAATCCCTCATCATTTACCCCGTAAGGCACAATATTAAAATATTTACCGGAAATATTCACCGGACTTCCATGTGTCAGATGTCCGCCATGATCCAGGTTCATTCCCATAATGGTATCTCCCGGATTACAGATTGCAAACTGTACGGCAAGATTGGCCTGTGCACCGGAATGAGGCTGTACATTCGCATAATCGCATCCAAACAGTTCCTTGGCACGCTCGATTGCAAGGTTCTCAACCACATCTACACACTGGCATCCACCGTAGTAACGCTTTCCCGGATAGCCTTCGGCATATTTGTTTGTTAACGGGCTTCCCATAGCTGCCATAACAGCCTTGCTTACCCAGTTCTCAGAAGCAATCAGTTCAATATGACTGTTCTGGCGCTGCTGTTCATCCACAATTGCCTGTGCAATTTCCGGATCTTCTTTTCTGACTTCATCCAATGAATACATAATTCTCCTCCTCTGATTATAAATATAGGTAAGTATAACATAAGAAACCCGAAAAAGAAACATTGCTTTACTCTTTCGACAAATACTGCTAAAATATAGTGAGAATTCATAGGGGGAGAACACTTTTCATGGTAAATATGGTAATTAACCCGGCATCCAAATCCGGCCACGGACTTGAAATGTGGAAGGAACTGGAAGACTGGCTTTTAAAACACAGTATTGAATATGAAGCCTTTTTGTCCAAAGGTCCTGGCGATGTCACCAGAATAGTACACGAATTATGCGAAAACGGATTATCCAAAGCCTCTTCCGTGCTGCGGATTATTATTCTTGGAGGTGATGGGACCTTTAATGAAGCCCTGCAGGGAATTACCGACTTTGACTGCGTGGAAATCGGCTATATTCCTACCGGTTCCAGCAATGACCTGGCACGTGACCTTGGAATAAAGGGAGACCCTTCTTTCCTTTTATCCCGGATCCTTGTGTGTGACAAGCCACACCTTATGGACCTTGGCCGCCTGACCTATCACGACTCTGCCAGTGAGCGCTCCAGACTCCATGAAGAAAAGGACTCTGACACCCGCTATTTTGCGGTAAGCTGTGGTATCGGTTATGATGCTGCCATCTGCGAAGAGGCACTGGCATCCCACTTTAAAAACACCTTAAACCGCCTCGGACTGGGAAAACTTACCTACTTGACCATTGCCTTAAAACAGCTTATATTGACAAAGAGAGGAAATTGTACTATTACATTAGATGGTAAGGAACCTTTCGAGCTGAAAAGCTTCTTATTTATAGCAACCATGATTCACCGTTTCGAGGGTGGCGGCTTTATGTTCTGTCCGGATGCCGATGCGCAGGACGGACGCTTTAACCTTTGTGCGGTCGGTCCGATTGCGAAGCTGCGGATACTCTTTGCACTGCCGTCTGCGTTAAAGGGGCAGCATTACCGCTATCCGCACATCTATCCCTATGACGGGGCTTCGGTTCACATCGAAGCAGACCGCCCGTTCTGGGTTCACACCGATGGAGAGGTCTCCAGGAAGAGCAGCTCCATCACAATTGAGTGTTTACAAAAGAAGATTCATCTATTAAAATAGGAATGTTTCTTTGTAGACATGAGGAGGAAATGAGGAAATTATGAAAAAGTTTTATGAAAGGTATAAGCATGCGATACCTCTTATTGTGTATGCATTCATATACCTGAGCTGGTTTTCGTATCTGGAACGTACCGTACAGAACCCGCAGACGATCATCCATATGAAATGGGATGATATGATTCCGTTTTGTGAGGTATTTGTTATTCCATATTACCTATGGTTTGGTTACGTTTCCATTGTTGTACTGTACCTATTATTCAAGAATAAACAGGACTATTACAGGGCTTGTACTTTTCTTTTTACCGGAATGACCATTTTCCTGTTAGTCTCTACCCTCTGGCCGAACGGACATCACCTTCGTCCCGCAGTAATGCCGAGAGATAATATTTTTACGACAATGGTTGCCGCCCTTTATAAGGCAGACACTCCGACAAACCTCTGGCCGAGCATCCACGTATATAATTCCATCGGTGCCCACCTGGCGGTTACTCATAATGAGAAGCTGCGAAAGAACAAAGTGATTTACTTCGGATCATTGATCCTGTGTATTTCCATTATTCTTTCTACTGTATTCATCAAGCAGCACTCCTGCTTCGATGTCATTACCGGTATTCTGATGGGTGCCATCATGTATGTGATTGTTTATCAGCTTGATATTATTTCGATCTATCAGACACGGCAGGCAGCCAGACGCCAACGGATGCGCGAGGTATAGACTGTTGTTATATTCTGTATTCTGCAAAATATGTAGTCGTTGCCTGATACAAATATCCAAAAGCAAAAGAGTATCTGCAGAAGATAAAATTCTTCTACAGATACTCTTTTTATATTATGTATTGTTATTTGTCTGCCTCAATCGGGAAATGAACGATAATTTCAGTTCCCTTTCCGATTTCACTCTTTAATTCCAGCTTACCGTGATGATACTGTACCGCATGCTTCACGATGGAAAGTCCAAGACCGGTACCGCCGGAGGACTTGGAATGACTCTTATCCACGCGGTAAAAACGCTCAAATACTCTGTCCTGATGTTCCGGTGCAATTCCAATTCCGTTATCTTTCACACATAGAACAGCTTCTTCGTCCTTCCGGTCGACCATAATCTCAACCTTTCCTCCCGGCAGATTATACTTAATGGCATTATCACAAAGATTATATACAATCTCATACATAAGTCTGCGAACACCATACATAATCGCGTTTCTACCTGAAAGAGAAAGGGTGATAGCTCTTGCACCTGCTGCAGATTCCAGATTCTGCTCCACTTCCTCTGCAATATCCATAAGGTCAAATTCCTCACAGGGAAGTTCATTTCCTTCATCTAACTGGGACAGACGGATGATGTCCTCAATAAGCGCCACAAGGCGTGTTGCTTCCTTCCGGATGTGGCCGATAAACCGTGGCATATCCTCCGGCTTTACCATACCGGTTTCAATCAGGTCCGCACTTCCGATAATTCCCTGAAGCGGGGTCTTTAATTCATGGGAAACATTCGCGGTAAACTCTCTCCGGTTCCGCTCTGCATATTCCTGTTCCGTGATATCAAATGCCAGCATAACTGCACCAAGCACCTTCCCGGCAGATTCAATCCGGCTGATATCCAGCTGGTATTCCCTTCCCATTCGTTCGATCCGGATCTCACTGTGCCCCTCTTCAAAGGTTTTTTCAATAGCAGCACTCAATGTCCTGCTCCGGTCCAGTCTCAGGAAGTCATGTCCGACTGCTCCCTGTGTATCACTGCCAAAAATATTTCTGGCGGCAGGATTAATGCTTAACACAATTCCTTTATTATCTAATAATACCAGACCTTCCTTCATGCTCTCTGTAATCTGGTTAAACTCGTCGGTCTTTTCTTCCAGTCTGCGAAGCTGTTTTGAAATTTCACCGCTCTGCCGGTTAATCCGGTTAAGCAAAGGAGAAATCTCTTCATAGGTTTCATTTTCCAGCGGCCTTTCCAGATCCAGATTATTCAGCGGCTCTACAATCCTCTTGGAAAGACGGCTCGCAAGCACGCCGGAAAGAAGCAGGGCTCCAATAATGATAAATATAATCGGTTGCAGCATACCAAGAACCAAAAGTCCTGTTGTTGCATATTTTGCGGAAATACGCAGCACCGTTCCGTCCTCAAGACGTTTGGCATAATATCTGGTCTTTTCCATCAGTGTTGCGGAATACCTGGTTGATTCACCAATCCCCTTTTCAAAAGCAGTCTTTACTTCAGCACGGTCCTTATGATTCTCCAGTTCCTCATTTCCTGTTTCTGTATCATAAAGAACCGTTCCATCTGTATCAATCCAGGTCAGCCGGTAATGATCAGACTGCAGATGCTCTAAATAATCCACGCCATCCTTTATAACAGAAACAGACGCCAGATTCAGTTCATCCGTCAGCTGCCCCTTCTGGATGTTTCCAAAATACTCATAAAATACTCCCAATATAATTGTCAGGCTGGCAAGCAGTACGGTCGCAGCGACAATTATAATCGATTGAAAGATTTTCTTTGTCATGATTTAGCCTCCAGGCGGTACCCTACATTGCGTACCGTTTCAATCAGTTCTCCGTAGTCCTTAAGCTTCTGCCGCAGCGTCCGGATATGCATATCCACGGTACGGGTATCCCCGCAGTAGTCCATTCCCCAGACCTCATTAAACAGCTGGTCTCTGGTAAACGCCATGCCCGGATGTGACAAAAACAGCCGGAGAAGCTCAAACTCTTTATAGGTCAATGTAATTCTTTCTCCATCTATGGTTACAGTGTGTTCATCGATATTTACAATCAATCCGCCGGTTTTAAGCAAATGCTCTACCTGACGCGGCTGGCATCTGCGCAGAACCGCCTTCACACAGGATACGAATTCCATTACACCGAACGGTTTCGTGAGATAATAATCCGCACCCAGATCAAGTCCCTGAATCTTATCATATTCCGCTCCCTTTGCCGTTGCCATAACGACCGGAATCTCTCTGGTTTCCGGATCCTCCTTCAGCTTCTGCAAAAGAGTGATTCCATCAATTCCGGGAAGCATTACATCCAGCACAACAAGCTCCGGCTTCTGATTCTTTACCTCCTTCAGAAAGGAGGTTCCATCCTCAAAGCCCTTTGCTTCATATCCTGTGGACTGTAATGCATATACCTCGATATCACGAATGCTTGCATCATCTTCTACACACCAAATCATTTCTATTCCTCCTTATGGACTCCCGTAACGGAAAAGATCACCCATTTTGCAATATTTACTGCGTGATCCGCAATACGTTCATAATATTTGGCAATGATCAGCAGATCTATCGCATACTCACCGTCCTTCGGGTCATCCGCAATCTTCCGGATCAGATCTTCCTTCACACGGTCAAAATACCGGTCTACAATATCATCATCCTTAATCACCTTTTCCGCTAACATTATATCACGTTTTACAAACGCATCAACGCTTTCGGTCACCATACCAATGGATGCCTTCGCCATTTCAGGAAGCAGGATATCCTCCTTCCGATCTTCTTCCTTAAGGAAGCAGATGATTTCAGCAATATCCTCCGCCTGATCCCCGATCCGTTCCATGTCCGTAATCATCTTAAGCGCTGCAGAAATCTGACGAAGATCCTTTGCTACCGGCTGCTGCTGCAGCAGAAGCCGCAGGCACATCGATTCAATTGTACGCTCCTTCTGGTCAATCTGGGCATCAATCGGTGCAATCTGTACTGCCAGAGATTTGTTTCCTTCTGCAAGTGCACGGGATGCCAGTTCAATTACTTCTTCACATAAGGCCCCCATTTCAATCAGCTCTTTGTTCAATAATGCAAGCTGTTCATCAAAATGACTTCTCATCATCCAAACCTCCCTGTTATATAATCTTCCGTTCTCTTATCCACAGGATCGGAGAACATTTTTTCCGTATCCCCATATTCCACAAGCTCGCCCAGCAGGAAAAATGCAGTGCGGTCTGAAATACGCACAGCCTGCTGCATATTATGGGTAACAATAATAATGGTATATTTTTTCTTCAGTTCTTCAGCAAGCTCCTCGATTTTCAAGGTGGAAATCGGATCAAGGGCACTGGTCGGCTCATCCATCAGAAGTACTTCCGGTTCTACGGCAAGTGCTCTTGCAATACAAAGTCTCTGCTGCTGCCCACCGGAAAGTCCTAACGCATTCTTCTTAAGACGATCTTTCACTTCATCCCAGATTGCTGCACCACGTAAAGAACGTTCCACAATATCATCGAGCTTTGCTTTATTCTTTACCCCATGCGTACGCGGTCCATAGGCAATATTATCATAAATACTCATCGGGAACGGATTCGGCTTCTGGAATACCATTCCGACCTCTCTTCGCAGATCATTTACATCCACATTTGGAGCAAAAATATTCCGCTCCTTGTATTTAATTTCTCCTGTGATTTTTACATCCGGAATCAGATCATTCATACGGTTGATGGTCTTTAAAAAGGTGGATTTACCACAGCCGGACGGACCGATCAATGCGGTAATGCTTTTTTCCGGGATCTCAATATTAATATCTGTCAGTGCCTGATGGCTTCCATACCACAGACAAAGATCATGTACCGTCATAATGTTGTTCATTACTTACATATCCTTTCTCTTTTTGAAATACTTTCCAGCCAGTACTGCCGCAAAATTGATGAGCATGGTGAGAATCATCAGAATCGCCGCAATTGCAAATGCCACTCCGAATTCTCCCTGTTCCTTTGCATATACATAAAGAGCTACTGTCAGTGTAGCTCCGGCACTGCCAAGTCCTTTTACGATATTATTAAGTGCATGGGCAAAGCCGGCGGTGAAAAGCAGGGCTGCGGACTCTCCCAGAATTCGTCCAACCGACAGAATACATCCGGTAATGACACCATCAATACATCCGGGCAGTACTACGGTACGGATCACTCTCCATTTACCCGCTCCCAATCCGAATGCGCCCTCACGGTAGCTTTGCGGAACGGTCTTAAGACTCTCCTGTGTGGTTCGCATGATCGTCGGAAGATTCATAATTACCAGTGTCAGGGCACCTGCCAGCAGGGAGGTCTTCATATTCAGGAACTGGCAGAAGAACAGCATGCCAACCAGTCCATAGATAATAGAAGGAATACCGGACAGTGTTTCTGCCGCATATTCAATTACGGCAACCAGCTTCTTATTGGCTGCATACTCCGTCAGATAAATGGCTGCCCCTACGCCAAGAGGCAGAACAATCAGCAGAGTTGCAAGTACTATATAAATTGTGTTCAGAATATCCGGCAGAATTCCGATACGGTCTGCCAGATAACTTGGTGATGTAGTCAGCAGCTCAAAGGAAATGTTGGGAAGCCCCTTAATAAACACATATCCGATCAGGAAAAGGACAAGGAGAGCAGTGAGTCCTGCACAGATCCACATCAATATTTTCATCATCCAAATATAAAACACACGTCTGTGTGTCATTCCACCATGTTTCATCTCAAGCCTCCTTATCCCGTTTCAGGAAAAAGTTTAAAGCTGCATTAATCAGCATAATGAACAGGAACAGTACCAGTGCAATGGAAAACAATGCCTGTCTCTGTAAGCCTGATGAATAAGACATTTCACTTGCCACTGCTGTCGTAAGGAACCGGACGCTTTGAAAAAGCTCCGGCATGTTGGGTACATTTCCTGATACCATCATGACTGCCATTGCTTCTCCGATGGCTCGTCCCACACCCAGTACCACAGCTGCGGCAATACCACTTTTTGCAGCCGGAACCGATACCCGGAAATAGGTTTCCACAGGCGTGGCTCCAAGAGCAAGAGAAGCATCCTCATACTCCTTCGGTACTGCTTCAAGACTTGTCATGGACACCTTAATAATGGAAGGCAGGATCATAATAGCTAATACAATAATGGCTGCCAGTAGGCTTGCTCCATCCGGGACATGGAACAGCTTGCGGATCCCCGGCACAAGCACCTGCATACCCACAAGACCATATACAACAGAAGGAATTCCGGCAAGGAGACTTACTGCGGATTCCATAACGGTGCGAACCTTCTTCGGTGCCACCTTTGCCAGATATACTGCTGTGAGGAACCCCAACGGAACTCCCAGCAGAATCGCTCCTGCGGTTCCATAAACACTGGTCAGAATAAACGGCAGAATCCCATAGGAAGGCTCTGCTGCCGTGGATGCCCACGTTTTGCCAGACAGAAAAGGAATAAGTCCGATCTGTCGGATGGCCGGTATGCCGGAGATGATCAGATACACTGAAATCAGCAGCACACAGCCTACTGTAATCAATCCGAGCACCAGGAAAATCCCGTGTATGAAGTTTTCAAAAAATTGCTTCTTTTTCATGTTATTCACCTGTTATAATTAATTTCTCTACTGTTATTAAATGATATAACGTAATGATATCCAGACAGCAACCCGGATGTCTCTCCTTAAGATGTCATGCTGTCTGGATGTCAGGTTTATTTCTCTTTGATGCTTAGCCGCGTCCGGTTTAATGTCTAAATCCGATTTTATTATTCTGAGCCGGATTCCCTGATATCTTAGTTCGCTGCTACTGCTCCGGCCTCGGAAATGATGCCTGCTGCATCAGCAGAAGTGATGTAGTCGAAGAACTTCCGGGCAGTTGCGGATAATGCCACTCCATCTTTGGTTACCAGTACGAATGAACGCTGGATGACGTAAGAACCGTCTTTTACGGTATCTTCCGTAGGAACCACACCGCCTACGGAAAGTGCTTTTACACTATCCTTTACAGAAGCAAGGGAAGCATATCCGATTGCATCCGGATTCTGGGCTACGGTTGTGATTACATCACCTGTAGAGGTTAATTCCTGACGGTATGCACATGCATCTTCAGTTCCGGTAATGGATTCGAAGCCATCTCTCGTACCGCTTCCTGCCTCACGTCCGATCAGAACGATTTCTGCATCATTTCCGCCGACTTCACTCCAGTTTTTAATTTCACCCTTATAGATCCTGGCGATAGTGTCAATGTCAAGATCAGCAACAGGATTTTCCGGATTTACGATAATTGCAATTCCATCATAAGCAAGTACTGTCTGTGTTAAGCCTTTTGCAACCTCTTCATCCTTTAAGTTTCTGCTGGAAAGTCCGATATCACATCTTCCTTCCTCTACTGCTGTAATACCCGAACCGGATCCGGTCGGATTGTAGGTAAAGGTTACTCCATCATTCTGTGCCATGAAGGATTCTCCCAAAGCACCGATCACCTTCTCCATGGAAGTAGATCCATCGGTAGATACGGTTCCGTTGTCCTCAGTTGTCTGTGCAGGTGCTTCTGCTTCTACAGTCGTGTCTTCTGCAGGTGCTGCCTCTGTTGTTGTCTCTGTTGTTGCCTCAGCTGTAGCTTCGGTTGCGGTATCCGTTGCTGTGGTTGTGTTAGATCCACATCCTGCCAGGAGTGCTGTTCCTGCAAGAGCCATAACAAATACACTTAATTTCTTTCTCATAATAAATCTCCTCTCGGTTCACCTTTTGTTTTGATTCCGGTGATGTTTTGCTTGTTTTGATCTTATGTATCTCATCATAAAGACTGCTTGTAAAATGAAAAAGTGTGCTTATGTAAAATGTTTGTCAAGGCCGGAAAAGGAAATGTAAAAAGCAGAACCCATTTCTGAGTTCTGCCCTATTCAGTACCGTTGGTTTCTATACCACATCTCTCGCACACTTGTCATAATACATCTTCGCCTGTTCTCCCGTTAGTGAAAACCAACGAACCAGCTTTCCAACAATGGTTTCCTCTGTCCTGTGCTCTTCCAGGTTTTCAAGAATCATCTGTTCTATTCCCTGTTCTATTCCCTGTTCTATTCCCTGTTCTATTCCAATTTCCACGCCTTCCTCACGGCCAATAGCCCTTTCCTCTGCCCGTAATTCTCTTATTGCCTGACACATATTGTATCCCTCCTTTGCATCATTGTGGTTCATAAAGTTATTCCTGTTCTTCCATAACTCCGACATTCCCAGAAATTTGACAATCATCTCAAATGTATCCTCTGACAGATTCTGATATTCAGCCGAATTATCGATCAATTCTTTCAGTTTTTCTTTATCCTTACGATAAACAAGTGCCTGAAAAAACTGCTTCAATTCCGTATGAAACACTTGAAAATCCTGCTGTTCGTTAACACAGTACAATCTCATTTGATAATCCGAAAAATTTTTCTTGTCCTCACCATCAATACAAGTCATATCGAATAGACTTCTGGGACCATCCCATTCCTCTTCTCCGTGATATAAACAAACTGTATATACCGGTAAAAGTCTGTCCCTTTTCCTGATGCCGCACAGCTTCTCCGGACCTCGAAGTGTCTCCTTCTTTATCTTATACGTTTCCTTCAGATTATTCAGCTGCTCCTGATAGTCCAGAAAATCATATTCCATGCATCGTAAGGGCATCGTATAATCCACAACACTCTGATTCTCTAATGCGAATATCCGGAATTGACCGTTCTGTCTGCTTCTCATCTTTAAATCACGATATCGTCTTTGGACTATTCTATATTTTCCTTGCGACTTTCGTTCTATTTTGCTTTGATCTGCTTCTAAGCTTCCCTCTGTTTCAAAATAGTCTCCCGCTTCCCGTTCCAGTGATTTCGGATCAATCATTTGCTTTCCGTCAAACATAATACCATTCATCAAATCAGCAAATCGTTCCCTGTTACTGAGATACCTGCCCATCAGTCCATCATATTTTCCCACTTTTCCTCCTTCTGCAGAAAAAACAGCAATACACAGAACCGGAAGAATACAAGCTCCTATCGTACACAAAATCACTGTTTCTAAAATCTCCTGCCTATTCTTAATATTGTTTTGGAAATAAGCATAGATTCTAGAAATGCAGCCTTGATTTTCGAATAGTTTCCTAATTTGAAAATGGTAACGAAATGTTCCTTAATGAATTTTAGATTTCGATTCAAACAATTCTGTCATATGCTTAATCTGATTTGTAAGTTCAATATAACAGAATATTTGGTAGATTTCAACATGTTTTTAAAGATATTTATGATCTTCTTTGGTGGTTTGTTACTGTTCATGCAGCAGCCAGACACTTGCTGTCAGGCTGCGTAAGAACATGACTCAGGAGTGAGCAGGCTCCTTTTAAAACAGCCACACAGAATGTGGCACATCAAGCTTATCCGTCAAAAATTTAAAGCAGTTCTGTGAAATTTTTCATTGTAGTCTGGATTATATTGTAACCGGAAAAACGACCGATGCGATATTGTCCCAGATACCAGATACCATTGTTCAGATTTTATATTCTGATGATAAAGAAGAACTTGACCGTCTAAACCGATATCTTCAGATTTATGTAGAACTAATGAACCATGCTAAAAAGTAAATAAATATACCATATATCATGCCGGATTTATCCGGCACCAATTTAAAAGGCAGAACCCGTTTCTGAGTTCTGCCCTTATTATTGCTTCTATATTTATATAATTACATAGTACGAGTCTTCACTCCACTGATTTGTTATGATATTTGTCCTTTCTATCTATACCATTACTACCGAATACTTATCAAAATATGCTTCTGCCTGTTCTTCACTTAATGCAAACCGGCGCCTCAGTTTCCCGACAATGATCTCTTTCGATTTGTTTTCTTCCAGGTTGTCGAGTATCATCTGCTTGATTCCTTGTTCTAGTCCTCTTCTCTCATACTGGTCAAATAATTCACACACTTTTATTTCCTCCTCTTCTTCAATTCCCCTATCCTGCATTATAGAAAGGGCATCCTCGACATTTTCATCCCCGGATAAAACACATAAAAGTTTAATCAATGCTTCCTTATGTACAATCTTCTGATCAGAACGATAACTGTTTCCTTCAGCCAGATAATCAACCACAATACGCATATCACTTTTAAATAATCTTCGTGTTTCTTCCGGCAAATTTCTCATTTCGAAAACATGCAGCCTCAGATCATCTGTAAATCTAAGTACTTCATCGGGTGCATTTTTATTATGAAGCAGTTCATGCAGACTTTCCCTGCAGTTCCATCTTCTTTCACCCCAGTACAGGATCAGTTCAATTACTGGGAAAAACGCTTTCTTTTTGCTCTTATACTGTTCCCGATAAGCCCCTCCAACATAACCCGCTTTTCGAAAAAGCATTTTGGCATCCACTTTACTTTGATTTGCAAACAAATACATTGCCTTCACACGCCCGGAATCCATCTCATACTTTCCCATGTCTTCGATCTGACTATGCAGCTTATCCGATCCCTGATACAGCGTTTCTGTAGGTGCCGCCAAAAGACTATTCTCTTTCACCCGGTATTGTCCACCATACAAAAAAACATTCAGCAGGTCAGCTGCAACATCTGGATATGCTTCAAACTCCTTCATCACCAGATCTTTCGTGTCCTTATTCTTCATCCACCCTCCCCTGCAGGAGTCAATGCATTCTCTTCGGATCCAATTTAAATTAAAATCGGCATTTACAGATCTGCTTATAATCTCCTGCTTATTCTTCTATTGTTTTTGGAAATAAGCATAGATTCTAGAAATGTGATATCATTCAAACTTCATTTCTGTTGATTTTGATATACGGATATAATGGTAACGAAATGTTCATTAATGAATTTTAGATTTTGATTCAAACAGTTCTGTCATATGCTTAATTTGATTTGTGAAATCATCATAGCAAAAATCAGGATATACGGCAATATATTTTGGTAATAATTAATAATTTTCTGTGGTTATATCCAATAAACTGTATTATATTTCGTATATTATTCACAATTCCCATGATCTCTATACACAGTCCTCCGAACATATCTATCACATCAAAGGTATAACCACACCTTTTTCAAACGCAATTAGATTATCTAAAGCAAAAGGCTATACGATAAAAATGATTCATCGTACAGCCTCTGTATGTTTACTCAATATGATACAAATTAACTGCTACAGTGTTTCCACCTTTGCTCCTACTTTCTGTGCAAAATAGAAATAGCCGTAGAAATAATCCTCGTCCTCCAGCATCTCTGTATAATCTGCTCCTGCCGGAATGATCATCCGGTATTTCGTCCGGTTATACTCAAAGATGATGGTTGTTCTTTGTAGTAAGTACACCGGAAATGATAGGTACTGCATCATCGACCCAAATCGATAACTCTAAATGGTTAATTTCTCCCGACGCTAACATAGTTATAAATCAGACGTTTTTCATCAGGTCAGCCACTTTACCCTGCAAATTCCACGGCATGTGCCACGCCTGGAATGGACTTTCCTTCATTGAAGCTGACCTTACTGAGCAGCGCTCCCGTTGGCACGAAAAGCACGCGCTTATAGCTTCCTTCCTTTAATTTTTTTAAGATCAGGGCCGCAAGTGTTACAGCAGCGCAGCCACACCCGCTTCCTCCCGAATGCGCATCCTGGGATTCATCATAGATTTCAATTCCACAGTCCATGTGCTGTGCAGTAATATCGATTCCCTTTTTCTGAAGCAGATCAACGAGTGCGGTCTGTCCGACCATGCCAAGATCGCCGGTAATAATCCGGTCATAATCCTCCGGTTTGCGCTGGAAGTCACGCAGATGCCTCTCAATGGTATCTGCAGCGGCCGGTGCCATGCACGCACCCATATTCATCGAATCCCTGATTCCCAGATCCACAATCTTCCCGATGGTAATCGCCGTTACCCTCGCATAATCCAGCTCACTCTTCTGCCCGCTTAGAATAAAGGCTCCGCTCCCTGTCACCGTTGTCGTTGCAGACATCGGACGCTGATTTCCATAATCGAGCGGGAAGCGGAACTCCTTCTCTGCACTGGCATAATGGCTGGAGGTGACACAGGCCGCATTCTCCGTCATCCCGCCCGCAATCATCATGGCTGCCATCGCGATTGAAAGTCCGCTCGTGGAACACGCCCCATAAAGCCCCACAAACGGAATATCAAAATTCATATTTCCAAAGCTGCTTGCGATCGACTGTCCAAGCAGATCTCCCGCAAACAACAGATTGATGTTCTCCCTTTTTAACCCCGACTTTTCGATTGCCAGGGAAAGTGCTTCTCTCTGCAAGGCACTCTCTGCCCCTTCCCAGGTATCCGCGCCGGATTTATCATCCTCTAAAACCAGATCAAACAATTCGCCAAGCGGTCCCTGTCCCTCCTTCTTACTTACCACGGAAGCACATGACCGGATATAAACAGGCACCGGAATCTTAATTGTTCCCTTCCCCTGTTCAAAAATTGCACCTACTGTTTCCTGCATAAAAAACCTCCTGCCTGTCAAAATAACTCTATTACCTTTATTTTGACAAATCAGAAGGTTTTTATACATTTGCAACTATTCAGAGCCATGCAAAATTGCATTCATTGAATGCTTGCATTTATACAGAACAGCAATTTCATACGGCTGCTAACCAATTGGAATCACTCTTCCCATCTCTGCTGACGTCCGGTGGGAAATGGAAATCACAGTGCGTTCCCCGGATACTCTCTTTAAGGCCTGCAAAACTTCCTTTTCAGTTTCGGCATCCAGATTGGCCGTAATTTCATCAAGAAGCAATAATCGGGGACTTGCCACTGCTGCCCGCGCAATGGACAGAAGCTGCCACTGTCCCTGGGAAAAAAGCTCCGGTGTACAAATCGTGTCATATCCATCCGGAAGCGCTTCAATTGTGTCCTGCAGGCCGGTAAGCGAAGCAACCTTCTTCACCGCCTGATCGGTAATAACCGGATCAAATAATGTAATCTGATCCTTCACGCTTCCCGGCACCATATGGAACGACTGCTCCACATAGCCGAATATCCGGCGTTTATCCCCATCCGGAATGTTGGATGCAGCTATCCCCTGAATCCGCACCTCACCCTCCTGCGGTTCATAAAGCCCAAGCAGGAGCTTTAAAATCGTACTCTTTCCTGCTCCGGTACGTCCCATGAGCGTCACACGTTCTCCCTGCTTTACCTGAAAGCTCAGCTGCTTCAGAATCTTCCGCTCGTCATATCCAAACGTTACATTCCGGAATTCCACGAACGCCTCTTCATTTTCTTTCCCCTTCTCCGGAAACCTGTTTTCTTCCGGTATCCGTTCTTTCTTCGAAAGCTCCTCTATTGCCGGAAGTTCTTCTCTTTTCGGAAGTTCTTCTTTCCCCGAAAGGTCCTCCATTGACGGAAGTTCCTCTCTTTCCAGAAGTTCTTCTTTTCCCGAAAGTTCCTCCCTTTTCGGAAGTTCCTCTTTTTCCGAAAGCTCCTCTATTGCCGGAAGTTCTTCTTTTTCCGGAAGCTCCTCCCTTTCCGGAAGTTCTTCTCTTTCCGGAAGCTCCTCCAAGGAAAAGAATTCATCGATTCTGCGGATGCCGGCAACAGCGGACTGGATCGTCTGGATCTCCATGCCAAGGCTTTCTACCGGTGTGAAAATCTGTGAAATGTAATTCATGACTGCTACCGCTGTACCGGCTGACATTCCAAATAACGTAAGCACGCGCGGGCTTCCCGATGCCGAAAGCAGCATGACACTGGCAACAACTACCGCATTCAGGATCAGAACAACCGGAGAATACGCCGCATCATAAAAGTTGGTTCTCTCCATGGCGCGATAGCTGTCCCCGATATATTCGTCATATTTCCGTTCCATATAGCTTTCCCTGGAAAGACAGTGAATGGTACGGATATTATGCAGGGTTTCCGGAACGTGTCCCGATGCACGGCTGACCGCTTTCCGGTTCTGTAACTGTGAAACCAGCATATTCTTCTGCACATAACGGGTAAACACAAACAGGAATGGTAACAGAATCAGTAAAATCATCGATAATCCGCGATTCTTAAACCAGATCACCACAAGGATGCTTACAATCCTGCAGACATCGGCAAACATACTGACAATTCCTGAGGTAAACAGGTTCTCGACCGTATCCACATCACCGACAAACCGCGATACTACCGAGCCCGGCTCCTGTCTGCTTAAGTCATCTGCCTTTAAATGTACGAGCTTTTCCATCAGGCCGCTGCGCAGAGTGTGTGTCATTTTCTGACCGAATATAATCAGCAGGCCTTCTCTTGCCGATTCCATAAGACCGGTTAAAGCCAGCAGACCAAAATAGGCCATAATCCATCCAAAGCCTGCCATCCTCTTTGTCGTCAGTCCATCAATGATCCGTGCAAGAATCATGGGCGGTACAAGAGATAACAGAATTGCTCCACAGACAGAGCCTGCAATTCCCATCACCAGAAGCAGGTGCCTTCGCATCACCAGTAAAATCATTCCGGAAACGCTTTTCTTACACTTCATCCTTTGCCCCTTCCTGATCCTCAAACAAGCTCCGGTACTCCGGGACTACTTTCAGTAATTCCTCATGGGGTGCGGCAACCGTGTTCCCCTGTTCCATCCAGATGACCTTCGACAGCTTCGGAAACAGGTACAGCCGGTGTGAAATCAGCAGTACTATACCGTTCTCTGTTTCCTTCTGCAGATTCTTAAAGATCTCCTGCTCGGTCTTCCGGTCCAGTGCAGAAAACGGATCATCCAGAATCAGCAGCGGGCGTTTGTGACATAAGGTTCTTGCAAGAGACAGTCTCTGTGCCTGACCGCCGGAAAGTCTTACGCCGCTGCTTCCGATCTTCGTCTGTAATCCGTCCTCCATGGCATCGGCTTCTTCCTTCAGGCACACCTGTCTTAAGTACTCTCCGGCATCGCCCACATCCCCCATCAGGATATTGTTTTCGAGTGTATCATTCATCAGTTCGGGATCATGTCCCAGATAGCCTACTATCGCTGCGCGCTTTGAAGGCTCCATACCCGCTAATTCCACGTCATCGAACCGGATGCTTCCTTCATATGGATATTCACATAAGAAGACCTTACCCAGGGTTGATTTTCCACAGGCTACCGGACCGGTCACGCCGATGATCTGCCCCGGTTTTGCTGAAAAAG
>ERZ835051.2288-NODE-2288-length-17315-cov-5.672306_pt1 | contig 17315 bp, 12 predicted proteins | sample MGYA00519575_ERZ835051 | MGnify/ENA primary metagenome ERZ835051 (study PRJEB31850, sample SAMEA3708769) | human gut metagenome | biome: human gut; feature: human-associated habitat; material: faeces | place: China | collected 2014 ... | reverse complement strand
GCTCCACGAAATACTCCACGATGATGTCAAACTTGTTGGAGTGGGAGAGTGCAAAGCCCGCCTTCATGAGCATATCCTTCATTTCGGAAAGTGGCAGCTCAAGGGCGATGGCAAATGCAATTACGGTGGGCTTGGAAGGCTTGTATGATTTGTCCGAGCGGATCTTCGAGAAGAGCTTCCGGTCAATATTCGCCTTCTTGTAGCACTGCGAGTCCGTCATGCCGCGCTCGTCAATCTTCCGCAGAAGCATCTCCGAAAAGCTCTCATCGATCTGTCCCAGTGCGTCATCAAGGGTTGCCGCCTTTTTAGGAGCAACTGCCGCAGAGACAGGAGGGATGAGCTGTTCGATTGCATCTTCATCGCAGACGGAGGACTCGCAGGGCATGGGTTCTTCCATCCGGAAGGAACTCATTCTGCGCAGACGCTCATAACGACTATCGGTATGCTCGTCCACATAGCGGTCATCTATGTATGAAGCAATGTCGGCAAACAGCTTGCCGCTGATCTGATAGGCTTTGCGGTCGAAAATGACGATGTACACCGTCATTTCGTTTTCAAGAAGGAAACTGCTAATGGTGTCAATCGCCACTTTGAGAGCCTGATCCTTCGGATAGCCAAAGATGCCAGAGGAAATCAGCGGGAACGCAATCGATTCGCATCCGTATTCCTTCGCTAGCATGAGCGATGTCCGATAGCAGGAGATCAGCAGTTCGTGCTCCCCATGCCGTCCGTCATACCAGCGCGGACCGACTGCGTGAATGACATATTTGCAGGGCAGACGATAGCCCTTCGTGATCTTTGCGCTCCCGGTTTCGCAGCCGTGGAGCGTTTCACATTCTGCCAGCAGCTCCGGTCCTGCAGCGCGATGAATGCAGCCGTCCACACCGCCGCCGCCCAAAAGAGAAGTATTGGCAGCATTGACGATTGCGTCAACGCTCATTTTTGTAATATCGTTTCTGATAATCTGTAAGGGCATTGCTTATTTCTCCCCCCTTCTGCCGCCTCGTTAGATATGCTTCTTTTTCAGTTCACGAATCAACATCTCAACCTGTACTCCTGTAAGGAATGGTGTTTTGATTGTCGATGCCCAATAAAAATTCCGCTTCAAAATTGTTTTAATCTCATTCGGAGAAAGAGCAGGCAATGCTTTAACATCTCCATTGAAATTTTCCGGCACAATCATTCTGACACTATGATATTTTTCATCACCCACTTCCGTTGGTGTGTCTGTAACTATCTGTCCAACTGCAATAATTCCTCTTCCTTTGGAATAAAAAAGAGCATAGTCATCTTTGCGAAAGCTGTCGATATACCGTTTGGCATCTCCATATGCCGCTATTTTGTTTCCGAGAATCATCTCGGATTCATTTGTATCTGAATACGAGATATTCGTATCAAACATGATTCCTTTACACGCAGAAAACTTCAAACGATTATTTTCTATTTCTGTCAGAAACTTCACCCAGTATAAAACATTCTCCGGAATGATATGAGACTTATCCGGATTGATCGCAAATTCATAGATAACCGTTGGATCTGCTACTTTCACATTTGAATATTTCTGTGCATTCTGAACGTTTCCTTCTGTTGTAAGCAAATACACTTCACCATTCAGGCCGGAATAGTCATCTGTATTGAGATCAACATCACCCTTCTTTACCTGAATGTAAATATGCTTTCGGTTCAGGTCATTTGGATCAACCAAAACGCACTCATACTTTGGCGTAGCAATTTTATTTGTCGATGGAATGCAAACGTAACCTTTCGTATCATACAGCCACAGCGCAAGTAAATCCTCAACATCTTCCGGCTGAAGCAGGCTGTAAAAATGCTTCTCACATAACGAGAGGGCTGGATCGGGATAATTGAATAGATCCAGCGCTGAATCGTGGACACGGTTATACAACATCTGACTGTATTCTTCCACTCCATTTTTCTTAATTCTCTGGATGGTTGAACCCATAATAAATGATGTTGCCACAGCACCAGGAACAGATTCTTCATCTGCCTTATCTGTAGCTGGATACCAGTCTATATTGGTCAACTGATTCGCTGCATCCATCTGTACTGCATCTTCGCGAAACACCCAGGTACTGTTCGCCTTAACTCTCGCAATATAGTATTTCCCTTCATTTCTTGAGCGCATCCATAGGAGGTCTCCTTCTTTCACATCCTCTACCATGCGGCATACACTGTCGAATGATTTGTACTGAGTTCTTGCCAGATTACAGTAATCCAAAAATGTATGTATCCCAGAACGTTCTGCCTGGGTTAATTCACGAAGACTCCATCCCATTGCTGCGACATGATTTTTCAAGCAATAGTCGGCAACATTTGTGCCTCCTGTATTCACCTGTAATCTCCATACTGCCATCTTGTCTTCCTCTTTCTTTTTGTATTTAGAACATTCTCATCATTCGCTTCGATATTATTATATATCTTCCAAACATAGAATGACAGATGCAATGTACATTATTATGCACACAGGGTGCCTGTATTTTGATACGCGCAAAAAAAAGCAGCGCAGGAAGATTTTTCTGTCCTGCACTGCATTCCATCATCTACTATTCTCTCTATTTTCTTCTCCCTGCTCATGCAGCTGCTCTTTCTTCTGTTCGTCCTCTTTCAGGATTTCCTGCACAATCTTCTGCGCCACAAGCCAATCCTGCATTTCCGATTTGGTCTTGCGGTACTCTGCATAGGAGCTTTTCTTTCGTTCCAGGAGCATCGCATACTCTGCGTTCAGCTCGCTGATGCGCGGGAGCTTCTTGTCAGAGCCGTTCTCTTTCTTATAGGCATCAAATGCCTTTTTCGCTGCGCTTCGTAAGGCCAGCGTATCCCGATGGGCTTCATAGAACTCCCGATTGTAACCGGATGCTTTATACGCGGCAAAAACATCTTTTGTCTTGGCATAATTGATTAGATGCTTTCGTAGCACCGACACTTCTGACATCCGTGCCTCATCTGCCTTTACAGATTCCAGCAACGCATCGCATTTTTCAGAAATTCCGTCTGCCTTTTCTTTCAGCTCTGCATAGCTCTTGATTCCATGCTCTTCCATGAACATCATAGCTTTTGCCATCTGTTTCAGATTAAAGACTTTTGCCCAGCGCGCATATCCCGCGCCTTTGCCCGCCTGCATTTTGGCACGGACATCAATAAGGAACGACAGCTCCGTTCTCTGATGCACCTGTGCAGACCGTGCGCTTGTGCGGGTTTTCTCTGCAAATTTGCTTTTGTGAACCGCATTCCCGGCAATCACTTCGCAGAGTTCTTCAATCGAATATCCTTTGCCAAGAGAGCGGAAACGAGCAAATCTGGCGTGGCCTTTTCCCCGCAGGGCAGGCTGTTTTCCATCTTTATACTCGTATCCGGCCTCCTGCAAAATTTCAATCAGTTCCCGAAAGTCTTTTGGATTTCTTGCCAATGCTGCATCAATGGCCTCGCAGATTTCATCCCGCTGCGATTTTTTCTCCGGGTATTCCGTTCTCCTCTGCCGCTCTCCATAGGGCTTCCGGATAATGACCGACAACCGGTGTTCCAGGCAGACGATATCACTGAGCCTTGCCAGCGCAAGACCGGATAAGTGAAAATCGCGGAATTTTCTGGTGCTGTCTAATGTAGTCGAATTAAAAATAATGTGGTTATGAATGTGCGCACGATCAACATGGGTAGCCACAATAAAGGCGTGTTTTCCCTTGGTGAATCGCATGGCTGTCTCATACCCAACCTTGTTCGCCTCCTCCGGCGTGATTTCTCCGGGCTTAAAGGATTGCCGAATCTGATATGCAATCACATCATGCGCCTGAGTTCTTCCTGTGATATGCTCATACTGCCGTTTGGAAAGCAGAAATTCTTCATCACAGGTTTTTGCGTCACAGGCATACGCACTAATGTATTTTCCATCTTCCGTCTTTGCTGCATTCTCAGAATAATCAGTACGGTCAGCCAGACACTGCGCTACCGTCTTTCCTTTATTGATATGCAGAGCAATTAGTCTTGTAGCCGCCATTTTCATATTCCTCCATCTAAAAAGAGCTACCCGAAGGCAGCTCTTACCAATCTACTATTCTCATTTTAACATCCGTTCCCGGTCATAAGCTCCCTGCAAATAAACGGCCTGCTTGATGATTTCTTCCATATCGAAATAGACGCACATAATGCTTTCGTACAGCTTCCACACATTAGATTCGCTGCCACCCACCATTTCCATCAGTTGGTCTTCCATCTTTGAATGCTCAGACTGTTTTTCCTGATAAGCTGCCTCATCCACAAAATGATTCTCTCCATCTGTTTCCTCGTACCGTAAATCATAATAATCTTTCATAAACTGAATATCCATCTCATCCCTCCTGAACTCAAATTGTCAAAACATCCTCTACACGCTCGCACAGCTGCTCCATCAGTTCCATGATGCCGCCCGCACCAACCGCAGCTGCGAAAAGTCCCATCTCAATCAAAGTCAGCAGGAACACATCTGTCCAGCTCGCCCGTACCACCGAATAGATGCCGCAGCCAAGAACGAACAGCATAACCGGCGAAAGCACCCACAGGGATAGCTGTATCAACAGATTCCAGATAAAGCACAGAAATCGCAGCAGAAACGCAACCGGCAGCAACAGAATTTTCAGCACCAGCTTCAACAAAAAACTTACGATCTTCATGGATTTCACCCCTTCGTTTTTCTTTTCATCTTCATTTTACCGTACCCGCTTGCCAAACACCACGATGTCAACAGGAAGACCTGCAAAAAATATGTAATGACACAGACTGTTTCATCTGTGCCATGTGCAATAGAAATTCCGCACGTTTGCGCCGTCATCGAATACCAGAAAGCCTCTTCAGGATCAGCTTCTGCATCTCCCAGAGTTCATCCAGTCGCTTCTGCAAATCCCGGATATCCTCCGCATAGATGCTTCCGGATTCATTGGCGCGTTTTGCGTACTGGTTCAGGTTGTTGCTGCATCGGCGAAGAAGTGTGGATACCTGCGCCACATCCGACAAATCAAGATTTACGCAGTACCCGTCCATCGCCATTTTTCTCATATAGGCACCGGTATTCCGAATACCCAATTCTTTCTGCTTTTCACGAATCCTCGCCAGCTCTTCCGGGTTTACCCGGACATTGATCCAGTGTTCCCGAACACTCATAGTGTCACCTCCTCATCATCTCGATGTGTCATCGGCGGAATGCGCCCTACACGGTCGCGCAGCTCTGCCAGGACAGACGGCTTTTCCGTTGTTTTCTCACGGTCTGGATCATCATTTCCACGATCATCCATATTCAGCAGTACGTCCAGTTCTGCCAGTCTTGCGCTCTTCTCTGCCAGTTCTGCCTCCTGGGGAAACGGCTTTCCAAGCTCGGCCTGCGCCGCTTCCTGCTGGCTTCTAAGACTGTCCAACTGCTGTTCCGCCTTTTCCAGCCTTGCAGGAATCCCGGCAAGAGCATTGTCCAGACGCTGGATATTGCCCGCCGCACTGGTTCCGATGGGCACTCGGTGGGTCATCTCGCCTTTCAGCAGTACCTGATACTCTTTCTGGAAGCTGTCAAACGCAAGTTCCATCTTGAAACCACGATAACTGCCAAGCGGCACCGGCTCCAAACTCTGATTGGCTTTACAGACCGCAAGGATTGCTTCACCGGCCTCTGCCTTTTCGGTAAATCGTGTGCCATTCACCTCCATACCGCAGAACCCTTCTTCCGGCAGCGGATGTGCCGCCACCGTCCGAATATCCGACTGAAAGCCCTTGATGAACCCCTGCGTTTTCTCAATCTCCGCAGGGAAATATTTCATCAGCTTATCTTCCAATCGGTACTGCTGGCTCTGATGGTCTGCCTTCAATACCTTCAGCCTTGCAACATCCACATCCAAGTCCATTTTTTCCTTGATCTGCGGGTCTCCTGCACAAAGTGCCTTGATCTCCGCATAGGAAAGTGCCTGTTCATCCACATCATCACAGGAACGCACCGGAGATTTGCTGGTCATGATCTGACTGATAAACTTCTGCTTATTCTCCAGTGTCTGATAGAGGTAGGCGTCAAAGGTTCCTTCCGTCACATACTGATAAACCTGCACTTCTTTGTTGCGGTTGCCCTGACGGATGATACGACCATTTCTCTGGGTCATGTCCGCAGGCCGCCAGCCTACATCCAGATGATGCACGGCCACCAGCCTGTCCTGCACGTTCGTGCCTGCACCCATCTTCTGTGTCGAACCTAACAACACCCGCACCTGCCCGGTACGGACTTTGGCAAACAAATCTTTCTTTTTTGCCTCGGTATCCGCATCATGGATAAATGCGATTTCTTCTTCCGGTACACCGGACTGGATGAGTTTGGCGCGGATATCCTCATAGACATTGAAGGTTCCATCGTTCTTCGGCGTGCTGAGGTCGCAGAACAGCAGCTGGGTCAGCTTATCCGACTGTCCTTCCTCATAAATCCGAAGCACATTCCGTACACAGGCATTGAGCTTACTGTTGGGGTCATCCGGCAGGAGCGGATTCATCAGCCGCTGATCCAATCCCAGTTTTCTGCCGTCCGATGTGATTTTCAGCATGTTATCGACCGATGGGTCTACCACACCGGAATGCACAGCCGCCGCCCGTTCCGAAAGCTCCGCTACCATCGCCTGCTGATGTTCCGAAGGCTGCACCACCACGGTTTCAAACTTTGCCTCCGGCACCGGCAGATGCAGCTGATCGGAAGTCTTGATATCCGCCACTTCCTTGAACATGTTCATCAGCTCCGGCAGGTTGAAGAACTTTGCAAATCTCGTTCTTGCCCGGTATCCGGTTCCTTCCGGTGCCAGCTCAATGGCCGTGGTGGTCTCACCAAAAGTAGAAGCCCAGCTGTCGAAATGGGTCAGCCCTTTCTGCTGCAATGTGCCATACTGGAGGTAGCGCATCATGGTGTAAAGCTCCGTCATGCTGTTGCTGACCGGGGTGCCGGTCGCAAAAATGATGCCGCGCCCGCCTGTCAACTCGTCCATATACTGGCACTTCATAAACATATCCGAAGATTTCTGCGCTTCCGATGTGGATAAGCCTGCGACATTGCGCATTTTTGTGTAGAGGAACAGGTTCTTGAACGCGTGTGCCTCGTCTACGAACAGCCGATCTACGCCCAGCTGCTCAAAGGTAATCACATCGTCCTTACGGTCGGTTGCCCGGAGTTTCTCCAATCTCGCCTCCAATCCTTTCCGGGTCTTTTCCATCTGCTTGATGGAGAAACGTTCGCCATTCTGGGATTTCATCTCAGCAATGGCGTTTTCGATTTCATCAATCTGGGCAGTCAAAATCCTCTCCTGCCGTTCTGCGGACACCGGGATTTTCTCAAACTGAGAATGCCCGATGATGACAGCATCGTAATCGCCAGTGGCAATTCGTGCACAGAACTTCTTTCTGCGGGCAGTTTCAAAGTCCTTTTTGCTTGCCACCAGCAGTTTTGCGCTCGGATACAGGCGCAGAAACTCATTGGCCCACTGAAGGGTCAAATGATTCGGAACAACGAACATGGATTTCTGGCACAGTCCCAGCCGTTTTGCCTCCATAGCAGAAGCTGCCATCTCGAAGGTCTTGCCAGCACCTACCTCGTGGGCCAGCAGCGTATTGCCTCCGTACAGCACATGGGCAATGGCATTCTGCTGATGTTCCCGCAGCCGGATTTCCGGATTCATGCCGCCAAAGCGGATATGAGAACCATCGTACTCACGAGGACGGGTACTGTTGAACAGCTCGTTATACTTTTCCACCAGTTCCGCACGGCGATAAGGGTCTTTCCACACCCAGTTCTGGAACGCATCCTTAATGGCCTGCTGTTTCTGCTGAGCGAGAGTGGTCTCCTTTTTATTCAGAACCCGCTTCTGCTTGCCGTCTGCATCCTCCACGGTATCGTAGATACGGATATCCCGCAGATTCAGCGTATCCTCTAAAATCCGGTAGGCGTTGGCTCGGCTGGTGCCGTAGGTCATATAGGCATGGACATCATTCCGGCTCGGTGTACTCTTACCGGTGATCTGCCACTCTGCCGTCATGGGAGAGAATTTCACTTCAATGTTACTGCGCAGATAGAACGGCGGTTCAAAGGTTTCTTCCATGAACTGCTGAATATAATCCCGATTGACCCATGTGGCACCAAGGCGCACATCAATCTCCGAAGCATCCAGGTCTTTCGGCTGTGCTTTCTTCAAATATTCTGTGTTCACCGTAAAAGCAGGGTCAGAAGCCGCAGCCAGTTCTGCCACGCGGAGCTTTTCCCGGACATTGCCGGACAGATATTCATCAGCCGTCACCCAGCCGGTTTCCTCGCCGCCCTGCGTCATCGGGTCTTTGAAAATGACACCATGCAGTTCCTGCTGGATTTTTTCATATTCTCCCGGTGTGCCTAAAAGCTCCGACATATAGGCTAAATCCACTCTGCCGCGCTCTCCGATGGAGATTGCCAGAGCTTCCGCCGGAGTATCTACACTGGTAACAGCCCGTTCCGGTCGAATCGTCCGTTTGGTGAACATATCCGCCTTGGATTCCAGCCTGCCGTTTTCATCCACATTTTCCAGAGAGCAGAGCAGATAATAAGACGAATCTTCTGAAAAAGCCTGTGCATTTGCACGAGAGTTGATAAGCCCATACTGATCTGCAAATCGGTCATAAGCTACATTCAGTTCCCGCTGTTTCTGGGCAATCGCGTCCTCCGGATAATCGTTCAACTGGTAGTCAATCAGTTCCTGCACGATGGTGCGAAGCTCCACCATGCCCTTGATCCTGCCGGTGGCCGTCGCAGAAAGGTCAGCTTTCCGCATGATGCTGTTCTCACGGAAGTAGACATCCCCATCTACTACTGCATAGGAGAAGTTCTTTACATTGGGGTCTGCCGGAATGGTTTCGCCCTGCAAGGACAGTTCTTCCTCCGGTGCCAGCTCCTGCGCTTCATAGTGGCCGCCGATATGCTGCACAGCCTCATGCAGCTGGTCTCCCAGATCTGCATCCGGAATCGGAATGACTGTACATTCTTCCTTGCCGTACTGGGTGCTTTCCGTTGTAATCTCACCCAGCACCATTTCCGGGTGGTCAATGAAATAACTATTGAGGGTTATGCCCTCCGAAGTCAGCCCCAGATGCACCCAATCCGGCTCGATATCAATGGGATGGTCTCTCTTTTGCAGGAAAATGATATCCGACACTACATCTGTACCGGCATTGGCACGGAATGCGTTATTGGGAAGTCGGATGGCTCCCAGCAGTTCTGCCCGCTGCGCCAGATACTTTCGTGCGTCCGGATTTTTGGAATCCATCGTATAGCGGCTGGTAACAAAGGCCACGATGCCACCGGGACGAACCTGATCCAATGCCTTGGCAAAGAAATAGTTGTGGATAGAAAATCCGAGTTTATCATATGGCTTATCGCTGACACGGTAGTTGCCAAAAGGCACATTGCCCACGGCCAGATCATAAAAATCACGCCGGTCGGTGGTCTCAAAGCCTGCCACCTTGATTTCTGCCTGCGGATACAGCTTTTGCGCAATACGCCCGGTGATGGAATCCAGTTCCACACCATAGAGCCTGCTCCCCAGCATGGAATCCGGCAGCATACCGAAGAAGTTGCCGACACCCATCGACGGTTCCAGAATATTGCCTTTCTCAAATCCCATACCGTCCAACGCTTCATAGATTGCACGGATCACGGTAGGACTGGTGTAGTGCGCATTCAGAGTCGAAGCCCTGGCTGCGGCATATTCTTCTTCCGTAAGAGCTGCTTTCAGTTCCTTATATTCGCCTGTCCATGCAGCTTTCTCTGCGTCAAAGGCATCTGCCAGCCCGCCCCAGCCGACATAATTGGCCAGTGTTTCCTGTTCTTCCGGTGTCGCATCCCTGTGCTGGTTTTCTAAGGTTTTCAGCGTGTAGATAGCATCCATGTTGGCACGGAATTTCTGTTTGGGACTGCCTTCGCCAAGATGAAAGCTGTTGATACGATAGTTTTCTGCATGAGTGTTCTCCGGCTCTGTCTCTGGAATTACCGATTTTTGTTCCTCACTTTGCTTTTCTCTGCCGGGATTCAGATCAACCACCAGATTATGCAGGTGAACATTTTCCTCATGCTCCAAAAGTCTTGCCAGATTTTCCTTGCTTTCCGAGCGGAAGATCGGATACACGGAATCCGGGTCCCGAAGCTCCACATCAAAAAGCCCGACTTTTTCAATCGTAAATGCCTTTCCGTCCAGATACAGCGTATCGCCGACACGATAATCTGGCTGCACCGGAGCTGCCGGGTCTGGCTGCACAGTTGCAGGCTCTTTTTCAGCCTCCATATTCCTGCCGCGAATCTCCTGCAACGCCTCTGACGCACTCACATAATCGGCAAATGTCTGCACTTTTCCGTCCGAATATCCGTAATACTCTTCTTTAACATAATCCCAGATGGTAAACGCATCCTTAGAATCCGGGAAGTTCTCGCCGGTCATCGTGACTACAAATCGTTCATTCGGTGCATAGCCTGACTCTCTGGCAAGTTCTCTGGCATGTTCCTGCATTTCCAGCACCAGAGGATCTGTCTCTGCGTGAGCCGATTCCGGTGCTTCTTCGGATTCCACATCCAGAAATGGAATGTCCTGCTGCAAATTCTGCTTGCTCTGTTCAACATAGAGCCAGTCTTTTGCTTCTCGTTCCTGAACTTTTTCAATCAGTTGCTGGCGGTAAGTCTCTGCCTCCCATTCGCTGGTAAACTCTTCGCTGACACCATCCGGTTCCACATGAATGCCGTCCTGAATATCATCCCAAACCGCATAGCCATCGTCTGTCTCCATCACGGTAAACCGCTGTGGTGCCGCCAGTTCACTCCGGGCATATACATCCGCAGCCGTATTCAGCATGTTGTCCACATGCTCATTTCCGGTATCGTAGCGTTCCGGTGGCGTTGGCGGAAACACATGGGCGGCAGTCGGCATAGGAAGCGGCGCGCCGTATTCCTGCTCCAGCTTCCGATACTCTTCCATTTCCAGCGCGGTAAGATATTGACCATTTTCCACAATCCGGTCTAACCGCTTATCCACCGCCGACCATGTGAGGCGCGCCTCCCGGTCATGGCCGTAATTGCGAAGCAGAATACCTTTTCCGTCATAATCCGCAAAACCGCGACTGCCATCCATAAAGGTATAGCTGTGACCACCGATACCGTATTCCGCTTTCAGAAATGCAGCTCGTTCTTTTGCGTCCCCTTGCTGCTGATACAGCGCATAAATACGGATCTTTCCGCCTTCAAAATTGGAGCCTGTCCGCAGCATCCGGTCGATTTCATCCTCAGAAATGACAAAAGCGGAGGGCTTTTCGCTCTCCGCTTCTCTGGCTGCATTTTCTGCCGCCGCATCAATTTTCTGAATCTGCTCTGCTTCAGACTGAAACAGGCTCATAAAGTTTAACTGTTGATAAGTTCCGTCAGAATAACTTCCTCTGCCTGCGCTTTCAGCATGTTCATGTGCTGCACCCAGGCCATCTGGTTCAATTTCTTGTCCGGTGCCGGATTCGCTTTCAGAAGATCCGCCATCATCTGCTCCATCCGTGCGGTCGCGGTCTCCTGAATCTCCCACAGGTGCGGATACAGCTTCTCGGTTAGGATCAGGTGATTGTACAGCAGCGTGTTGTTCTCCTGCAGGAACGCTCTGCGCATCCTCCCGTACTTGCCCAGGGGCTTCTGTTCCTGCACCGACAACTGGATGTCCGGAATCAGGTAATCGCCGTTCTTCGTGTAATTCAGCTCCATCATAGTTTTGGCTCCTTTCTGCCTGCTTATCTCTTTCATAGGTTCGGATCGTGCGTTCAATTTCCCGGAAGATCTGGCTGGACATTTCGCTGACCGCAGTTCCCAGCACATTGGCGGCAGCCTGCGTATTAAAATCAAAGATGTCCAGAAAATCCTCGTGCTCAAAATAGTCATCTGCATTGCCCACCGTCCGGGTAAAGACGGAAAATGCGATGCTGACAGCGGCAGCTCTCTTAAAGGAAGCTCCGATGTTGAGTTCATCATACCCTTCCAGATAGGAATCTGCAACGATGTCACTGATCTGCCTGCGGTTTTCCTCCCAGTAATCCCTTGCAAGGCGTTCTGCCGCTTCCATGATATGATTTTCCAGAGACCCAGCACCGGCAGAAACATCAAATGCTGCATCCAGTGCGCGAATGATTGGCTGCTCATGCTCCGCATTCATTTTCCAGAGCTGTACCGGTCGGGAATTCTTCCGTTCTCCGGTATCTGCCACATCAAATACATACCGCAGTTTCGGCTGCTCCCCACGCATATCCAAAAGAGCAATGCCCTTGGAGCCACGCTTTACATAGCGGTTCATCCGGTCATTCCAGAGATCGTACTCTGCACAGGCCGTTGCTTCTGGTCTCTGCTTATAGATCATCAGCTGTTCCGCAAAGGGATACTTATAAAGCCGTGCGGATGTGGTCAGAAACGCTGTCCACTGTTCTTTGCTGCCAGTGATCTGTGCCGTAGCTTCCTGTGCCATCTGCATATAATAAGCCGTTTTCGTCATCATCTGTCTTTTTCCTCCTCTCCCTTATTCGTCCGGATATAAATCCAGTGCCTCATATTCAGCATCTGTCATCTCTGCCAGTTTCGCAAGCAGCGAGGCCGTCCACCTGCGCAGGTTTCTGTCCCTTCCGGTCAGACTTTTCTGCATCTTTTGAAGCTCTTCGATCAGCCCTGTCCGTGTGCCAGGGCTGTAAAGCATCATGAGCATCCATTCGTCATCCGTAAAACGCATTTACAACTCCTTTTCTTCGCAGCACCTGCGAGGCGGTGCAGGCGGCACCGCCTCCCGCTTTTCCTTCAGCTGATCCAGAACCGATGCTTTCTCCGCCGATTCTTCCTTCTTTCCGTTATTGATTACGCCGTCAATCATGCCGTAATCGTCTTCCATTGCCATTTCTGCGGCTTTCAGGTAATTCTCCGGTTTCAAAAATCCGGGCAGTTCCTGGAAGCCGATGGAATCCACATAGTGACAGCTTACAACACCATTCTGCCGTAAAGCCACGATGTCAGACACAGAAAGACTATGCCCAGTAAAATCATCAGGGCGGGAAACATTGAATTTCGCATACAGCTCCTCCAACATCGTATTCTGATCCTTGTAGGGAAGCAGCGGAGCCGTATAAACCACTTCATAATGGTCAATATCCGGCTCCAGCCCCATCCGTTCCAGTTCGCGCATAGACGAAAAGCGTTCATATACCGTGTCCTCGCTGCGGCGAAGCTGCAAAATCGCATACTGGTCGGTAGCACTGTCGAGAAATGCCATCATTCTTTCGTCCGGTGCCTGCGTTCCATGCACTTCATCCCATTTTTCAATTCTTGCCATCGTTCATTTCTCCCTTCTCCATAAACGGCAGGCCGTTTTCCTTTGCTTCCTGCCGCTGCTGTTCCCGCCGCTTTTCACTATAAAGCGGTCGGATACCGACGCAGCGTTTCGGAATCGTATAAGTGACCGACCCATGCTCCCGGTGCTCCAAAATAAACTGCTCCGGATACTGTTTTCGCAGTTCCCGGAGCTTCTTAATCAGGCGGCTGTCATGGGTGTAAACACTGGCTGTATCCAGCTCATTGTCAAAATTGATGACGGTTTCCTGCTCCGCCTTCGTGAGCTTGTATTTCATCGCTCCGTCTCCTTCGTCTTGGCAGTTTTCACAGACGTATCCGTTCTGGAAGATAAATCCGAGAGTTTACCCAGCACAGATTCCCGTTTGCTGATTTCTACATTCTCTGCACGATCACAAAGTTCATCATAGTCAATTCGCGTCATGGTACGGCCACCGAACCCATAATCCGAAAGGATCTGATCTCTGGCTGCATTCATGCTGATTTCTGGGTTGTCGATCTGGCCACCGTCAATTTCCGTGAAGTCCTTATGATATAAGGTATAGTCGTAACCGTCCTCACAGGTCTGAATGGCAAGAAAGCCTTTGCTTCCCAAATCCCATGCGCTGTATTCCTCCGTAATCAACGGCTCCGGGCGGCATGTACCACCGCCGCGTTCCAGCATTTCTGCCAGCTGGCAGATGTGCAGAACATCATACCCCAGGCGTAGATGATATTCGTCCATATATTCGCAGCGGGCTGAGAATTTCCGATTCGGATACTCAATCTCTACCGCACTGCCATCCGGAATTTTGAACCGATCCTCGTAGCTGCTGGTGATAAACCGGATATTTTTAGCATTCTCCAGTTCAGGATCAGCCTTTTTCATCTGCCAAAGAACCTTTCTGCCGCCGCGTACCTGCTCCAGCATCTCCGGGGCTACCGGTGCAACGGCAAAACCCGCAAGCTGGGGAATCTTCTGGAGTGCCGCCATCCTCGCGCTTTCTTCCAGCGTGGAAAACGGCTGTTTATCCAACATATCCCACCCCATGTGTCCCTCGGCAATCTGCACCTTACTGTCCATATCAAAACAATGGAACTCCACGCCGTCCTGCTTTTCCTGCAAGGAAAGCAGAGCGACATTATCCACCAGATAAGCTGCATTCATCATTTTCATGCTCATTTTTTACCTCCAAACTCCAGCTTAAATGCTGCTGCACCGTCCTCGCCAGTCTCTACATGAACGGTTGTGTCATAGTAACGTCCAGACTTCTTGGAATAGCAGTGGGTAAGCCGTGCTTTTCCCTGATTTACCAGTTGCTTTGCCAGTTCCTCTGTCATCTGCTTTCCCAGTGTCTGAAAGAATCTGTTTTCCTTCCAGAGTGCAAATTTACAGTTCTTATCCCTGCAAAACCAACCCTTTGCCGTTTCACAGACATCACTGCCGCAGGCGGGACAGGAGCCAATGACCTTGCGTTCCGGCTGCATCAGCACATCGGCTCCTTTTACAGCCTCGTAAGTTTTAACAAGTCCGCTAACCATGCTACTGATTTCTCCCATAAAGGCATCGCTGTCATACTCGCCGTGTTCTATTTTCAGCAGTTTTACCTCCCAGTCTGCCGTCATGGATGGAGACTGAATCTGTTCCGGCACCACCGTCACCAGCGCATTTCCCTTGTCCGTAGAGCAAAGATATTTCGTTTTCTTATCGCCCCTGCGCTCGATAAAGCCTTTCTGTACCAGTTTTTCGATAATGGCAGCGCGTGTGGCCGGTGTACCGATGCCTTTACGCTCTACGCCAGCCGGGAACTCATCCGAGCTGGCACTTTCCATCGCTGAAAGCAGAAGATCTTCGGTAAACCTCTTGGGTGGGCTGGTCTTACCTTCTTTCAAATCGACACGGGCAAGTTCCAGTGTCATGCCTTCCGAAAGCTCCGGCAGTTCACCTGCCCCCGCATTCTTCTCAGCCTCTTCACTCGGCTTTCCTGCATATCGTCTCCAGCCTATATCCGTGGCTGTTTTGCCTTTTGTACGGAACTTCTGACCGGCGCACTCCGCTTCTACTACGGTTTCTGCATAGAGGCAAGGTGTTCCGACTGCACAAATCAGCCGCACAGCCAACATGGTAAGGATCGCCTGTTCTCCACTGGGAAGAGAGGAAATGTCATAACTTGCCGCTGTTTTTGTAGGGATAATGGCATGGTGATCGGTGACTTTCTTAGAATTGATGACCTGCGCTGCATTCACCGGTGCCGGTACATCCGGCTGAATCTGAAAGCTCTGCTGGATCACAGAAACAAGTTCCGGCACCAGCGGTGCCATATCATCCGTCAGATACCGGCTGTCGGTACGGGGATAGGTTACGAGTTTCTTCTCGTACAGAGCCTGTGTGTAATCCAGGGTCTGCTGGGCAGTGAATCCCAGCTGCCGGTTTGCTTCTCTCTGAAGCGATGTCAGATCAAACAAGGTCGGGGGCTTCTCTGCTTTTTCTTTCTGCTCTACCTTGGTAATGATGGCACTTCCCGCCTGACAGCACTCTGCCACCAGTTTTTCTGCTTCTGCTTTTTCTTTCATCCGCTCACCGCCCGCTTGGAAATCCCGGAATTTTAATTCTGCCGAGTAGAATGGTTCCGGCTTGAACGCACGAATTGCTGCATCCCGCATGACCACCATCGCAAGTGTTGGTGTCATCACGCGCCCCACATTCAGGGTCTGCCCATACAGACATGAAAAAAGCCGGGTGGCGTTGATTCCGACAATCCAGTCGGCACGCTCCCGGCATAAAGCCGCCTCATATAAGGCATCATATTCTGTTCCCGGTCTGAGCTTCTGAAAGCCTTCCCGGATAGCACTGTCCTCCATCGAGGAAATCCAAAGTCGTTCCACCGGCTTTTTGCAGCCGCACTGATGGTAAACCAGTCGGAAAATCAGTTCGCCCTCACGCCCTGCATCGGTTGCACAGATCAGACTCTCCACATCTTTCCGCTGCATGAGCTTTTTCAGGATTCCGAACTGCTTTTTCGTGCTGGCGGACACCTGATACTGCCAATGTTCCGGCAAAATCGGAAGATCATCATACTTCCACTTTGCATACTTTTCATCATAGGCTTCCGGCTGGGAAAGTTCCACCAGATGCCCCACACACCAACTGACAAGGTAGCCATTGCCCTCCATATAACCGTCCCCGCGCTGATCTGCCCCGATCACTTTCGAGAGACTCATGGCAACCGAGGGCTTTTCCGCTAATACAAGCTTCATTCGATACTGCTCCTTTCGCAAAAAAATTAGCAGCCAGGCACCGAAGCGCATGACTGCTATGTAAGGAACGGTATTCTGTTTTAGGTCTACAAACTGGAATCTGTCAATCCGTATACTTTATAACTCGTGCAGGATTTCCAGCAACTACTGCAAAGTCAGGAACATCCTTCGTTACTACACTACCAGCCCCTATAACAGCACCTTTTCCAATTGTTACTCCCTTCATAATGATGGCATTAAAACCAATCCATGCCCCCTCTTTGATAACAACAGGTTTAGATATTATATTTGAATAATCAACATTCTGTCCAATGGTATTTGTACGAATTGCTTCTCTTGCTGTCTGTGTATCTTTCAGACGGTCTGCTGAATGTAACGAATGCATATTACTGTCAACAATGTTACATCCCCATGAAATCATAACATTATCTTCGATTATGATTTTATCAGCACTGAAAATACGTGTTCCTTGATTAATAACCACATAATTTCCTACAGTGATATCTCCAGATGTAGCTACAAGTTCTCCGTTGATTACGCACTCTTTACCTACAGACAATTTTCCCATAGGTGCAATCATTGTATGGTCAACTATAGAACTTTCGTCAATCACAATATTTTTATTATTCATCTTTCTATCATTCCTCCAAATTCCGAGTTGTTGAGCTGTTCTTACTTTCTATTTTATCAGATATCGCCTACA
>ERZ835051.2281-NODE-2281-length-17360-cov-5.532043_pt1 | contig 17360 bp, 16 predicted proteins | sample MGYA00519575_ERZ835051 | MGnify/ENA primary metagenome ERZ835051 (study PRJEB31850, sample SAMEA3708769) | human gut metagenome | biome: human gut; feature: human-associated habitat; material: faeces | place: China | collected 2014 ... | reverse complement strand
GAAATTTCCGCCCGCCTCAACGTCAGCCGCACAACACTGTATAATTTTTTGAAAAATAAACAACTCAATTACTGAGAGGAGCAAATGGAAAAAGATATCAACATATGCCTGTCTACAGACGACAATTATATACATCATACCGCGGTTGTCGTCGCCTCAATCCTGTCAAACGCCAAAAACAGGGATAGCTATCATTTTTATATATTATCCACCCGGCTGTCTTCTGAAAATAAAAAAAAATTCAATAAATTAAAAAAAATAAAAAACTGCAAAATCGATTACATAGATATAGATGAAAAAACATTATCTTCGTTCAAATCGGTTAAAATGCATTCACATTTATCTTTAGCAACATATAACAGATTGCTAATACCTTTATTATTTCCTCATTTAGATAAAATGATTTATTTAGATTCCGATTTAGTCGTGCTTTCTGACATTTCAGCCTTAAATGAAATAGATGTAACTGATTATTACTTCGCCGGAGTAAAAGATGCAAACTCTAAAATGCTGGTTTTAAAACATGGTTATAACAGCAAATATGAATACATTAACGCTGGCGTCATAATTATAAACTGCACAAAATTAAGAACATACAACTATTTTGAAAAAATATTAAAACAAATCGGAAAAATTGAAGCTCAAACAGGAGATCAGGACTTTATCAACTACTGTTTTCATAAAAAGATTAAACTGATTAGCTACAAATGGAATATGTATCACCTGTTCCATTTTGAATCTTATGGCGGAAAGCAGCCACTTGATGACGCTGATTATACTCAATCCGTAAAACACCCTGTAATCATACATTTTGTCGGCCCTGAAAAACCATGGAATAAAACGTCAACGCATCCATACAAAGACACATACTTAAAATATTTAAAGAAAACACCTTGGTCTTACAAAATTCCGGAGATGATGCCTGTCGATATCGTCAACAACGATAATCTATATCCTGAAAAAATCGGCATAATTTCTTTGGGATGCGATCAAATGGTTCAGGAATATTTAACAGAAGCTAAAGTTTATCAAATAACAGAACAAAATAAAACCCCTTTTGACGACTGTTATGTAAATTTAAAAGGAGTCATCAATACAATAAAAAGAAATTTTGATAAATTTTACACCACTTTCACCTTTTCCAAGGAGAGAGGATATTGGATTGATGAAGAAAACGGATTTTATTATAATAAAGACAAAGACTGTCAAGATTCTTACAACACCTTCAAAGAGCGTATAGATAAAAGAATTTATAATTTCAAAAATTTAATGCTCTCACCCGCTCCAATTTTCTTTATTTTAAAAGCAAGTTCAGATAGCGAAAACATAAATATATTATATAATTTGCTAAAAAACAAAAGAAGAGAAAAACCATTCAAACTGATTGTAATTGATCAATGGAACAAACTGAAAGGATTAAACCCACAGATTATCCATTGTCAAATTCAATCTCCGTACAAAGACAATACCCAATGGTACAATCCTAAATATAACACTACATACCAAGCAAAAACATATGCTATGAAAATTATAAAATTTATAAAAAAGGAAATCAAATTTCATACCCAAAACAAGAAAAAAAACGGATATTGCAATATTAAATCAAACAAAGAACATAAACTCTTTGTTTCACTGCTTAATATTAAATTTTTATATTTCCATAAAAAAAGAAAAGAAAATAACGAATACACTGAGGTATTGCATTTATTGGGAATTCCAGTTTTAAAAATCAAAAAAACAGTAAAAAATACCCAAATAAGCTTTTTCGGAATTAAAATTCTAAAAATATCAATATTTCCGGCATGTAAAAAAATATATTTATTTGGACTTTGTATTTTAAAAACATCTCAAACACGCCTAAACTTTCTTTGCCTTTCCATAAAACAAAAAGGCTTTTACAAAATATTCAAATTTTTGGGAATTCCTTTCTTTTTCATAAAAAAAGAAATTTTAAGCACGGCTCAAACTAAAAAAAATATAACCGCCATAAAAAAACTGAAAAACAAATTTAAAGGAAAAAGATGTTTTATTATAGGAGGTTCCCCTTCATTAAAAAAGCTTGACCTAAATAAACTGAATAACGAATACACATGCACTGTCGGAAAAGGTTATAAATTAGCGGCACAAGGTTTAAAACATTCATCATTTCATGTCTTCGGCGACATTTTTGGATATGCAGAAACATATCAAGAACTTGATGAAAGTTATTCCAATATTTACTTTTTCAGATCTGCGATTGATTGCGTAAATAACATTAAAAATAAAATTTTCTTTGACACTTATTTAAGAGAAATTTGCCCTGCATCAGAACACTTTCAAACTGATATAACCAAACCTTTATACTGCGGAGCAACGGTAGTCGTCTATGCCTTGCAAATAATGGCATATCTTGGCTTTTCCGAAATAATTTTTATCGGAGTAGATTTGGATTTTAACAAAATAAAGGATCACGCCTACGAAGCCACATCAAAAGAAAAAGATAGAGAAGCATGGAGCATACACAACCAAGAGCAAATGTACAAATCTTTAGAATTCGGATCAAAATTTTTACAAAAAAAAGTAAAAATATGGAACGCATCTCCTATAGGAAATATGAATTTCATGCACAAAATAGACTACAACAAACTCTTTATTAACGATATTCAAGGATAAACTCATGCCAGATACAATTCTTAAGCCAGCTTTTAATCGCAACAATATTCCCGTAGCACTATCTTCTGATAATAATTATGCCTCATACTTGGCCGTAACAATCAAATCAATTATTGCCAACGCTTCTGCAAAATATAATTACGATATTGTTATATTAGAAAAATCAATATCAGATATCTATAAAAAACTTATATTAAAGATGATAACAACAAAAAATATTTCAATCCGTTTTGTAAATATCAGCAAGTTAATCCAAAATCATAAATTTCACCTAAACACATACTTTTCTGAAGAAACATATTACAGATTATTTATACCGACTATATTTAAAAACTTTGACAAAGTCATTTATCTGGACTGTGATCTTATAGTTTTGCATGATTTATCAGAGTTATATACAACAAATTTAAATAACAATATTTTAGCAGCAACATGGAATGTATCAACACTAATCCAAACAAAATATAATCTACCCGTAAAAAACACACCATGGAAAGCTTACTTAAGAGATCAATTACATCTAACTATTCCAGAAAACTATTTTCAAGCAGGTGTTTTACTGCTTAATATAAATGAAATGAAAAAAGAAAGGATACAAGAAAAAGCAATTATATTAGCTGAATCTTTTAATCCTATTCTGGTAGACCAAGACATCCTGAATAGCCTATGCCAAAATAAAATAATATTTTTTTCACAAAAATGGAACTTCCATAATAATTTCAGCACACAATACAATAATATGAATTCTATATCTGAATTACCTGAAAATATAAAAACAAGCTACCTAGAAGCCAAAAAAAATCCATTTATCATCCATTATGCAGGTAGTGTTAAACCTTGGCACTCTCCAAATTTAGAATATTCCGACCACTGGTGGCATTATGCGCGGATGACGCCGTTTTATGAAGAAATATTGTTTAAGAACCTGAACAGCCGGAACCGCAACGCAAACAATGCCATAGATTTAACCCTTGTCCGCGAAACGGCAAACTATCTCAAAAACAAAATCACATATTGGCGTTACCGCCTGCTGTCCAAAATCACATTCGGCAAAAAACGCCGGAAATATAAGCAGAAGCGCAAGGAGCTTAAAACCCGGCTCAAACAGGTCAGAGCCTTTCTCAAGGGAAAATAAGGCGGATAACCCGGCCGGAAAGCATTTTAAGATTGTTTTAAATTCATTTTGCGTTAAACTGTCGACGGTGAAACATCTTTTTGAAGCGACAGAAAACCATGGATAAAAAACTCTATCTCTCCAATCCCCAGCTGAAAGCCGAAATTTCACGCTGTCTGGGTTGCAAAACCAAACCCTGCATGAGCGCCTGCCCGGTCAACTGCTGCCCGCAGGAATTCATTGCCCATGCCCTGAAAGGAGAATATGACCTGGCTGTCGATTCTATCTGCCGCAATAACCCTATGGGGCAAACCTGCGGCCTGATTTGCCCCGAAACGTTCTGCATGAAGTCCTGCCTCCGCGGCAACCTCGATTCTCCGCTGCGTATTCCGCGCATTCAGGCAGCGCTGCTCGAAAAATACCGCACCCGGGAAAACCGCCGCCAACCGGAATATCCGCCCTGCAACAACCGCCGCATCGCCGTCATCGGCGCCGGCCCGGCCGGGATTGCCGCCGCTTGGGCTTTGATTAAACAGGGATACAAAATCGTTATTTTTGAAGGCTCGGATAAAATCGGCGGCGCGCTGAACCTTATTCCCGAAACCCGTCTGCCGCACGAAGTCATTGTCAAGGACTGGAATTTTCTGGCCGAGGGCAACGACCGCATCGACCTGCGGCTGAACACCCCGGTTCAGGATCCGTCTTCCCTTTTGGCTCAGGGCTTTGACGGCATCATTGTCGCCACAGGCGAAAGCAATTTCATCAATCTCGGCATCAACGGTGAAGAATTCGCCCTCGCTTACCCCGACTATCTCCGCCATCATCAGAAATATGCCATTAACGGCAACGTCGCCATCGTCGGCGGCGGTTCGGTTGCCGCTGACTGCGCCGTAACCGCCAAACAAAACGGCGCCGAAAATGTTGAGATGTTTGTCCGCCGCAGAATATCGGATATGCGCGTCACCAATGCTGACCGCGAAGAACTGCTGACGCATAACATTGACATCACCACCATGACCAGAGTCACCGAAATCACCCGGCAGGACGACGGGCTGCTGACGATTCACACGGTCAAGACCCGCTTCAAAAACGGCCGTCTGGAAGACATCCCCGGCACACTAATCCCCCGCCCGGATTTTGCTCTCATCGTCAAAGCGCTCGGCAGTACCGTCACCCCAAAAACCGACAGCGAAAACATTGTTTATGCCGGCGACTGCAAAAACGGCGGTTCGACCATCGTTGAAGCGCTGGCTTCCGGCCTGGACGCCGCCAAACTCCTCGCCGCCCACCTCACCGCATAACACCGCAACCAAATAAAAGAACGTCATCCTCCGCCCCTCCCAAAGAACGTCATCCTCGGGCGCACTCTCAGAGTGACGCACGGGACAACCGGCGGCTAACCGAACACACACCATACTTCGTCTTTAGCCGCTGTAAAAGCGTGATATGTGAGTCATATAATAAGAAACCAGTGAAAATGCGAGGGAGTGTACAATGGCTAAGCAAAAAGCACCAAAGTAATGGTGCTTTTTATCTGTAACATCTCAGAAAATCTTAGTGAGTTAAGCTGTGACAACAGCTGCAACGAACTTAGATTCCTGAGCTAGTACTTGTTAGCGATTGGCGAGCACTCGTGCGAAGACAGAGCTTACATCTGATGACCGAACATTTTACACGCAGTTTCTGTATTAGATGACCACAGAGCGCGCTTTTTACAGAAGCTTCCCGTTGCGCCGCACCACCCTTCCGTCAAAATAAATTTCGCCGCCGCCTTTTTCCGGAGTTTGAATCTGAATGAGGTCCCAGTGAATGGCGGAACGGTTGCCGTTGTCGGCCGTGGTGTAGGCGTTGCCGATAGCCATGTGGAAAGAACCGGCAATTTTCTCGTCAAAAAGAATGTCTAAAATCGGCTTGGTAATGAAGGGATTCATGCCAAAAGAAAACTCCCCGAGATAGCGGGCGCCCTCGTCTTGATTAAGAATTTTCTGCAACTTGTCATTGTTAACCAAAGAGCTGGCTTCAATGATCTTGCCGTCTTTGAACACCAGACGAATGTTGGAAAAGAAAATGCCGTTGTAGGTCGTGTCGGTGTTAAACTGCACCACGCCGTTGACGGAATTTTTGACCGGCGCCGTATAAACCTCGCCGTCGGGAATATTCCGATGCCCGCAGCAAATGACCGAACCGATGCCCTTGATTGAAAAGGAAATATCCGTCCCCGGCGCCACAATCCGCACTTTGTCGGTCCTGTCCATAAGCTTTTTGAGCGGCTGTAATTCTTTTTCCATCTTGCGATAATCAACCAGACAGGCATCAAAATAAAAGTCCTCAAATTCCTTGAGCGACATCCGCGACAAAGCGGCCATCGCCGGATTGGGATAACGCATCACACACCAGCGGGTCTGCGGCACGCGCACTTCCGAATGCACCGGCTGCAAATAATTTTTGCGATAAAGCGCCGTCTTTTTCTCCGGCACGTCTGACAGCGCAAAAACATCGTCATTGCCGCGCACCGCCACATAAGCGTCGCTCTCAGCCATCAGGCGGCGGTGAATCTCGCCGTGCGCCTTAATCGCGGCTTCGGAAGCATTGAGCAGAAACGAACGGGTAAAACTTTCATCGTTAAAATAATAAAACGGCGTTGCCCCGATTTTGCTGCTGACGGCAATCAGCTCACGAAAAAAATCCTGCGTCGAATTGCCGAACGCCTCAATATAAATGCGCTCGCCCTTTTTCAGCCCGACGGAATATTTCAGAACGTTTTCCGCCAAACGGCGAATTCTCTCATCTGTCATCATCTTATTTCAATCCTTTCATAAACGCGCTCAGCAGCAAAACGCCAAAACCGCTGGCTCCGGCGGGAACTGCGGGCTTGGCCTTGTCTGAGGTTTCACAGCCGGCAATATCCAAATGCGCCCACTTGACTTTGTCTTTCACAAAACGCTTGAGAAAACAGGCGGCCAGGGTGCTGTCCGACATTCCCTGCCCGAGCTGCCGCACGTCGGCAATTTTCGAGTCAACCATTTTGTCAAACTTCTCATCAAAAGGCAGCTGCCACAGCTCTTCGCCGCTTTCTTTTCCGGCAGCAAGCAAAGCCTCGGACAAAGCCCCGTCACGGCATAAAAGCGCGGCGTAATTTCCCTTAAACACATAAGCGGTCGAACCGGTCAGCGTTGCCAAATCCACAATCCGCGAGGCCTTGAGCCTGTTGCAGGCATACCACAGACAATCGGCCAGAACCAAACGTCCCTCGGCGTCAGTATTAACAATTTCAACCGTCTGCCCCGAAGCGGAAGTCAGAATATCCTCGGGACGATAAGCCCTGCCGCCGATGCCGTTTTCCGCCAACCCGAGCACAGCCGCGACATTAAGCTTTGACTTCAGCAGCGCCTGAACCTTGAGCGCGCCGATAACCGCCGCCGCTCCGCCCATATCGGTTTTCATGTCCTTCAAATTCTGCGTATTTTTCAGATTGATGCCGCCGGAATCAAAGGTAATCCCCTTGCCGACCAGCACCAGGTCAAATTCTCTGCGCGCCGGATTGCCTCGCCAGGTTGCCACCACTGCCCGCGGCGTATTGGCCGAAGCCCTGCCGACTTCTTCCAGCAGATTAAACCCTTGTTTCTTCAAGTCACCGCCGCTGAAAACATCCACCTTCAGCCCCAGATATTCCAAACGCCTGACATCCCCGGCAAAAGCCTCCGGCGTCAACACGTTGCCCGGCTCGTTGCCAAGATCGCGGGCATAACGCACACCATTGGCCAAAGCTTCGGCCTCTGCCAGTTTTCCGGCATTAAACCCGCCCTCTTCAAAATGAAAGTAAACCTGCTCCAACTTGGGAAAATCCGCGGCTTTCATCCGGGTTTTGTATTTGTCGAAACGATAGCTTTCCAGCTCCATCCCCAGCAGAATGTCCGCCGCCTTGGCTGACAGCTCCGTTGGAACAAAAACCTCCGCCCTGGCAGATTCTTTCACCTGCCGATACACCGCCGCCCCAAAGAGAACGGCCTCGCGAGCGGAAACTTTCCCGGACAAAGCGGCGAGCACAACTCTTTCCGTACCGTCATCCAAAACCACGGTTTCGGTGCTTTTTTCGGAAAAACCGCGGTTATCGGCCGCCCGGGAAAATCTTTCACCGTTTTTCGCGCCGTAAACCTTTCCGATTCGTTCCCAAAAGGCTTTGCCGTTTTTCACCACCGGCACAACCAAAACATCTGCTTTTTCAATATTTTCAGCTATTGTAACAAATTCTGCCATAAAAAACCCCTCATAAAATTCATTTATCTGATTTTAGTCACAATTTTCTAAGATTTTACTAATAACAAGTAGACAAATCTATAAATTCATGGTATTTTATAGACAAAATTTTATAGGAAAAACGCGTGAGTCAACGTTCAAAACATAACGACCCTTATGACTATCTGCTCCCCTCTGACGACGGCGCCGCCGCTGCCGTGGAAAAAATCCTTGACGGCCTGAGCGAAGATAAACGCCGCAAAGAAGCACCCGTGCCCGCCCCCGCTCCGCTCCCCGAAGCTGAAGAAATTCCGCAGTTTGCCGACAAAGACGCGGAAATTTTTTATTATGAACAGCGCACCGCCGAAGAAGTGCGCCAATATCTCCGCGACGTCAGCAGCGGCAGCGAAGAAATCCGCAATCAGGCCCGCGACTACATAAAATCCGCCGTCAGCGCCTGGCAGCTAAAATATGTCAACAGCATCAAATACTATCCCCTGTCGCGCGAAGAAAAACACATCATCCGCATGGATTATTACGGCAGTATCGACGAACCGGTGCGCATCCCCGGCCGCAGCAAATCCACTGCCGCTTATCTGCGCTTTGTCAACTCGCCTTACCGCCCCAGGCTTGAAAACCCGCAATACAACCTTGACACCTCGCCCAGCTGGAACCTGTTCCGCCAGTTTCCGCGCTTCCGCAAAATCGAGGGCAGCCTGCTTGAGCAGCTTGCCGCCATGAACATCCCGCCGGAAATGCTGCCGCACATGAACGCCTATGACTTTGCCGACGTGCTTTACCGCCGTTTTCAGGACACCGCTGACGACTACGGCAAAGTGCGCATTTTCACCGGTGCCCGCCGCAGCTTCATCAAAGACTTTATCCGCAATAACGAAAAACAATTCCGCGCTTACCTCCGCCGCACACAGGTTGATGACCGCTACGCCGATGCCCTGATTGAGATGATGCGCAAAAAAGGCACCACCAATAACATTGACGTCTATGACAAAGCCAAAGCCGCCGTCCTCCTCCGCAAATATCAGCAGAAAGGCATCATCCCCGCCCACGAGGAAATCGGCGAAAATCTGACTTCCCAACAGCTTGAACTCATCAAAATGCAAGGCGATTACCCAAGCGTCGCCATCCTCGACGACAACGGCAAACCGCTGAGCGGCCCGGCTTTTACCGTGCACCACAAAATCGCCGTCAAAGATGCCGGAGAAGCCACTTACCTCGCCGACGTTAACCACTTTGAAAACCTCTGCCTGACGGTTGAAGACCCGTACCACCGCCTGCTGCACAGCCTCGACCGCACCGAGATTTCCAACTTCCGCGAGTCCTACAAGGCGCGCATTTACATGAACAACCCCAACCTCGTTTTCTGGGGCGGTTTTGACCGGAGCTACCACATCCATTATGATTACAGCCGGGACCCGCGCTCCCGCCGCCTGATGGAAAACAACTACAAATGGATTGCCGAACATCTCAGCCAGATAAAACCGCAACCCGACATTGACCCCGAACTCGTCAACGCCGCCGTTTACGCCAACAAGCTCAGCCGCCGCCAGAAAAAGGAAAAAGAAAAACAGGAAAGGCTGCAACAACGCTCCGCCACGGCTGCCCGCCCAAAAACGCACAAACCCAAAGAAGCGAAAAAAGAAAACAACGCGCCGTTGCCGCAGCCGTCTTCCCCCGCCAAAACGCAAAAGAAAAACGAACAGATAAAAAAACGCCTGCTGGAACTGAAAGAGAAAAACAAAGACCGGAACCACAACTATACCCACCCCTACGCCGGACAGAAACGCCGCAATAAAGCCGAAAAAATCAAAAACATCATCGACAGCCTGTATCGCCACATCCTGCAAAGGGAAGAACAAAACGCCGCGCCGCAGCCTGTTCCCGTACCGCAACAGCCAGCCAAGATCACGCCGTCACCGCGGCAAAAAGCCGCTGCCGCCGCCATTTTGCAGGCGCTTATCGAAAGTAAACAAAGATGAAAAACCTGACAGCCCGTCTTCGCCTCTTAACGCCGCTGCCCCCGCCTGAACCGACGGCGGAAGAAATCATCTTTGCCCAACGGGCACTGACGCGTTTCCATATTGCTCCCCTGCCCGCCGGCTATATTTCTTTTCTCAAAGACTGCAACTCCGTCGCCGCAGAAGGCTCTAGCCTGTTCGGCATTCTCCCCGAGCCGGAAAACCCGCGCGACATCGTCAACGCCAATATTGCCTGGCGCCTGCCCGGCGCCGCTTTTCAGATTATTCTCGGCGAAAACGAATTTGACCTGCTCATTTACAACCACCGCGCCGGATGTTATCAAATCATTGACAAAGAAGACCTGGAAGTGCTAGAAGAATATTCAGAATTGGAAAAAGCAATCTGTAATATTTTGAAGACCGGACATGACTAACATCTATCAGCCCACCCCCGCCAACCTTGACCTTGCCGCGCAGGCGATAAAAGACGGCAAACTCGTTTCCTTCCCCACCGACACCGTTTACGGCCTCGGTGCCGATGTCTATAATTCTTCCGCTGTTGCCAACATCTTCAAGGCCAAGGAACGCCCGCTGTTTGACCCGCTGATTTCCCACATTGCCGACATTGACTTTCTCAAGGAATACGTTGAAACCGATGACCGCGCCGTTGCGCTGGCCAAACATTTCTGGCCGGGGCCGCTGACTTTTGTCCTCAAACGCAAAGACAACAATCCCGCCGTTGACCTGGCCTGCGCCGGCCTGCCGTCTTTGGCGGTGCGCATGCCCAACCATCCGGTCGCTCTTGAGCTTATCAGAAAAAGCGGCGTGCCGATTGTCGCCCCTTCGGCCAACCGTTTTAAGACCATCAGCCCGACCACGGCGCAGCACGTCCGCGACAGCCTGAGCGACAAGGTGGATATGATTCTTGACGGCGGCCCCTGCCGTATTGGCGTTGAAACTACAATCATCGACCTCACCACCCCGCACATCGTTATTTTGCGTGCCGGCGGCATGGCTAAAGAAGAACTTGAAGAATTTACCGGAGAAAAAGTTTATCTCTCCCATGACAACCCCGATATGCCCAAAGCGCCGGGACAGCTGCTCAAGCATTACGCCCCGCGGATGCCGCTGAGAATAAACGTCAAAGAAGAAGATGTCGGCAAAGACGAATTTTTCATCGGCTTCGGCAATGTTTCCGACGCACAGTTGAACCTCAGCCCCAAAGGTGACCTCTGCGAAGCGGCGGCCAACCTCTTTGCCTATATGCGGGAAGCCGAAAAACATACGGAATATAAAGGCATCGCCATGTCCCCCATTCCCGAAACCGGACTGGGACTGGCCATCAACGACCGTATCCGCCGCGCCTCATATAAAGAGTAAGCGCCCCAAAGAACGTCATGTTCGGGCTTGCCCCGAACATCCAGGTGGATATGGAATCCTTAGCTTAACCTGGATTGTCGGATCACACTCTCAGAGTGACGTCCGACAATGACAAATAGATTATTATTTTTTTTGACTCACACCCCACCTAACCTCCCCCGCCTCATCAAAAAACGCAAAACCCCTTGCCAATAATTCCCCCCTTATACTACCGCTTATTTTAAGCGGCAGAGTATGCCGCCGGGGGCGTCACAACCCTTTATAAAGCCAGTCATCAAACATAATTGCGACTTTCCGCCTCTATTGCGTGTTTGTCTTTTTTTTCTCCAACATATAAAATTAGTATTTGAATAAAAGCAAAAACTTTGTTATAATAATAAAAAACAAAGGAGCTTGATAATGAAACTCAAATCTTTACTCTTAGGAACGAGTCTGTCCTTAATCCCAAACTTAACTTATGCCCAATGCTCACCGGCTCAAAATTGTGCTGAGCTTGGCTATAAAGAAACCGCCAATAAAGGCGGCTGCTTGAAGTGTCCGTTTGGCAATGGCTGGTATTGTCCACAAAAACCGTGTGATGCTTCTTATCAATATACTTGTACCGGAACTAACGAACAACCGGGAGCTGACAAATGCGGCGATAAGTATAAATCCTGTACCTGCGCTTCCGGTTATGAATGGAAAGACGGTAAATGCCAAATAAAAGGCGCCATTCTAGGACAATGCACCGGCTATGCCAAGAACTGCAAAATTGCCGATATTCTGAACAGTGACGGGACTTGTACGACGAACAAAGAAAGCGGCAAGACACCAATCGGCGTAATTGTCTATATCAGTGGTGACAATTGCGGTCAGGCTCTGGCGCTGAAAGATTTGGGAAGTATGGCATGGTCAACTGAACATATCGATATTCAGGAGTTGCCAAGCTATACAGATGTTTCGGAAGCTGAACAGGATTTTGACAGCTGTGGCAATACACAAAAGATTATCAAACAAGGCAATGCAAACAAATATCCTGCGGCATGGGCAACAGTAGATTATGCACCGAGTTCTGTTCCGGCAACAAGAGGTAAGTGGTGCTTGCCTGCTGCTGGTGTCGGCCGTTCAATGATGAACAATTATTCGGCAATTAATTCCGGGTTATCAAAAGCTGGGGGCGAACCATTACCAACTTTATCAAACCACGACCACTGGAACTGGTCGTCGTCCGAGACCTCTGGCAACAGTGTGTGGCATTGGAGCTACGCTTGTGGTTGCTGGAGCAAGTACGCTAAGTACGACAGCCACTATGTTCGTCCGGTGATTGCGTTTTAGTTTTCAACCCAACGGCAGGCACAAAGCGCACGCAGTGCTTCTTTATGCAAGGGACAACCGGCGGCGGACCAATCGCTCACCTCGCAGGTGCGCTCAGGCCGTGCCTGTGAAGCTGCCCCAGTTTCCCCGCGGGTGCGCCCGGTGCTGGCTTTTTAAAAATCACTCATCCCCATTTTCCCTCCTCCCTGCCTTAGGGAAAAGCGGTTACGCGACTTTGCGCGTAACCGGTGGGGTGAATAAAAACAATCCATCCTTATTGTCATTCCGAACTTGTTTGTCCCAGGCAAGCTCGTTCTCAACAAAAAGCTCTGTCGGCGCTGACGCTTGCCAATCGCCAACCATCGACTCCGGTATCTAAATCAAGCAACAAACACACACACCCAAGCAAAAAAACTCTCCCCCTTGCATCAGGAAATCAATGGCGCAACTTTCAAAGGCGACAAGCGGGTGTGGTGTTATTTGAGGCGGGCGGAAGGAGGTTCAGGCGGCGGTTTTGCGCGTGGTCAGGATTTTTGCCAGAGCGCGGTCATATTTGCGCCACAGAGTAGTGCGGTCGGCACGAAAATCATAAGACAGCACTTTCCACGGCACACGGCAGGCGCGTTTCCACACCAGTTTGGTTTCAAAAGCGTCAAGCGGTTTGAGCCAGTCCAAAATCCGCTCCATTTCCGAAACTTCCTGACTGTTGGCTTGCAGGCGCGACGGCTCCGCTTCCTGTTCAATAATTTCCGCCAGCGTGTAAAGCATTTCCGGCCAGCCTGAGCCATAACCGTTGGCTCTTACGCTCGGCAGGCGCTTCATGATGTCGGCGGCAAATTCCAATTTTTGTTTCAACTCCTCAATTTCTGTCACAGCTCCAAATCCTTTTTTAATCTACACCATAATTATTTATTAATCCCCTGAGAAAACGCTTGCGCGCTTCCGTCCCATATTTATGGCCGATGTTATCAGCCCGGCGGCGAACTTCCGCTGCCGCCGCAAGCGGGTCGGCACAGTCCCCGCATACATCCGCCGGCGGCTGATTCCGCTCCCAGAAACGCACGGCTGCCCGCCAGTCTTTCATCGGCACGCGCCCTGTCCGCCAGCCGTTGGCGGTGTAATAGTCAAACCATTTGGCGGCATCAACCTTGTTGCCCCTTTCCTGACAATAACAGGCAACTTCTTCCGGCTGCGGCGGTACAAAACATTGGCGGCGTTTTTTGCCGCTCTTTCCGCTTCCCTTTTTCCTGCCTCTGGAAAAATATCGCCCTGTTGCTTCTCCGGCGGGGGAAGATATATCTGTCTTTCTGACAGATATATCAGGGGGATTTATTATCTTCTTCCCTTCTTTCTCTTGTGGCTGCGGCGCGGTGGCTTCCCGGTTGGGCTTTGGTTTTAAAAGGGTTTCCGGTAAAAAAGACGTGTTGTCCGACTCTCCCGGGACAAACGAGTCGCCGTCCGCATCCTCCCCGGTTGCCTGATAACGGTTATAATTCATGACTTTGATAAGCGTAAAATTGCCCTTGGCGGCGGTTTCAATCTCGCCGGTGCGCCGCAGTTTTTCGAGTGCGGTGCGGATTTGCTGCTCGCTGAGGCCGGTTTCTTCCGCCAGGGAACGACGGGATGCCGCCAGCGAACCGCGCCGGATTTCGCAGCCGCGAAAACGCAGGTCTTTGTAATTTGCCCGCAGCAGCAAATGTTCAAACAGCACGCGCACAGGAATGTCGCGATACCATTCCCATTCGACAATCCGCCGGTGCATTTTTATAAAACCGCTCATATAAACTCCTTTTGTTATTCAGCCTGCCGCTACCCCGTGGCAGCTGAAACATAAGTTTTATACCAAAATGGTATATTGTTTGTCAAGAGAAATATACCGTTTTGGATATTGTTTTTTATACCCGAATGGTATTAAATGGGCGCATGGATAAAATACGCATAAAAAACAGGGTCAGAGAACTCCGGACGAAATCGGGGCTGACGACAGAAGAAATCGCCAACCGCGCCGGCACCAGCCAGCCGCAGATTTTCCGTTTGGAAAAAGGGGAGCGGGATATGACTTTGGAATGGATGGACCGCCTTTCCAAAGCCCTGAACTGCCGCCCTTATGAGATTTTGCCGCTGGAGTGGCAGCCGGCCGCCGAGCAGAAAATGCCGACACCGGCCCTGGATTATATTATGGAAATCATCGAAACCGTTGAAACCTGGCTCAAAGACAACAAAAAGGAACTTTCCCCGAAGAACAAGGCCTTGCTGATTAAGGCTTTGTATGAGGAAACAGCCGACCTTCCGGCCGAAGAGCGCACGGAAAACATCATCAGCTTTACCAAATTTCTGATGAAGAACAAAGCCTCCTAGCCGCCTTCCTCCCGGACCGCACCACATACAAGAACACCCGACTGAGGATATAAACATGACTAAGGAAAAAATCCTGGAAATCCTTCGCAGCGCGACACCTGCAAATGATGACAATAAGACCAACCCGCAACATACCGCCGATACCTCGCAGCACAGCGGCCCGAACATAAAGATAGCCGCCCGGGACATCAAGATAAACAACAACCGGGTCATCATCAACACCGGCAGCCTCATCCTTTCAATAATCCTCGCCCTGACAATGGCCTGGATTTTTTTTCAACACACATCACGATAGATATTAATACTTCCATTGCCGGGAATGATTCAACTAACAACAATGCCGTCAGGCGTATATTAGCTATTAATAATAGGAACTTGGCGGAAGTTTCGAATATATCAGGCGTTGCTAAAATACAAAACGGGCAGAAAAATATGCATTCGTATGGGGAGGAGAATGTTGGAAAACGCCGGCTGGAGGAAGTGTTTTTGCACGCGGTTGAGAAGGATGGTTCTTTAACGCCCGGCGTGCAGCCGGCTTCCTGCATTACGACGCGGCAGGCGCACCTTTTCCGCGAGCTTGTCCGGAAACAGGCGCACTGTTTGGGCATCAGTCCGCAGAAACTGCATAATCGTTTGAAGCGGGCGTTTAATTATCATTCCTATCAAAACCTGACACCCGAGGCCTATGAGAAAATTACTGCTTATTTGCGGGATATTTGCCCCGGAAGCTGAGGCAGCTTCACCCCATCGGCTCGCCGCCGGTTGTTCCGTGCGTAATGAGGCACTATCCCTCAGCGGCGAACCGAGCGCGCACCTCGCAGGTGCGCTCACCGCGTCGGTGCGCTCAGGCCGTGCCTGTTCTCCCTAAGTTTCAAAAAAAATACCATTTCGGTATAATTTTCGCTTGACTTTAAAATACCATTTTGGTATAAACATAAATATCAACAGCCACAATACAAAAAAAGGATAAGTCCATGAAACCGGACACACTTATTCAACAACTGGAAACGCTGCCGCCGTTTCATGCTCTGAAAAAAGCCTGGCAGGAGAACCGCGGCGCCGACAACTGTTATATTGCCCGTTTCATGCCTCCGGCAGAAGTATTTTATGATGAAAAAGACGATGCCGGCCGGCAAAGGGCATATCCGTGCAGCCTAAGCGAAACAGAACGTCTGGAACAGGCGCGCTGCGACCTTTTGAACGACCAAGGCGGCTGGTTTGACGAATTTGTGCACGATGACGCCCTGCGCGGCGACGTCACGGAGTTTATCCGTTCGATTTTACGGGAAATAAACCGATGAGCCTCCGCAGCCTGACACTTGAAGAACTTGACTGCACGGTCAAAACCTCATCCCGCCGGCGGCGCTTCTTTTGGGATGAATTTTTCTGCGGCATGAGCTTCGGCCTCCTCGCCGGAACGCTGATTATTCTGTCCGCAGCCCTCCCCTGAGCCTCTTCCCGCACAGTACCGGAAACATCCGCCCGCGGCATTTTGATATAAACAAAGCGCTTGAACGAAGGAAATAGTTTTTTAACTTTTTTCCTGATATGATACGTGAGTGTGTACTATAACGAGGAGGAAAGACATGATTCGCGTGGATAAATATATCAAGCTCATTTATATTTTTGCCGTTTTGTTTCTGACGGCACACATCTCGCGTATTTTCGTCGAAACCGGAATGATGAACTGGTACGAGTTCAGCTACAAACCGTCCGTAACACCGGTAAACGAAGTTTTTCCGATTGTGTGGACAATCATGTACCTGTTGATTGGCGCGGCATTGTTCTTTGCCATTTATGATTCGCCCATGGAAGAAGTCCATAAATACAACAACGAATTTCTGCTGCAAATGGTGCTGCAATGCCTGTGGTGCTACACGTTTTTTACCAAAGGCGAACTGCTGTGGGGTTTTGTGGTTATCATCGTCATGGTGCTGACCGCCTTCCGCATGATTCGCATTTATACCGATGCCGGGCGGCTGAGCGGCGGCCTGCTTTATCCTTATCTGATTTGGCTGTTGTACGCCACTTATCTCAATCTCAATTTTGTTATTGAACTCGGCGTTTCCGCCCCGCTTCAATAATCCGGCCGGCAGGCGGCAAAAACATCTCATCCTCGGCTACCATTCAATGTCATCATGAAAGCCGCACCATTTATTCCTCCCCTTGATACAAGGGGAGGTTAGGAGGGGTTTCCATTGCAGCATCTTCTTCATATTGTCATGCCGAACTTGTTTTAGCATCTAAAACAAACAACACCCCCCCAAGCAAAAGGAAACCGCCTCCAAAAAACTTCTGTCATTTTTCTCTCTTCTTATTAAAATTAATGATTGAACAGTAGAAATTTTTAT
>ERZ835051.2279-NODE-2279-length-17385-cov-3.206578_pt1 | contig 17385 bp, 27 predicted proteins | sample MGYA00519575_ERZ835051 | MGnify/ENA primary metagenome ERZ835051 (study PRJEB31850, sample SAMEA3708769) | human gut metagenome | biome: human gut; feature: human-associated habitat; material: faeces | place: China | collected 2014 ... | reverse complement strand
TTCAAATTAAAAACGATGCAGAGAATAATATATTGGATAAGGAGGATTGAATATGTTTTCTTTGGAGAAAGAAATTATAAAAGAGGCTACAAATGAAATTGAAGCAATTATGTATGAAGAAGATTTTATTAATGATATCGAAGATATTATGGAAGATGCCATACTTGGATTAGATAATGATAATATCCAGATCGAAGAAGCTGACATTAATATTAATGAAAGTGATATCAGTCTTGATGATATTAATCAAGGTTTAATATTCTAAAAGGAGGAACTTGATTATGTGGAGTCCATTTTCTTTTGATGGTTTAGATGTTGATGATACTCAATTACCAAATATTACTACAGATATGGGATTTGATGAAGGAATTGTAAAAGCGGATGATAAAGCTGATGACGATGGAGATCTTGATCTCTTTAGATCTTATCAATTAACTAAAGAAGGTGCAAATTGTGATGATGATCCATCTTGTAAAGAGGATAGTATGCCAGATCCTGATGAAGATGATGATTTTGAAGAATCTGCATTTGCTGAGATGGAAAATATTATGGCTGAAGCAGATGAAGATGATAATTTTGATGATGAGATTAATGAGTGTGGAGATAACCTCGATGATGATTTTGAAGAATCTGCATTTGCTGAGATGGAAAATATTTTTAATGAAGCAGATGAAGATGATAATTTTGATGATGAGATTAATGAGTGTGATGATCTTGATAAATCAGAGAAATTAGAAGAAGGATCTTATGCTGATATTGCAGAAGCAGTATTAGAGGATGAAGAAGATGATCTTATTGCTGATTCTTTAGATGATATGCCAGATGATGACGATCCAGAAATTGATGCTAATGTTGATGGTGTAGATGAAATCGAACAAGATATTATGGATGATGAAGAAGATGATCTCATTGATATTGCAATGGATGCAGATTCTGACGAAGATGTTAATTATGGTGATGAAGATTAATATAAGATGAGAGAGCATTTGCTCTCTCATCTCTCTTATTTTTAAAACATCTTAATAATCTACAAAAATATCTAATGAAAGTGGTGGTATTTATGGATGATATGCTTAATATTGTCTATTCAAAGAAAAACTTTGTGATATACCGTCTTAGTTCTCATAGTTTTCTTGTACATAATACTAGAAAAGATATTGGAACAGGTACTACATCATTAAAGAAATTATCTGTGGCTAAAGATATGGCTAATTGGGCTTTATATCAGCAGATACCAACCAAACATTTGAGTGGATATCTTTTGAGAGGATTAATACGTATTAGTGATTCGAAAGAATATACAGAACAGATAAAAAGTATACTTAAATCACAAACATAAGAGTAAGTGATACAATAACTATAAAGGAGGGGAAAATACATGGCAGAACTCATTGTATCTAATCACCCTACTTCTGTCATTGTTACAAATTACAAAAACATCGGTCTGCTTCCTCCAAAAGATGGCCAGATGTGCTTTGTTGAAGACAAAGGAATGCTCTCCTTTGATTTCAATGGCAAGAGATCATTCTATCATAGTGTAGAATTGATAAATACTGAAACAGAAAGATCTTCAATTGAAAATCCTATTGATGGTAAATTATATTTTATCAGAAATACTGGAATTCTTTGGTCTTATTCTGATAATATGTGGAAACAGCTTACATGTAATCCGGAAGATTTAGTTTATATTGGAGTAAGTTTTCCTGAAGTTGGAAATCCACAGACTTTATATACAGATAAAGAAAAAAAAGAAATGTATATTTGGGATACAGAATCCCAAGAATATAAAGTAGTTGCAAACTACTTTACTTGTTCATTAGCTGATAAATCAGATATTACTGATTTATTTGTATAAAAATCTTATAATTATAGGAGGATTTTAACCATGGCTGTAACAACAAATATTGGTAAATTAATTGATTCCGAGTTGCTTAAAGTATTTAAAGAGCAGCAGGAACTGAAGTTTAACACTAAACTTGATGAGAAAGAAGCTCTTGGCACTGCAGCTGGTCTTGTAGGTGGTCTTGATACATTAACAACAGATAAGAAAGCAACTGTTGTTGAGGCTCTCAATGAAGTAGATGCTAACGCTGATGCTGCAAAAGCTGCAGCAGACAAAGCACAGACTGCTGCTGATAAAGCTCAGAAGGCAGCTGATGCTAACAAAGCTACTCTTGATCAGCTTACAGGAACAGATGGTATTGATAAGAAAATTAGCGATGCTGTTGATGGTATCAATGCTACAATTGGTAAAACAACAGATCTGAAAACAACTGAGAAGGGTACCGTTGTTGGTGCTATTAATGAAGTTAAAGCTGCAACTGAAACTCTTAACACTGCTTCTAAAGTAACAGTTAGTGCAGATGATGTTGCTAGAGTTTATAAAATTTATCAGGGTGGCTCCGAGGATGATAACCTTGTTGGTACAATCAACATTGGTAAAGACCTCGTAGTTAAATCTGGTGAAGTTAAAGACGTTGCTGAAAAAGGAACTTGCCTTGTTCTTACACTGACAAGTGATGATGTTGTTGAGATTCCGGTTTCCACTCTTATCGACATCTACACTGCAGCTGGAGCAGCTAAAGAAGTTCAGGTTGCTATCGATCCTACAACAAAAGTTGTAAGTGCTACTCTTGTTGACGCTGGTGTTACTACTGCTAAGATCGCAGATCTTGCTGTTACTAAGGGTAAACTGGAGCAGGCTGTTCAGGATTCTTTAGGAAAAGCTGATTCTGCTGTTCAGACAGTTGCAGAGGGTACTACAGATGGAACAGTTGCTGTTGATGGAACTGATGTAGCTGTTCATGGTTTTGCTGCTGTTAAGACTGCTGCTGATGCTGCTAAAGCAACAGCTGATAAGCTTGATGGAGAGGCTTCCGTAGAAGGTTCTGTTAAAGCTCAGATTGCTGCTTCCGAGAAAGCTGTTAAAGCTGCTGTTAAGACAGATACAGATGCTCTTGCTGGCAGAGCTAAAGCTCTTGAGGATTGGAAAGCTACAGTTGGCTTAGCTACCGAGGCTGAAATTCTGGCTATGTTTGCCTAATTCCTAATTAGTCGATTATTAAATAAGTAATAATTGAATTAGGAGGCTGGGTAGTTATGGATTTATCTAAGTTAATAAATTTAGACTTGCTGAAGAAATTCTTTGAACAAGTTAAAGTCCAATATGCAGATAAAGAATCCGTATCTGCCATTAAAGATAGCCTCGATAAGCATACCGCTAATTCCGAAATCCATGTTTCTGTGGATGAAAAAAATAAATGGAATGATGCGTGTGAGGTTAAACCCTATATCAGAGTGAAATCTACTACTACTGGTAGTACAAAGATTTTTAGACTTGTAGTCGATGATAATGGGCTTATAACTGGTGAAGAAGAATCTGAATAAATAAATTACCCCTAGTGCATCGCACTAGGGGTTCTTTTTATTACTATTGGGTTACACCAGAGTTATTTAATATTTCTAAGCTTGGTTACAGTAAGCATAGTTTCATTTTCTAATGTGATGCCATCTATATTAGTCCATCTAGCAGTAACTCTAATATGCTGATTACTGTTAATTTTTCCAATCCATATAGGAGATACAAGAGTATTTTTAATCGCTTTTCTTGCATCTTCTTCTCCATTAGAAGTGAGATACATACTGATTCCTAATTCAGAAATTAATTCATTTCCAATATACACATTTAAATCAACTCTTGAAGTTCCTTTAATTAAATAAAATCCATTTTTTAATTGTACAGAATATATACCTTCTTTTGCCACAGCAAGATCTTTATTAATATTATCAATATAGATTACATCATCACCAAGGATAGATTTCTTTAATGATGTTGGTGTAATATTCTTTTCTTCTGTAGATGGTTTAAACTGTACATCATATACAGCAGTATTCTGAATAAATTCAGATCTATAAAAATTTTCTGTCTCTGTATTAGAATCAAGTTTCTTATTAATGTCATTAAATCTATTAATAAGATGACCTATTCCGCTTGGAGTAGCATTAGAGATATTCTCGTTAGAAACAGCATTAGAATCATTTAAGTATTCAATCTCATAATCTGCTGGATAGAAACTATCTCCGTTTATAGGAGCTGTAGTAGCAGCTAAAGAATTATTAACTGTAGTACAGATATAGTTCATCTCAGCAATATTCTGAGATATCCATAATCCTAATCCATATTTAACTTTTCCATCTGTATCTTGGTAAGCATCTTCTGTAGCAATGATTTCGAATCCATCTCCATAATAATCTTCATATACATAAACTGTACTCTTATTAACTCTACAGTTTTTTGCAGAAGCCATTAACTTAAGATGAATGATAGAATTATACTGAATATCATCCGGTTTATAGAGATCGGATAAGATAGCTACCGTCAAATCTTCATTAACATGAGTGATAAGATCAGAATCTCCAGAGTCAATGAATTTAATAAATGCTATACGAGCGTATTTAAAATCTTTAGTGTTTTTAAATACGTGATCTGGATGTTGTAATCCTAAAATATTCGATTTTCCTGTATAATAAAATATATAATCCGCTTCATCATTCTCAAAGAAACTATCATATATTTTGATACTATCTGTACTAGGAGTACCTGACATATTTGTTTCCTCGCTTTCTAATAAATATTAATATTATGTGATCAATCATCCCATCTTTGGGCAAGATCGCAGATTTGAGTAGTAAATTTCGCAATATCTTTATTAGCGCAATACTCGTACATATTAACTACCTCTCCTAAATTTTCATATGCATCTAATAACTTAGAGAAAGATTTAGAAAATGAATTTCCATGCGAAGTTATTGCTATTCTTGTCGGACCAGCAGTATGTTCAAACTCATTAGTTAAGAGATTATATTCAGTCCCAGAATATGGGGCAACTGCATCTAATCCATATTCATCATGTAAACGGTGACAAAAAGATATCGTAGAATTATCGTCACCATGAACCACAAATACCTTTTTAGGCTTTTCTGAGAGTGCACTAATCCATTTAACTAACCCATTACTATCAGCATGTGCAGATATACCTGGGAATTGAATTATTTCTGCTGAAACTTTAATTTCTTCTCCAAAGATTTTTACTTTAGTAGCTCCATCTAAAATAATTCTTCCTAATGTACCTACAGCTTGATACCCAACAAACATTATTGTGCATTCAGATCTCCAAAGATTATGCTTTAGATGATGGCGAATTCTACCAGCATCACACATACCGGCTGCAGAAATAATAATTTTAGGATTCTCATTTGCAGATATAGCTCTAGAGTCTAATACAGAAGTAGTTCTTACCAACCCATTAAAAATAATAGGATTTATTCCTTGTTCAATCAAAGCTGCTGTTTCTGAATTACAATAGGATAAAACTCGTTTATCATAAATTTCAGTAGCTTCATTTGCCAAAGGGGAATCGAGATAAACTTTAAAGTTGGGATGATTTCTAATCATATTTTTTTCTTTAATTTCTCTAATAAAGTATAGTAATTCTTGTGCTCTACCAACAGCAAATGATGGAATAATTAAATCCCCACCTCTATCAAAAGTCTTTTGAATAATCGAAGCTAATAAAGATATATAATCTTTTGGTTTTTCATGTAGTCTATTTCCATAAGTTGATTCCATTACTACATAATCTACTTGGCTAATAATATTTGATGGATTTTTAATTAATGGCTGATTTTCATTTCCAATATCTCCAGAAAACACAATAGATGTGTAATTAGTTTTAGTTCCAAGCATAACAATTATACTTGCGGAACCTAATAAATGACCAGCATCTTGGAAAACAATGGAAATATTATCACTGATAGAAATTATATCTTGATAATCGTATTCTTCAAATCGTTTTAATACATTTTCAACATCTTCAATTGTATATAAAGGTTCAACTTTTTCTTTTCCAGATCTTTCATTATGTTTATTAATCCATGCTGCGTCAGACATTTGTATGTATGCGGAATCCTTAAGCATAATATTTGATAATTCTTTTGTACCTATTGTACAAATTACTTTTCCTCTGAATCCTTTTTTATATAAATAAGGAATATTTCCAGAGTGATCAATATGTGCATGAGTAAGAAATATATAATCAATTTCCCATTCATTAATCGGTAATGGTACTGATACTAAATCACTAGTACCCTGTTTCATTCCACTATCAATTAAAATATTTAAACCATCATATTGTAATAAAAAACAACTTCCTGTTACTTCGTGGCAAGCTCCAATAAAAGTTAATTTCATATAAACCTCCTAAAAAATAAAATGGCTAGTAAATTTACTAGCCATTATGTATTATAAAAAATCAGATACATCATAGCCATCTAACAAAAGATTTCTGATAATGTACATCTGTAACCATGATAATTTTTGAGATAAGTATAAATTTACATTAACTCCATCTAATAATCCCAATCTAATTTCTCTCATTTGTTTAGCATTATATCTTCCTTTTGCTAAAAGATCTACATTAAGATTATCCTCTAAAGCCAATCTTATTTCGTACATTTGTTCTGCAGAAAAAGATTTATATGCATATTTATAAATATCAAGATTTTGTTTCAATCCAATTCTTATCTCGTGCATTTGTTCATGATTAAATTCTGGAGACATATATCGGAATATATCTAGTCCTTCTTCTATACCTAAACGTATTTCCCTCATTGATCTCCAACTATAACCATGATAACTGTATATATTTACATTTATTTCTTTTTCTAATCCCAATCTAATCTCTCTCATCTGCTTAGCATCAAATATAGGAATAGCGTACTCATATACATTTATCCAATGTTTTTTACCAATCCTGATTTGCTCTAACTGATCAGCATTAAACCGACCAGTTAGAAACTCATCAAGACTTACATTGGATCTATCTTCTGCTGCTAATCTGACTTGTTCTAAGATATCTGGATCCAAATTCAGATATTTAGATATATCAGCACCATGTTCTAGAGCAATTCTTCCTTGCTCCATCTGTTTATATGATAAAGTTGGAATTGCATACTTAGATACATCTATATTATGGTTAAATCCCACTTTGATCTCTTCCAATTGTTCTGTATTAAACAATTGTGAATTAATGTATTTGTCTATAGATGTGCATTTTCCCATATATACACTCCTTTAATATTTATTATTAGAGTGTTTAAATTGGACTTTTTCCTTCTTTTAGTGCTGCATCAATAGCCGTAACTTGGCCAGATGGAGGATTTGTGGAAACAAAATCTTCTCTAGTTTCAATGCATTTAAGATATTGTCTGGTATCAGTCAGTGCTTTTATCAATACATCTATTTTGCATTTATATTCCCTCTCATTACATTGTAATTCAGCATTTTCTCTAGAGATAAATCCAATTTGATTATTTTGGCTTTCTGATAAAGCTTGAGATTTTTCTAATTGCTTAAGTAATTGGTCATTAATATCTTTTAACTCGTCAATAAAATCTTCTTGCTTATTTTTTAATTCTCTCAGTTTCACTATTAAATCTTCTTGAGAGTCAATATATTCCTCTAATTTTTTTATGTATTCTTTTTTATCTTTTCTTGTACGAATTGCATCAAATATATCTAAAATATAATCAATTACACTCATTATTTTTCTCCTTCTTTTTTAATATCTTCTCTACTTAAGAATTCATCTAAAGCTTCAACATAAGTTTCTAATTGCTCATAATCAATACTAAATCCGCTTTGCATACGTAATGCCGCATTTTTTAATGAATCTTTAATCCATTTCATTTTGTCTATATAGAGCTCATGTTCATTACGTTCAGTAAGATATTTTTCTTCAAATGAATCTGATTTATTTTCTTTTTCTGTACAAGAATAATCTATAACAATATTAATCATTGTTTCGAGATATTTAGAATATTTTTGTACTGAATTAAAAGCTAATTGCTCATCTGTATAATTACTATTCTGATTTATTATTGCTTTTAATAATTTTATAGAAGAGATAGTATAGTTATGTTTATAGATCAATTCTTCATATTTTTTGAGTAATTTATCATATTCATTTTTATAAATATCTACAGACTCTGATTCGGCTTCCAAAGAATCAGAAAGAACTTTAATACGGTTCTCTAAAACTTTTAAATTAGCAGCATTATTTTTTATTACTTTTTTCTTAAATAAATTCATATTACTTACCTCCTTGATATTATAACTCTGTGGTTTAAACGGTAAAAAATAAATTTTTATGGTGAGGGTATAAAATACCCTCACCACAGTTTTATGCAATTACTTTTTTGGAATCAGAAATCACTGTAAGAATTACATTCTGTAATTCAGCAGGATTGATTTCCCTACCTTCAAACTCACTAATAGCTTTCATAGACTGCTCTTTAGTAAGATTGAATGATTTACACATTTCCATTGCAGTATCTTTAGAAATGTTTCCTAATTCGATAGACATATCAAATCTACCTTTTCTAATAACAGCCTTATCTAACTTATCTATATAGTTTGTAGTAGCTACAAAGATAACGTTATTTGGTGACTGCTGAGAATCAAGTAATGATAAAAGTTTACTTGTTCTCACTTTCTGAGAATCAGTAATATTGTCTTCATCACGAGAAGTGAAAATAGTATCGATCTCATCAATAAGGATAACATAGCGATTGTTATCTGCATTAATAGATTCAACTACTTCCGTGATATTAAGATCGGCAAACGTTGCAGTATCAATTGTAATCAATCCACAATTTAAGTATGTAGCAATTGCGGATGCAAGAGATGATTTACCTGTACCTGCAACACCGTATAATAAGATACCTGTCTTAAATGTAAGACCGCGATCCTTATACACTTCTTCATTTGTGAGCCAATCATCAAGATGTTTACAAATCTTATTCTTGATATCTTTATCAAAGAATAAGGTATCCATTGGACGAGAGTTGAATGTTGATCCAACACATGTCCAATACTGTCCATCTTCACTATTTCTAGCAGAGATGGAATACATCATATTTGTATCATTAGCATATTGAGCTTTATTTGCGATTATCTTAAACCACTTGAAAGCCTTTTTACCAAAGATATACATGTAAATACCTTTATCTTTTTCTTTATCTCCGACACTGATAAAGATAAAAGTTCTAGTATCAATATGGAGAATGAATTCCCCTTTAAGCTGAGGATTATCATTCTTCTTATAATCATATGGATTGCTGATCCTATATTTGAAATTTTTTGGATCAACTTCTTCTACCCATTTGGTTATAATTTTATTCTGTCTGTCGTTACTAAATTTCATCTCAATTCCAAAATGGGTTTTCATCTTATCGATGAAATAATTCAATGATTTTCTTTTTAATGTATTAGAAACCATTGTTTTTATAGAAATGTCATTGTTTAAAACTGCTTCTGTGTACTCTGTAATATTCATTTTTTGTTCTCCTTCTTATGAATTATTTTTATTTGTTTCATCTTAATAATATATGATTGATTTATGTTTTAAATCTAATGCCTGTTTTTTGTATCTAACTTGAGACTGCGAACTAATATTCCTTTTTGGTGTAAAGCATTCATTAAGACACTTATTTGTTGACCTAGATTTATAAAGTAACATTGGGTGTGATATCATATAACGATTAATGCCATAAATGTTAAATTTCGTGTTACATGGCAATGAAGAATTGAATACACTATATAAATGTCTTGATTTAATACCTTTAATATAATTCTTTGGTGTTTTTTCATACAATGTTTTTGCCATTTTTAATCCTCTTCATAATCTATATAGAAATCTGCATCATCCAAATCATCATCAATATATTGATATTTAGATCTTTCTAGATCAGCCATATCTTCTAATGTTACTGGATCATCTTCAGATAGAGTTTCTATAAAATCTGTATTTTCTGCAATACAATTAGCTTGTTTTTGTAATATACTCATTGATAGTAGAGTTATAAGCGCTTTATTATATTTATTCAAATAAAAAGTTACTTCTGCCATTACATCTGGTTCTCTACTATCAAATTTGAGTTTTGGTCTTATATCACTTATTGTGAAACGAGATAGTATATGCTGTTCTAATGTCTGTTGCATACTTATTTACCTCCGGATTAGTATAATTTATCAACAGTATTTTACTATTTTTGCTTCATTAAGAAATTTGTTCTTATAGCAACTTTTACCTGCAATATATATTAGCCTTGTTGAATTTTCATTATCTCTTAAATTCTTTAATGCTTGATATATTAATCTTTTTTGTTTGCTATTCTTTTTTGATTTTGTATATGCAAGTTTTACTAATTTTGGGCTATTATATAAATTTTTGCAATGATATAGCAATTTCTTTGGAGGCTCATGCTTGTAACTACACATATTAGCTTTGTATTCTACTGTATTTTTAGTACGGGCTTTGTCCTCTAATGGCCTTATCTTTTTTATTGATCTAGTACGTGTATTTATCATATTATTTTCTCCTTTGTTATTTAGGCGTATAACTTATAGGTTTTACTTCAAGATGAATATCTTCTAATTCATAATTAGATATACATTCATCTATACACATTGTATCGCATTCTGCTCTTGTATGGAAATCTCTAACATTCTTAAGTAAATTAGAAGTTTTATATAAATTACTAATATACTTCTCAGTCCATTCTCCATTATGGTATCTTGTGATTGCCATTCCTGTTTCAGTCATCTTGAATACTACTGGTATCCAAGATGATCTTTGTCTTAAATTGCAAATGTTTTCATATGCCCTCATCGCAACACCACGCTTTATAATATAAAGATTCATTATTTGCTATATGATCTGATATAGCTTCATAAGAATTTCCAAAAGCTAAATCATCAATAGAATTTACTCCATCACACAAACACTTTGAATATAATGATTTAGCATATATGTACTGACGTCCTACCATACTTATTTTTGCTTCAGCAGGAGTTATAAAATAAATATGATTACTGTTTCGCTGATATCCTGGAATAATATCAGCGAAACTAAATACAGCTTTTGCTTTCTCTTGAATAGTATCTGCACTAGTCATGATAATCCACCATTTCTAGCTTTTAATTTTAATGGTAAAGTTCTATTAGGGTTAGGATATCTGGATCTTGTACTTACCGTGTTGCATACATTTACATGTGATGCAAAAGGTAAAAAGACTTGAGTGTGACATGCTAATGCTGATGGTGCATTAGCATTAAAAAACGCTAATGTTCGTAAACTATACGAATTGCTACTATGTTTAATTGATTTAATCATCGGCTTAACCTCGTTCTTCTATCAATTGTATACATTTTAATTTTGTGTTTAGAGATATCAATTAAATCCCTTCCGGTCTTATTTTTTACATCTAATGGTATCGGTATATGATGATAAATTGATGCTCTACAAGGAATACTAAATACAGCTTTTTGATATTTTTTACTATTCCAATTCATAAAATTTAATGATTTATTGCTTTTTACTTTTCTACTTAATTTATACGGTTCATCATTGTGTTCTGTGAGCGATACACTCGATACATCGATCATATAAGTCACCCTTATTACCTTTACATTCTAATTTTTTAGATTTCATATTTGAAGATAAATTTTTAAGCATTATGTCTCTATTAGGAAAACACCATGGTATTAATTTTATATATCCTTTACGGACTGTATAATATGCTCTGGTGCTTAACAGGTTTGCATTCATGTTATTATGCTGGTATATGCTATATAATGTAGGTGTATCATCAATATCTGCCATTGTATATAATCCGGGTACAATTACATTATTCATTTACATTATCCTTTCTATAACTTCATTGATTCTGTTTAATGGTACCCCAAAATCTTTTTCTCCTGGAAAATTGTTTCTATGAATATACATAGAATATCCAAATATTTGCAAATAATATGCTAAATTTATCATATTATCCCTACTTATATCGGCATCTGGATAAATATGAATTTCTAAATTTGGAATTCTTAATTTAGAAATAAAATATCTTAAAATTCCTTTATATCCAGATCCTCCTATTGCTGTATATATCGCATTAATTGGATTCTTTCTTAAATTTAAATATATACTTAAAATATCAAAAGATCCTTCTGCAATATGAATCTGCAATGGTTGTGATCCTAAAGTAAGAAAGTTTATTGATGTAGGTACAGTATAAAATCTACATGTATTATCAAATTTTCCTACTAAATTATAATTTATATATCGTTTATCAATAGATTCATGAAGATTTTCCATAATATCAAGGTTCCTCATATTTATAAATGCATTATCATGAGATAAGAATCCCAGAAATCCAATATCTAATACATCTACTATCTGAGGATGTCTTGTATATTTAAGATTATTTGCCATAATTATATCTTTTAAATTAAGTACAATTTTGAGATTCATACAATCTTGATATGTTAAATTTGTACCTAATCTATCATTGATATATTTTAATTTGAATCGTGATAATTTAGAATCTTTAGGGATTACATTATTTATTCTATAAATATCATAGTCTCTAAACATTCTATTTTGTGGTTTGTTTAAAACTGTTTTATTGTAAGCTGTTAATTCACTTGCTATGGATGGATCATAAGAATCCCATTCCATTAAAGTTTTTGCTGTTACAATTCCAGTAGTTTTACATTTTTGACAATAAAAAGTAGATACATCATTTTCGGATTGCGGTATCTTAATATACATATGGCCCTTAGATCTAGTTTTAGAATCTGGACAATAAAAACACCTGCAATTTATTTCTCTTCCTCCTGAAACTTCTTTAGCCCAAGGCTGAATATTTTGTAATAAGAAGTTTTTATATTCACTAATATTCACTTATCGGACACACCTCTCTGTTTTCTATTTGTGACATTTTCTTTAGAGTTAAAAAATATTTATCATCAAAAGTAATTATATCATTATACATATTTTGCTTTTTATATAATGAATCTGGTATATATTTATCTTTTTTGTTGCTTAAAGAATTTTTATTTAATACAGTTTTTCCTTTTAGAGTTAAGTAGTACGTATCCATATATTCTCTACTACCATTAGCATAATACCTATTTAATGATGGGTAATTATCCATTTATATATCGCTTCTTTCTCTATATCCTGATACTGAGTAAATATTCTTGTTTAAATTTCATTTTACCACCTTTTATTTTGGATATTTTGATAAAATATTTAATTTTTTATTATCGTTTCGTTCTAATAACGAATACATTTCATATTCGTCTGCATTGGCAAGAGATCTGTCTTTTAGTGTATAAATATCATCATTTCGTATAACATGATGATTTACATTGTGTAAAAATGAATGTCGTTTTAAATCTCTTTTTATAGGTTTTCTACAAGATTTTTGGCATAATGTTAATGGCGTATTAATAATGGGTGTATTTTTAAATGTTATTACCATCTTAATTCCTCCTTCTATTAAAATTTGATTTTTCTTCTAGTGATAATGCAGTGGCATCTCTGCACTTGTATTTTCTATATTTATCACAAGATTTAGAATGTAATGATTTAAATATTATACGATGGTTATATCCCCTATCTTCTATAGTTAGTGTGATATTAGCGTGATTTAAACTACGGCTACGTAAATTTTCTACAAAACAAAAATTATCATCATCATAGTCTTCAGCTTTGTTTTCTAATAATATCATATTAGTATCTGCTATTGAATTTTCATATATTGTTTTTAGTATATGATACGTAGATCTTTGTTTGATTACAAATGCTCCTTTTCTTAATTCGTGCTTCATATTTATATCTCCTTTCTTTCGTATTTATAATATATAATTTAAAAGAAGTATGGAAGATTTACTAATATATTATTTGTATTCTGGTAAGAAATAATCTGCAACTACTGTATCAATATTATATACTTTGTCATATACTCCACCACCATTTGCTACTGGTACAGAATCACCATTATTAGGAGAAGTATTACCACCAATAGTATTCATTTGATTACCTTTTACACGATAACAAAATTCTGTATGATAATGCTCTCCTGTTTTGGAGTCTCTAAATAATACAATTGCACCATGCTGTGGTGTTTTAGATATTAAACCTTTTTCTTTGGCTTTTTGATAAAGATCTTCACAATTGATAAATGCAGCTCTTTTAGTAGCAAGAAGAAGTTCAATTCCTCTTTCCAATCCAAGAGCTTTAATAAATCCCCATTGTTCAATACCTGCACACCAAGGCCAATTTACTCCACCTGCAAAGTCATCATCTTTATCATAACCAAAATATCTCAATAATCCATATTTTGTTAAATCTTTCCAGTATTTTGTGTAGTTATTATATCCTGCATTAGCAGTTTTATCATAAAGATTAGCATTAGATCTTTTTTCAAGATAACCAACTTCTTTAACAAGAACATTATATACTTTCTTCCATTCAGGAGCATCTTCTGCTGGAATATAGATAATATTACCATTTTTATCAAAGAGTTTATATGGTAATCCAAGTTGTTTAGTATGATCGATTGCATAATCTTTATTAATATAAGCAGCTTGTTGATTTACGCATTTTCCATTTACCCAATCAGTTCCAATATAATAAGAGATTGTTTTAGAAGGAGTTTCTGGATATACTTTATTTCCTTTCCAGTCATATACAGAATATTTATCTCCTAAATCAATACATGTATGCACAGCATTTTCAAGAATTAAACATGCTGTTTGTTGATTTACGCATTTTCCATTTACCCAATCAGTTCCTACTCTATAGAATTTTTGAACTAATTCTGGATAAATCTGAGCGCCATTTTTTTGAGCATCGAAAACTTTATAATTTCCACCTAAACTTTTTGCTCTATTAATAGCGTTTTCTTTGATTTTGTATGCACTATCTTGATTAGTACAATTTCGTCCATTCCATGCTGTTCCGACGAAGTATCTTACAACTACACTTGCCATTATTTTTCTCTCCTTTTCTCATAAAAGATGGGTAGTAACTTTCATTACTACCCATGAAATTAGTTACTTTACTTTAACGTTAGATGTGTAAACACAATCTTGATTCAAATATACTTTATGAACTTGATGGCTAGTTTGAGTTGACATATCAGCCCAACGTTTAGCCAAATCAAACATATTAAATGCACCAACTTCATTCTGTATTGTAGATCCAATAATACCAGTTCCTACTTTATATCCATTCACTGTTTTGGGAAAAGTCCTCTTCGGATCGTACATAAATAATCGTTGTCCTTTGTTTCCATATACATACATAGTTTTTCTTGCATTAGTTGCAATTTCAACAGTTTTTTCTTTAGCTTCATCATAGTAATTAGAAGCATATTTTAGATTAACTGGATAACCATGTTTCCAATCTTCACAAACTTTAAACTCTGCTTTTTTATCAAATGATTTTTTATCTTTATTCTTATTGATATTTTCAGAAGTAATAGATTTTTCTACAATCTTGATATCTATATGATCTTTATTTATTTTATCTTCTGCTTGTTCAACTTCTTTTAAATCAACTTGTTTTTTGGTTTCTCCAGGAGTTTTAGAAAATAATGTTTCTTCTGGCATAATTGGTGATTCTTCGTATTCATCATCATCAACATTAATAGACCTAATTTTTTCTATTGTCTCTTTTCCAGGTTCTGGATCAATAGTAGTTTCATATTTTGTTGTATTTGTATTAAAAGATTCAATAGCTTTATCGTAAATAGTTTTATCGATACTTGTACTATTTGAAAAAATCATATGTAAAGCTTCAAGTTCATCTGTAATGCCCTGTTTAAATGGAGCTAATACTTTTTTAGTACCACTGCTAATTCCGAATTTAGTAATAAATAACCATAGTGTTCCTCTTAAAGTAGAACTGTATTTATCTACATCGAATCCTGCTTTTAAGCAATTATTCTTTGCTAATAAATAATAATTGTGGTAAGCATATTGATTCTGCATGTCTTCAAATGTGGATTTATCATCCATAAATAGTTCGTTCCATACATTAATAAGATCTTCATTATTCTGTAATTTAGGACTACCAGATCCTAAAGCAATGAATGGTTTAAATGCTTCGAATTCTACTGCATCATACTCAACACAAGATTTCATAAACTGAACTAATGAATGCCTACGATCAAACCCGTATGCTCCATACGCATTTCCATCTTTAGTACTTGTTGCATTATAATCAGATTCTTCCATCCAATATAAATCAATATAGGTTAAATTGTTATCTTCTTCACAAATTACATTATAATCAACTGTTTTCATTATCATCATCCTCCTCTTTATTTTCTTCGTTATCAACGATATCATTTATTGATCCGCCAGGTTTATATTGAATATTATAACCCATTTCTTCAATTTGATTTAATGTATAATAATTAGTCTTAATTTTAGTTGTTCCTGCATAAAACGTGACTTTATACAATATTCCAGCAAACATTTTGTTACAAATGTTAAAAGATGGAAAAAATAAACCGAATGCCCATATTAATCCTGCTATTGCTATAATAATATATAGTCCAATATACAAACATAATTTAATAGATGGATCTGGGCAAAATAGTAAATTAAAATCTCTGCAAACTATGTAAGCTACTTGCATACCCATTGCTAATAATACTCCTATAATAGCAATAGATAATGCAGTTGTAAATAGAGTAGAAAATACCACTGCAAATTTATCTGCACCTGACATATACTCTATAGTGCAATTTGTTTTTTGTTCTTGCGACATTATATGTCCTCCTTATATAATTATACTTAATATTACGTTTGAAATATTATAAAAAATCACATCAAGTAATTAAAATGGAGGTGTTATATATGTTTGCAAATAACATGACTTTATTGTTGAATAAGATAGAAAACCGTTTAGGTGTAAAAATGTTAAACCTCCCAGATAATCTTAAAAAAGAAAAATGGGCAGAAGAAGTAATTATCCCAGATACATTAGTTACATGGAGTAGATACTTTCCTCATCAGTTTAGATACCATATAACTGCTCAACATCCAATGAAAGATGGGTGGTATATGTTAGATGAAGATGTATTTGGAGATTGTAAAATACTTGGTGTAACTAACTTAGACTGGAGTACATTTAATAGTGATATTTTTGGCGGAAACTGGGGATATTATGATTTTATGGCTGGTGGAATGGAAATGGCTGATATGATTAATCAAATTAACCAAGCCAATGTAACTTCATTATTCAATAATGGAATCTATATTGTATTTGAACCACCATGTAGATTTAAATTGGAATCTACATATGGAAGAGAATGCACAATGAATGACTTCTGGGTATATGTATTAATCGAACATAATCCGGATTTAACTACAATATCTGCTACACAGATGGAAACATTTGAAGCTTTAGCACAAGCGGATGTAGCAGGATATTTATATAATAACTTAAAATATTTCCAAGACTTACA
>ERZ835051.2274-NODE-2274-length-17431-cov-3.604454_pt1 | contig 17431 bp, 10 predicted proteins | sample MGYA00519575_ERZ835051 | MGnify/ENA primary metagenome ERZ835051 (study PRJEB31850, sample SAMEA3708769) | human gut metagenome | biome: human gut; feature: human-associated habitat; material: faeces | place: China | collected 2014 ... | reverse complement strand
AAGTACGCGCAGGCGTATTTCTCTTACGACACGATGAAGTCCGGCGGCCTGACCCAGAGCCATCTGCGCTTTGGCGACGAGCCGATTCTCAGCACTTATCTGGTCAATTCCGCGGATTTTGTCGCGGTTCACGCCCCGACCTACGTCAAAAAGTACGACGTTACCGCTGACCTCAAGGACGGCGGCACCTTCCTGCTCAACTGCCCGTGGTCGGTCGAGGAGCTCGAGGAGCATCTCCCGGCGAAGATGAAGCGCGACCTCGCACGCAAGCACGCAAACTTCTACATCATCGACGCGGCAAAGCTGGCGGCTGCCATCGGCCTCGGCAAGCGCACCAACAACATCCTCCAGGGTGCATTCTTCGCCCTCACCAAGGTCATCCCGATGGACCTCGCGATCGAGGATATGAAGAAGAACAACTATAACTCCTACTTCAAGAAGGCCGGTCAGAAGATCGTCGACATGAACAACCAGGCGGTCGACCTCGGCGTTCAGGCGACCGTCAAGGTCGAGATCCCGGCTGCATGGGCAGACGCGACCGACGAGCCGGTTGCAGAGCCGAAGAACATGACCCCGTTCGTCCGCGACATCGTCATGCCGCTCGACAAGCAGCAGGGCGACAAGCTGCCGGTATCTGTTTTCCAGAAGTACGGCGTGCTCGACGGCACGTGGGAGAACGGCACTTCCGTTTACTCCAAGCGCGGCGTTGCGACCAAGGTTCCGAAGTGGAACCCCGACGCCTGCATCCAGTGCAACCGCTGCTCGATGTGCTGCCCGCACGCGGCAATTCGTCCGGTTCTGCTGACCGACGAGGAGAAGGCCGGTGTTCCGGATTCCTTCGTTACCGCTCCTGCAAAGGGCCTCGGCAAGGACGCGCCGAAGTACAATTTCCGTATGCAGCTCTCGCCGTATGACTGCCTCGGCTGCGGCGTGTGCCTGACCGCGTGCCCGGCAAAGGACGCGCTGACGTGGGCGCCGTTCGAGGAGATGAAGTCCGAGCAGCCGCTGTTCGACGACGTCGCCATGAACGAAACCTACCTCAAGAAGGACGTAATCAGCGACAAGAGCGTCAAGAACGTTCAGTTCGCAAAGCCCTACTTCCAGTTCTCCGCTGCATGCGCAGGCTGCGCGGAAACCACCTATATCAAGCTGCTCAGCCAGCTGTTCGGCGACCGTATGTACGTCGGCAACGCGGCAGGCTGCTCGTCCGCGATCAGCGGCGGCGCACCGATCCTGCCGTACTGCCGCGACTGCAAGGGTCACGGCCCGGCGTGGGAGCACTCCCTGTTCGAGGACAACGCCGAGTTCGCGTTCGGCTTCTACCATGCACAGGACGCTATCCGCAAGGAGCTGCTCATCCGCATCGAGGCGCTGAAGAACGCCGGCGTTGCGGCTGAGGAAGCAGCGGCATACCTCGCTGACTGGAACGACCGCGAGAAGTCCCGTGAGGTTTCCGACAAGCTGATTGCAGCTCTCGAAGCAGCAGAGCAGACCGACGAGGTCAAGTACATCCTCGACAACCGCGAATTCCTCGCAAAGAAGTCCGTCTGGGCGATCGGCGGCGACGGCTGGGCCTACGATATCGGCTTCGGCGGCATCGACCACGTCATGGCGCAGAATCAGGACGTCAACCTGCTCGTTCTCGACACCGAGGTTTACTCGAACACCGGCGGCCAGTCCTCCAAGGCAACCCCGACTTCTGCAACTGCAAAGTTCGCAGCAAGCGGCAAAAAGGTCGCAAAGAAGGATCTCGGCGCGATCCTGATGCAGTACGAGTACGTTTACGTTGCACAGGTCGCGATGGGCGCAGACCAGGCGCAGACCCTCAAGGCGCTGCGCGAGGCGGAGTCCTACGACGGCCCGTCCATCGTCATCTGCTACTGCCCGTGCCTTGAGCAGCATATCAAGGCCGGCATGGGCACCTCGCAGGACGAGATGAAGAAGGCGGTTGAGTGCGGTTACTGGCACCTGTACCGCTACGACCCGCGCCGCATCGCGGAGGGCAAGAACCCGTTCCAGCTCGACTCCAAGGAGCCGGACACCGACAAGGTCATGGACTTCCTGATGGGCGAAAACCGTTTCGCTTCCCTCAAGAACAACTTCCCGGACAAGGCCGACGCCCTGTACGCGAAGGAAGTCGAGGACGTCAAGGCCCGCTACGCCCGCTACAAGAAGCTCGCGGAGGACTAATCTGTTACAAAAAGCCCGCGGTATCCCCTCCCGAAGCATGAAATATTATATCCCACCTATTACCCATCCCTCCTTTCCCCGCGCCGGACTCACTTGCCATACCCGGCACGGAAAGCAGTATACCCCCCCTAAATATCTATAGCCTAATTCAATGATATTCTTCCTTTCTGTATGAATTATCCCGGGGATACCGCATCGGCTTTCTGTATATACCGTAATATCCTCTCCTGTGTCAAACGGGAGAGGATATTTTTTACCCCTGCCGCGCGGAAAAGTTAAAACGTTATAACTTCGAAACGCTGTAACTTTATAACGTTATTCATGGCAGCGCGGGGAAAATAAATACCGATAGGGTGCAATCCTCCCTTTCTTTTTCGCTCGGAAAATAGTATAATTATGGAACAGAAAGGGGAATGGAAGAACATCATTGAGGAGGGATGTGCATGAAAAAACGACCGAGCATCGCTCTGCTGACCGCGCTTCTTGCTGTGGTGTTCGCGGCGGGCATCGGCGTTTACAGCAGCTACATCGGCATGAAAATCTATCAGGAAAGCTCGGATAATCTGTTTGAGAGCTTTTCGCAGATCTCCAAGACCTTTACGCTGTTCGTGCAGCGAAACTGGACCGTGCTGGGGCAGTGGGACGGTCTGTTGAAGAACACAGGCAGCGACGCGGATGCTGAAAACATCTGGCCGGATGTGCAGGGCAGCAAGGAGTCGTGGCGTTACAGCGACTTCTATCTGCTCAACGAAGACTCGCAGTATCTAACGGCAGATGGGCGAAAGGGCAGCGCCGGCAGCATCAGCGGCGTTATTCAGGAGCTGTACAGCGAGGACGGGCCGATCGTCTCCACCTACACGGCGAGCTACGGCGTGCCCAAGATCGTGTTCGCCATGCCGCTGAGCCGGAACATAACGCTGGACGGCGTGACCTATACCGGCCTCGCGGTCAGCTATGACACGGACGTGGTCGACGATCTGGTCGACGGCAGTATGTACAGCGGTCAGAGCGACTGCTATATCGTGCGCACGAACGGCGACATCGTGCTCGCGCTCGAGCCGCAGACCGAGCTGTGCAAGGGTCTGACCAATCTGTACGACATCGACGCGCACGCCGAATGGAAATACGGCACCATGGACGACATCAGAGACTGCATCCAGCTCGGCAAGAGCGGAAGCGCGCAGTTCACCTGCGCGAGAGCGCGAAATTATCTGATCGCGATACCGACCGATTTTCCTGACTGGGCACTCGTCGGCATCATCCACGCCGACGAGGTGGACGGCGCGATGCGCAGCGTGCAGCAGTCTACCTCGTTCGCACTCGGCGCGCTCTGCATCTTCGCCGTCATCATCGTGGTGCTGGCGCTGAGCATGGAGAGCCAGCTGCGCCTGCGGCGCGAGGAGGAGGCGCGGCTGAGCCTCGAGCGCGAAAAGATGCAGAGCGACCGCCTGCTGCAAAGCATGAGCCGCATCGTCGACCGCTATACCATCGTCAATCTGGACACCGACCGCTACCGCTACCGCGAGCTGCGCCTCAGTAAGCCGCTCTATCCGACCTCCGGACAGTATTCGGAAATGCTCAAGATCATCTCCGAACGCTATGTCGCGCTGACCGAAACGGAAAACGCCAAGCTCTCGCGCCTGCTTGCGCCGGACTATCTGCGCAGTGTGCTGCGCAAGCCGAACGACAATCTCAAGATTGAGTATTGCAGCCGGACGGAGAACGCCTACCTGGTCCTGACCATCATTCCGGTCGCGTGGCACGCGGACGGCACGGTCTATGAGGTCATGCAGATCGTGCAGGACATCGGGCAGAAGGTCGAGCTCGAGACCATGGCGAACACGGACAGCCTGACCGGCCTGTTCAACGAGCGCTATTTCAGCAGAGTCATGAACATCTGCGAGGCGAAAAAGCTGCCGTTCGTGCTGTATTACCTCGATCTCGACCGGTTCAAGCCGGTAAACGACACCTACGGCCACCTGATGGGCGACCGGCTGCTCAAGGAGATCGCGGCGCGGCTGCTGCGCTGCATCCGAAGCCGGGACTACGCCTTCCGCATCGGCGGCGATGAGTTCGCGCTCATCGTCAGCGCCGACATGGACGAAGGACAGCGCGCCCGCATGGCCGAGCGCATCCAGACCACGCTCTCCGCACCTGTCGTCCTCGACGGAAAGGAGCTTTCGGTCGGCGTCAGCTGCGGCTGCGCCTGCTATCCGGAGGACGGCGACGCTTCTCAGGTGCGCATCGCGGCGGACAGCCGGATGTACGCGACCAAGCAGCGCCATCACGAAAACGACCGGACGGAGGGAGAGCCATGAAAAACAGGACCCTGCGCCGCGCCGCGGAGACGCTCGTCCTGCTGCTGATCGCGGCGATGGCGCTGCTGCTCGCCGCCGGACTGCATCAGCGCGCGCCGGACGCGGCGCTCACCACCCTCAGCACCGGCTGGTATCAGCTGACGGACGGCGTGCGGCGCGATGTCACGCTCCCGGCCACGCTCCCGGCTCAGCCGGGGCAGACGCTCACCCTGTATAACGACACGCTGACCGACAGCGACGGCGGAAAGGTGCTGAGCGCGCGCGGCGTGGAATACGGCATCGAGATCCGGGCGGGCGAAACCCTGCTCTACCGCTACAAGGACAACGCCTTCCCGAAGAACGCGCAGATGAAGGGCCGCCTATGGGCGGATGCGGAGCTTCCGGACAACATCGGCGGACAGACGCTCAGCCTGACCCTGACGCCGCTCTCCGGCCGCGCGGTCGCGCTCGCCGCGCCCGTTCTCGGCACGGCGCCGGCCGTCACCGGCCGGCATATCCAGTCCTCGCTGTTCTCCATCGGCATGATGCTCGCCATGCTCGTGCTCGCCGTGCTCGCGCTGCTGATCTTCTTTTACATGAGCTTTTTCGGCATCCGCGAGCGCCGCTTTCTCGATGTGGCGGTCTTTCTGCTGCTGTGCAGCCTGTGGTGCCTGACCGATTCCGGCCTGTATCAGATCTACGGACGGGACACCGCCGCCGGGAGCGTCATTTCCTTCTACGCCTTCATGACCATGCCCATCCCGATGGTGCATTTCGTCCGCAACACGGTCAGCGGCAGGCTGCGGCTCGTTCCCGACGTGATCATCGCGCTGTTCTGCGCCAACGCCCTCGCGCAGGGCGCGGCGTACCGGCTGCTCGGCGTGCCGTTCATCGCCATGCTGCCGCTGACGCACCTGCTGCTGACGGCAGGCGTGGCGGCGATGCTGACCGTGCTTTTCCGCTCGTACCGCGAGCAGCCCGCGCCGCAGCTCCGGCTGCGCATTGAAGCGTTCGCCGCGCTGGGCGCGTTCGGCGTGGCCGCGCTCGTGCTGTACTGGCTGCTCCATATCTACTGGTACGACGCTGTGTACCAGTTCGGCGTGCTGCTGTTCATCATCCTGCTGCTGTACGGCCTGATCAGCCAGGCGGCCGAGGACATGCGCTTTCACATGGAGCACCGCATCAGCCATGAGATGCAGCGCGAGGACCGCATGACCGGCCTGCCGAACCGACGCGCGTTCGAGGAATACATGGAGCGCATCCGCACCGGCCAGGCCGGCTGCCGCGATGCGGTACTGACCTATATCCGGCTCGAGGGCCTGAACGAGCGCAACGACCGCTTCGGCCTTCAGGCGGGAGATGAATCGGTCATCGCGGCGGCGCAGTGCGTTGCCGACTTCTGCCGCGCGTGCGAGGACGAGGGCGAGAGCGTCTTGTGCTTCCGCACGGGCGGCAACGAGTTCGCCCTCATCCGCCCCGAGCCGCATACCGACTCCGGACAGCTGCACCGGCAGTTCCGCGCGGTCGTCGCGCGCTACAACCGAACCTGCGCGCCGCGCGCGCGCATCACCATGACCTTCGGCTTCAGCCGCCTGTGCGACGAGGACGGAAAGTCGCGCAGCATCAGCGCATGGAAGGCCGAGGCCGACGCACATTTGAAGAGAAACGAAGCCGGACTGGGAGGAGACGCCGAATGACAACCAACATACATTATCTGATTGCCGCAATGGCGGTGCTGCTGGTCGTCATATGGCAGTATTCCCGCCAGCGGCAGATGGACGACCGGAACAGCCTGATGTTCCGCCGTCTGCTGAGCGTCGTCAGTCTGGACGTTGCCGCGGAGCTGGTCAGCACGGGCTTCATCCTGTACGCCCCGTACAGCTTCGGCGTCGGACGCATGCTCTCGAACACGGTGTTCTACCTGTTTCAGGCGCTCCTGCCGCTCCTGCTGCTGTACTACGTCTGTACACTGTGTACAAGCCGCGTGATCGCGCCCTCGACCGTGCTGCGCATGGGCATCCCGACCATCGCTCTGGTCTTTATCATTCTGACCAACCCCTTCACCGAGATCCTGTTCTATTTCGACAGCACCGGCTACCGCCACGGCCCGTGGTATCTGCTGCTGTACGTCAGCGCCCTGCTGCACATCGCGGGGGCGGCGGTCTTTGTCGCGGTGCACCGCGCGTCTGTCAGCCGCCGCACGCTCACGGAGCTGCTCGCGGTCTTTGCGCTCGCCGCCCTCGGCATCGCCGCGCAGGCCGTCAATCCTGAGGTGCTGACGACCGGCTTCGGCCTCTCGCTCAGCATCCTCGCCATGTATCTGACCATCAACAACCCCTGCGCGTGCATGGACAGCCTGACCGGCCTGAACGACAAGCAATACCTGCTGCGCCGAATGGATGAGCTGACCGACGCGCACAAGGCCTTTCACATCATCACGGTCTACGCCTACCAGCTCGACCACATAAACAAGGTCGCGGGCGTGCAGAACGGCGGCGAATTTCTGCGCCGCGCGGCGGAGCGGATGCAGGAGATCGCGGATCGGAACGTGTTCCGCATCTCGGGCAAGCGCTTCCTGCTGATGACGTTCTCGCTGCGCGAGTACGAGACCTGCCTGACACGCCTGCGGCAGCTGTTCCATACGCAGCCGGACGACGCGCAGGCCGCCCCCACGCCGGTCATCCTGTGCGGCGTGGTGAACGCGGAAAAGCTGGGCACGAGCGGTCTCGTGCTCGACTACGCGGAATATCTCGAGTCCCTCGTCTCCCGGAGCGGCGAGACCCAGGTCATCCAGAACGACCGCAAGACCATGGACAGCTTCCACTACAACAAGCAGGTCGAGCAGTTCCTGCACCGCGCGATCGCGGAGGATCTGTTCGAGGTCTACTATCAGCCGGTCTACTCGCTGCATCAGCAGCGCTTTGTCACCCTCGAGGCGCTCAGCCGCCTGCGGCATCCCGAGCTTGGCTGGATCTCCCCGGATATCTTCATCCGCCTGGCGGAAAAGAACCACCTCATCACCCAGATCACCGAGCTCCAGCTGCGGCGCGTCTGCCGTTTTCTGTGCGAAAACCCGGCGCTCCGCGCGAGCATCGCCAACGTCAAGATCAATCTCTCGCCGCTCGACCTCATCCAAAGCGAGAGCGGCAGCCACCTCGTCCGCATCCTCGGCGAGTACGGTCTCCCCTGCTCCTGCTTCCAGTTCGAGATCACCGAGACCGTCGCGACCGAGTATTCCGCGAGCCTGACCCGCGTGGCGGAGAGCCTCCAGGCGGCCGGCATCGGCCTGTGTCTGGACGATTTCGGCTCGGGCTACGCCAACCTGAACACGGTCATGCAGCTGCCCTTTTCGGTCATCAAGCTCGACCGCTCGCTCCTGTTCCATATCTGCACGGACAAAAAGGCCGCCCTCTTCTACCAGAGCATCGTCGCGGCCTTCTGCCGCCTCGGCTACCGCATCGTCGCGGAAGGCGTGGAGACGCAGGAGGAGATGGAGCTGCTGCGCAGCTGGAACGTGGACATGATACAGGGCTACTATTTCTCCCGTCCGCTGCCGCCGGACGACCTGCTGCGGCTGCTCACGGAGAGCGCGGAGACGCCGGCACAGGATCAGGCGTGAATGCTTCCGAAAAAAATTTTTCCCGCACCCGGAACTTTCCCGCACGCGCTGCGTCTAAGTCTGACGAAGAGACAGAAACAACGGCGTCTCTTCGGGAAAGAAGGCATTTATCATGAAAAAAACATTCCTGCTGCTTGCATGCACCGCGCTGCTGGCGGCTTCGCTCACGGCCTGCGGCAGCAAGCCGGCTGAAAACACGGATACCGGCGCGGCGACCTCGTCCTCGGACAGCGCATCGGCCGAGAGCACGCTCTCGGGTACGCTCGACGAGAAGAAGGACTTCATGTTCGTCGTGACCGACGAAAAGGGCGCGTCCTATGAATTCACCTTCGACGCCTCGGCAAAGCCGGAGGGTCTGGACGACGCCGCGGAAGGCGATTCGGTCACTGTCACCTACACCGGTACGATCTCCGAGGCCGACCCGTTCGACGGCACGGTCATTTCGGTCGAGAAAGACTAAAGACAATACAAAAAACCCCTGCCGGGACAGGCTTTCTGTCTCCCCGGCAGGGGTTTTCGCTTATTTTCAGGGCTGCTGCTCCGCCTTGTCCAGATACATCAGGCAGTCCGCCTGGCGGATGGCCTCGGTGATCGGATGCACGCCGCAGACGCCGCCGACGCTGACCGAGAGCCGGATATCCGCGAACTCGGACATACGGATGCTGCGCACGGCCTGCTGGATCTGCTTTTTCTTCGCGAGGAAGATCTCCTCGGTCATGCGCGGGAACAGGAGCAGGAACTCGTCCCCGCCGTAGCGGATGAGGATGTCGGTCTTGCGGATGCAGGAGCGTATCGCGCCCGCGATGTCGCGCAGCGCCGCGTCTCCGGCGGCGTGGCCGCAGGTATCGTTGATGCGCTTGAAGCTGTTCACGTCGATGAGCGCTACGCCCTCCATGCCCTCGAGGTGGGTGCGGTAGGTCTCGAAATAGCGGCGCGAATAGACGTTGGTCAGCGGGTCGAGGAACAGCTGCATATCCTCGCCGCGCGTGCGGTCGAGCAGGAAGCGCGAGCCGTTCGCGTCGATCCAGCGGCCCTCGTTGAGCCGCGAGATCATCTCGAGCACGCAGGGCGTGCCGTTGACCGAAACATACTTCGCGATGACGAAATACATCTCGTTCCGGGTAAATTCGAGCTTGTTAAGCGTGGTGCGCTCGGCGAACGCCCGGGTGGAGACGCAGTTGGCGCAGCCGCTGTCGGTGTCCCAGAACGCGGTGCAGCGCTCGCCCGTGCGGTGCAGCGAGCCGTTCGCGTCGATCTCGAGCACGGCATTGGCCGACGGGTCGACCAGACGGACGATGTCAAAGACGGTGCCGAGGCGCCGGATCTCGGCGACGAGCGACGGCCCGTTCGCCGTGCTCCTGTCCGCGCAGCCGAGGGGCGCGCGGCTGTCCTGCTCCTTCTGCACGTCGGTCATGCAGCCGATCACGCCGACATAGCTGCCGGGCGAGAGCGGCGACCAGAGCGTGTGCATCCGGATGCTGTGCCAGTGCTGCTCGCCCTCGACCGGCAGGAGCAGGCTGAGGGAAAGCTCATTGTTCTCGGGCGTCGTGGCCTTGAGGGCGCACCGGAGCCGGTCAATGTCGGCCGGCCGGAGCAGGCGCATACTGTCCGGGTTGTCCGCGTCCAGGATCGTCCGGCTCTTCCGCCACGGGCGGCTCCAGTCGACCACGGTGATCGACCGGGAGAGCGTATCGTACTCGAACTGCACGCCGCCGCAGCAGGACGCGAAAAAGGTCAGCATTTCCCGGGCATGGTTCAGCTCACGCTGGGCGCGGTCGCTGCGCGGCATATTGTTCTGTTTCAGCAGCTCGGAGGAAAGGCGCTGCGCGTCCTTCTTCATGCTCTGCTCGGCCGCGAGCCGCGGCAGCGAGCTCTTGAGGCGCGCGCTGATCTCCTGAAGGCAGTCGAGCAGCATCGGATTGAACGCGCCGCACTCCCCGTTGAGGATCATGGTGACGGCGGTTTCGTGGCTGTACGCCTTTTTGTAGCAGCGGTCGCTCGTCAGCGCGTCATATACGTCCGCCAGCGCGACCACCTGCGCCGAGATCGGGATCTGTTCGCCGAGCAGGCCGTCCGGGTAGCCGCCGCCGTCCCAGCGCTCGTGATGCCAGCGGCAGATCTCGATGGCGGCCTTGAGCAGCGGCTCCTTGCGGTACGGCGTCAGCCCCTCGAGCATGGACGCGCCGATGGCGGGATGGGTGCGGATGACGTCGAACTCCTCGGGCGTCAGGCGGCCCGGCTTGTTGAGGATGCTCTCGGGGATGCTGATCTTGCCGATGTCGTGCAGGGCGGAGGCGGTGACGATGAGGCGGATCTTTTCCTCGGTCAGATGATATACGTCGGTCTTTTCGCTCAGCCTGCGCAGCAGCATCCCGGTCACGGTCTGCACCTGGAGCACGTGCTGGGCGCTCTCGCTGTTGCGGAACTCGACGATGTGGCTGAGGATGCCGATCATGACATTGTTGTCCCGCTGGTTGCGGTAGATCTGGTCGGAGACCATGCCCATCAGCCGCTTCTGGTTGGCGTAGAGCGTGAGCGTGTTCTTGACGCGGCGCTGGACGATGAACGCGTCGAAGGGACGGCGGATGTAGTCGGAAACGCCGAGGCCGTAGCAGCGCTCGATGGACTCGTGGTCGTCGGCGGCGGAGATCATGACGACCGGGATCTCGTCGATCCAGCGGAACTGGTTCATGTACTCGAGCACGGTAAAGCCGTCCACCTTCGGCATATTGATGTCGAGCAGCATCAGGTCGATGTTCATATCCTGCCGGAGCATGCGCAGCGCCTGCGCGCCGTCCTCTGCTTCTGTATATTTGTATCCCTCGCCCAGAATGGCCTTGAGTATTTCTCGGTTCATCTCCGAGTCGTCAACGATCAGGATTTTCTGTCGGTTCATAGTCGTTCGACCGCAGCCGGGTCGCGGTCCCTCCCCTGTCGGATTTTGTCACATATTCACTATTTTATTATACTACCAAAACAATGCAGAATAAAGGAGAACTTCCGGCAGCAGCGCCCGGAGAATAATAGGATTGTACCGTCGGGCGAAATCGTGTTATACTAAATGATAATATGCGGTATTTTCGGCCGCAGGGAAAGAGAGACAAAAGGAGACACGGCGATCTATGATACAATACAAACGGCTGAGGCGCGTTTCGGCGCTTTTTGCGGCGCTCTCGGCGCTCCTGCTGTCCGGCTGCGCCCCGTCCGCGGCGTCCGACAGCACGCTCCCGACGCTCACCGTCGGCAGCGACACCTATCCGCCCTATGTTTACATGGATAACAACGGCGACATCACCGGTCTGGACGTCGAGATCGCGGAGGAGGCGTTCCGCCGCATGGGCTACCGCGCGGAATTCACCACGATCGACTGGGAGAAAAAGACCGAGCTGGTCGACAGCGGAGAGATCGACTGCATCTGGGGCTGCTTTTCCATGGCGGGACGAGAGAACGACTATCAGTGGGCGGGGCCGTATCTGGCGAGCCGTCAGGTCGTGGCGGTCGGCGCGCAGAGCGGCATCGAGACGATAAGCGAGCTTGAGGGAAAGACCATCGCGGTGCAGGCGACCGGCAAGCCGGAGGCGATCTTCCTGCGCGGCGGCGATAACGTCCCGGCCTTCCGGGACATCATCAGTCTCGCGGACCGCGGCGTGCAGTATGCCATGCTCGACTGCGGCTATGTGGACGCGGTCGCGGCGCACGAGGAGGCCATCCGGCAGTACATGAAGGACTACGGCGCGAATTTCCGCATCCTGGACGAGCCGCTGCTCGTGACCGGCATCGGCGTCGCCTTTTCCCGGCATGACACGCGCGGCCTTGCGGCGCGGCTGGACGAGGTCTTTGAGCAGATGCGCGAGGACGGCAGCATGGAGCAGCTCGTCGGAAAGTATCTCGACGACCCCGCGCACAGTCTGGAGGTGGATGCGCTTGAACAGTAAAAACCGGCAGCCGCGCTCGCAGAAAGCCTTCGCCTGCCTGTGCCTTGCGGGCGGACTGATGTTCCTCGGGATGGTATTCGGGCTGTCCCGTTATTCAGATATGCAGAGCTGCGAGGACCGCATGAACGAGCTGATCAGCTTCGTCAAGGAGCAGTCCTCCGCCTACGTGCAGTACAACGAAACCGCCGTGGCCAAGGCGCTCGTGCGCGGCACGACCGAGGTGCAGGAGCTGGACAGCCTGACGCTCGACTGCGGCGAGGACGCGCTGCGGCAGTACACCGAGCGGCTGTGGCTGACCGGCGTTTCGGTCGTGGACGCGAAGGGCAGGCTGGTCTGCGAATACAGCACGGACGGCATCGGCTATGCCCGGCTTCAGACCGATCTGGAGCCGGAGCGCGTGCTCGCCGTGGTCGGCCATCCGCAGAGCACCTACGTCCGCCGCGTGCAGCTGACCGACGGCTCGTTCGCCGACACCGCCGTGCACAGCCTTGCGGACGGCAGCGGCGCGGTGCTCGCCTGGCGGCACACGAAGGCGGCGTTCGCGCAGAAATCCGTGCTCTCCGTGCAGGACCTGCTCGACGGCTACGACGCCGCGATCACGGGAATCGTGCTCCTCGCGGACGGCAACCGCGTGACCGCGTCGGATGATCCGTCCCTCATCGGCACGAACACCACGGAAAATGAGCTGCTCCGCCGCATCCGTTCGAGCGGACAGGCGGAAACGCTGGTCTATGCCGGGCGGAAGGGCCTGACCCGGTACTACGGAATGTACAGCCACGGGCGCGACTTCTACTACTACATGTATGTTCCGGGCAGACTGCTCTACACGAACACGCCGGTCAACATGATCGCGGCGTTCCTCGCCTGCGTGGTCGTTCTGACGCTGCTCCTGTTCGTGCGCCGAGGCACGGAAAAGAGCTTCCTGCAGCAGCAGAAAACGCTCGAAAAGGCATATCAGACCTCACTCGAGCAGAAAAACGCCGAGCTTGAACGCGCCGTCCGTCAGGAAACGGCGGCCAACCGCGCCAAGCGCGAATTCCTGTTCAATATGTCGCACGACATCCGCACGCCGATGAACGCGATCATCGGCTTCACCTCGCTCGCGGCCACCCATATCGACAACCGCGAACAGGTGCTCGACTACCTGAAAAAGACCGCAACGGCGAGCCAGCACCTGCTCTCGCTCATCAACGACGTGCTCGACATGAGCCGCATCGAGAGCGGCAAGGTCTCGCTCGAGCCGCGCCCGGTGCACCTGCCCGAGCTCGTGCACGACCTGCGCGACATCATTCAGTCGGGCATCTCCGCCAAGCGCATCTCGCTCTTTATCGACATGGTCGACGTGGAGGACGAGGACGTCATCGCCGACCCCATGCGCCTCAACCAGATCATGCTCAACATCCTGTCCAACGCCATCAAGTTCACCCCGGCGGGCGGCACGATCACCCTGCGCATCGTCCAGAAGCAGACCGCGCCGAAGGGCAGCGCGGACTATGAATTCCATATCCGCGACAACGGCATCGGCATGAGCCGGGCGTTTCAGGAGCACATCTTCGAGCAGTTCTCGCGCGAGGAGACCTCGACCGTGAGCGGCATTCAGGGCACCGGCCTCGGCATGGCGATCACGAAAAACCTGGTCGACATGATGGGCGGCGGCATCTCGGTCGAGAGCGAACCGGGAAAAGGCTCGGAATTCACGGTCTCCCTGCGCTTCCCGGTCAGCGGAGAGCGGGCCGCCGCGCCCGCACGCATCCCCCAGCTCGAGGGCCTGCGCGCGCTCGTCGCGGACGACGACACCGACACCTGCCTGAACGTCAGCAAGATGCTGCGCACGATCGGAATGCGGGCGGACTGGACGACCTCGGGACGCGAGGCGGTCGTCCGCGTGCAGGACGCGCTCGATCAGGGCGACGGCTTCCGCGTGTTCATCATCGACTGGATGATACCCGATCTGAACGGCCTCGAGGTCGTGCGCCGCGTGCGCAGGCTGATCGGTGACGCCACCCCGATCATCATCCTGACCGCCTACGACTGGACGGACATCGAGGTCGAGGCGCGGGCCGCGGGCGTGACCGCCTTCTGCGCAAAGCCCCTGTTCCTGTCCGAGCTGCGCCGCGTGCTGGCCGAGCCGTTCCGCAGGGAGGAACAGGCGGAGCAGGCGGAAAAACCGGCGGAGTTCGCCGGAAAGCGGCTGCTGGTCGTCGAGGATAACGCCCTCAACTGCGAGATCGCGGTGACCATGCTCGAGGAAGCCGGGTTCACGGTCGACACGGCGGAAAACGGCAAGCTCGCGGTGGACATGGTGTGCGGGAACGCGCCCGGGTACTATGATCTGGTACTGATGGACATTCAGATGCCGGTCATGAACGGCTACGAGGCCGCGCGCGCCATCCGCGCCCTGCCGGACGCCGAAAAGGCGACCCTGCCCATCGTCGCCATGACGGCGAACGCCTTTGACGAGGACCGCCAGAACGCCGCAAGAGCCGGCATGAACGGCCACCTCTCCAAGCCGTTCGACATGCAGCAGCTGCTCGCGATGATCGAAAACATACTGCCGTGAGAGAGCCTTCCCGAAAACGTTATAACGTCAAAACTGCATAACGTTAAAACTTCATAACTTCGAAACGTTATAACGTTTACTCTCGCATTGGTTGCGAAAACGCTCCGATTTCACTAAAAAACCTGTCTTACAGGAGGAAAACGCACATGAAAGGAACAGCCGTTTATCATTCGCCGTTTGGGAAAATGCAGCTGGACTGGGAGGACGGCGCGGTCACGGCCTTGCAGCTCGCCCGGGACGGCATCTGCGCGGGAGCGCCGAACGAGCTGACCGCACTCGTATTCCGTCAGCTGGACGAGTATTTTGCCGGGACGCGCCGGACGTTCGATTTCCCCTGCCGCCTGCACGGCACGCCCTTTCAACAAAGGGTCTGGGCGGCGCTGCGTGAGATTCCCTATGGCGAAACGCGCAGCTATAAACAGCTCGCCGAGGCCATCGGTCAGCCGAACGCCTACCGCGCGGTGGGCATGGCAAATCACGCGAACCCCATCCTCATCGCCGTCCCCTGTCACCGCGTCATCTGCGCGGACGGCTCGCCGGGCGGCTACGCCGGCGGCGCGGAAATGAAAAAAGCGCTGCTGCGGCTCGAGCAGACGGACGGAGCATGACCTGCGGAAGCCGCGGCGGCTGTCCGGATCGCAGCCTTGGCTGCAAACGTCTGAAAGGGGTCATTTCATGATCTACACGGTAACACTCAATCCCGCACTGGATAAAACGGTGGAGATCCCCGGCATGGCGCTCGACACCGTCAACCGCATCACGGAAATGCGCACCGATCCCGGCGGCAAGGGCATCAACGTGAGCAAGGTGATCGCGAAGCTCGGCGGAGAGAGCTGTGCGGCCGGCATTCTCGGCGGTGAGAGCGGCAGAACGCTCGAAAAGCTGCTCGAGGGCGAGCCATTTGCGACGCGGTTCCGCTTTGTCGAGGGACAGACCCGCACAAATATCAAAATCATCGACCGCGAGGGGCACACGAACACCGACATCAACGAGCCGGGTCTGACCGTCACGGACGCAGATTTAGATGCGCTGCTGCACGAGCTGTTGGCGGAGCTCCGGCCGGGCGACATCGTCGTCCTCGCCGGGAGCCTGCCGAAGGGCGCGCCGCAGGACACCTACCGCGTGTGGACGGCCGCGTGCAAAAAGGCGGGCGCACGGGTCTTTCTCGACGCGGACGGCGCTTTACTGGCGGAAGGATTAAAGGCCGCGCCCTACCTCATCAAGCCGAACGACGACGAGCTGTCGCGTCTGGCGGGGAGAAAGCTCGAGACCCTCGAGGAGCTGACCGCCGAGGGCAGAAAGCTGCTCGAGCGCGGCATCGAACGGGTCGTGATCTCGCTCGGCGGCCGCGGCGCGCTCTATCTGCGAAAGGGCAGCACGATTTACGCCGAGGGCCTCAAGGTCCCGGTCGGCAGTACGGTCGGCGCAGGCGACAGCGTGGTCGCGGCGCTCGCGTATGCCGAGGCGCAGGGACTGAGCGAGGAGGAGGCCGTCCGCCTCTCGACCGCCGCCGGCGCGGCGAACGTCATGTGCAGCGGCACGCAGGCCGCCGAACGCGAGGCCGTCGAGGCGCTGCTCCCGAAGGTGCGCTTTTCTCGTCTGCGGCCGTGAGCGCCGTCCGCGCGGGCGTCAAGGTGCCGGAAAAACGGTAAAGTTACAAAGTCACAGCGTTTCAAAGTTATAACGTTTTATGCGATCTATCCCGGCGGAACAGGACGTTTTCCGTCGGGATTTTCGTGTTCTGCGAACCGATATGCGAAGTAAAGTTGAAACGTTTTAACGTTATGTAGTTACAGCTTTGCGGCGCCCGGCGAAAAAAAGATTGACAGCCGGAGAAAATGCAGTATATTCTTATCTCAGAAAAATACCGCATAGACAGAAAAAGGAAAGGGAGATTTCGGTATGTCGGAGCTGTCGAGCATCAAAAGTCAGGCGCTGACCGAACGGATTGAGGAGCGTTTGTTTGCGTACATTCTGGACAACCATCTGAAGGTCGGGGCGAAGCTGCCGAACGAGCATGAGCTGGCGGCGCATTTCGAGGTCAGCCGCGGCACCGTCCGCGAGGCGGTCAAGCTGCTCGTCTCGCGCGGCGTTCTGCGCGTCAAACACGGCTCGGGCACCTACGTCGCGTCCCTGTTCCCGCTCCACGCCAATCCGCTGGGTCTGGACGCGGTCGAGGACAAGCTGCAGCTCGCGCTCGATCTGACCGACGTGCGGCTCATGCTCGAGCCGACGATCGCGGCGCTTGCGGCGCAGAACCGCACGGACGAGGAGGTCGAGCAGCTGGCCGAATACTGCGACGCGGTACGCGAAAAGATCGAGGCCGGAGAAGACTACCTCATCGAGGATATGCGCTTTCACTGGTACCTCGCGAAATGCTCGCACAACATGGTCGTCGAGCCGCTGATGCCGATCATCGACGCGGCCGTGATCTCGATCGCCAACATCACGCGCAAGGAGCTGCTCACCATGACCATCGACACGCACAAGGAGATACTGGACGCCGTGCGCGACCGCGACCCGCAGGCCGCCCGCAGCGCCATGTCCGTGCATCTCGACACGAACCGCATTTTCATTCGCCAGACGAAAACGGCGCGGTGAGTCTGTCGAGACTGTCGCGAAACTACAGTTTCGCCGACAAGTGTGTTCTGGCTTCGCAGAACACGGACGTCCGAAAGTTCCCATGCGGAAACTTTCTCCCTCTCAAAGTATAAAAACCGAGGTACACGCCCCCGGTTTTTACGGTTTTGCAAAGCAAAACCTATTTCAAGCAGTCATGCCGCAGGCATGACTGTTGCGCACACTCTGTGTGCGCCATTTCCGCCCAATC
>ERZ835051.2265-NODE-2265-length-17471-cov-3.399173_pt1 | contig 17471 bp, 13 predicted proteins | sample MGYA00519575_ERZ835051 | MGnify/ENA primary metagenome ERZ835051 (study PRJEB31850, sample SAMEA3708769) | human gut metagenome | biome: human gut; feature: human-associated habitat; material: faeces | place: China | collected 2014 ... | reverse complement strand
AAGGCAGTGCATGTCAAGGAGAGCGGCCAGGCATGGATTGACCATGATGAATGTATCAGTTGCGGTATCTGCCATAAGAGTTGTCCTTATCATGCCATCGTTTACATTCCTGTACCTTGCGAGGAAGCTTGTCCCGTGAAAGCCATCAGCAAGGATGAGAAGGGGATAGAGCACATCGACGAAAGTAAGTGCATCTACTGCGGAAAGTGCTTGAACGCATGCCCATTTGGAGCTATCTTCGAGATTTCGCAAGTGTTCGACGTGTTGCACAGAATCCGTAAGGGTGAGCAGGTGGTGGCTATCGTGGCTCCGTCCATTCTGGGGCAGTTCAAGACGACTATTGAACAAGTGTATGGCGCACTGAAACAAGTGGGCTTTACGGATGTCATCGAGGTGGCGCAAGGTGCGATGGATACCGTCAGCAACGAGGCGCACGAACTGATTGAGAAGTTGGAAGAGGGACAGAAGTTTATGACGACTTCCTGCTGCCCGTCTTATATAGAACTGGTGAACAAGCATATTCCTGCCATGAAGCCCTACGTGTCGGGCACCGGTTCGCCGATGTACTATGCCGCACGCATTGCCAAGGAGAAGTATCCGGATGCAAAGGTGGTCTTTATCGGTCCGTGCGTAGCCAAGCGTAAAGAGGCGCAGCGTGACGAAGCGGTGGATTTCATTATGACTTTCGAGGAGATGGCTTCCGTGTTTGCCGGACTGGATATTCAGATGGAGCAGGCGAAGCCCTATTCCATGAGTTTCACTTCCGTGCGCGAGGCACATGGCTTTGCCCAGGCAGGCGGTGTGATGGGTGCTGTGAAGGCTTATCTGAAAGAAGAAGCGGATAAAATCAATGCCGTGCAGGTGGCTAATCTGGATAAGAAGGCTATCGGTTCGCTGCGTGCTTATGCCAAAACCGGTAAGGCTCCGGGACAGTTCATCGAAGTGATGGCATGCGAGGGCGGTTGCATCACCGGACCGTGTGCACACAATGAGATAGCTGCCGGAAAGCGTCAGTTGACACAAGAGTTGGCTAAGAGAGAGGAAACGTATTGAAATATTTGATTGACAAACTGCGGAGCAATCGCAGGCTGGATGCCGAAGAGTATAAAGCCTTGCTTCTTTGCCGGGACACAGAACTTGCAGCCTACCTGCAGGAGCTTGCCCGGGAAGAAGCGCTTGCCCGCTTTGGCAATAAAATCTTCATTCGTGGACTGATTGAGATAACCAACCGTTGCCGCAATAACTGCTACTATTGCGGCATACGGAAGGAGAACCGGAACATAACCCGTTATGAGCTGGCGCAGGAGGAGATTCTTTCGTGTTGCCATGAAGGCTATCGGTTGGGCTTCCGTACCTTTGTGCTGCAAGGGGGCGAAGCGCCGGCGGTGAAGGATGAGGGGATGGTGGAGACAGTTGCCGCCATCCGGCAATCCTTCCCGGATTGTGCCATTACCTTATCCTTGGGCGAGAAATCGCGGGAAGCCTACGAACGTTTCTTCCTGGCAGGTGCCAACCGCTATCTGTTGCGGCACGAAACCTGCAACGAAGGGCATTATCACCGGCTTCATCCTGCGGAGATGTCCCTTTCCCATCGGTTGCAATGCTTGGACTGGCTGAAAGAGATAGGCTATCAAGTGGGAACCGGAATCATGGTGGGCAGTCCTTATCAGACGGTGGACCATTTGGTAGAAGACATTCTCTTCATCGAACGGTTTCAGCCGGAGATGATAGGCATGGGACCTTTTCTTCCACATCACGATACTCCGTTTTCCTCTTTTCCGCCGGGAGATATGGAGTTGACGTTGAAGTTGCTTTCTATCTTCCGGTTGATGCATCCCGCGGCACTGATACCTGCTACCACTGCCCTGGCCACACTTGCTCCGGACGGACGGGAACGGGGAATATTGGCTGGCGCCAATGTCGTGATGCCTAATCTTTCGCCTTCTCATCAGCGGGCGAAGTACTCCCTCTATGATAACAAAGCTTCTGCGGGTGCCGAAGCGGCAGAAGGTTTGCTAAAATTGGAGGAACAACTGAAAGGGATAGGCTACGAGGTATCAAAAGAGAGAGGAGATTATGAGAATGGAGAATTGACCGTTGATAATTGATAATTTTCAAATCTTCATTCTTTATTTTAATTACCAATTATCAATTTACGAAGTGTATAACATAAAGTCAAGACAAGCGGAAGAATTCATCAATCACCAGGAGATATTGGATACATTGGAGTATGCGCAGGCAAACCGCAACAACCGTCCGCTCATCGAAAGTTTGATTGACAAGGCTGCTTTGTGCCAGGGGCTTTCCCATCGGGAGGCGGCCCTGCTGCTGGAATGTGACGAGCCGGAACTGGTGCAGCGCATCTATCGTCTGGCACGTGAAATCAAACGGAAATTCTATGGCAACCGCATTGTGATGTTTGCCCCGCTTTACCTTTCCAACTATTGCGTGAACGGTTGCGTCTATTGCCCGTATCATGCCAAGAACCGTACCATCCCCCGCAAGAAACTCTCGCAAGAGGAGATACGCCGCGAGGTTATCGCCTTGCAGGACATGGGACATAAACGCCTGGCGCTGGAAGCCGGAGAAGACCCTCGAAACAATCCTATCGACTATATCTTAGAGTCCATCCGCACCATCTACAGCATCCACCACAAGAACGGGGCCATCCGCCGGGTGAATGTCAACATAGCCGCCACTACAGTGGAAAACTATCGGTTGCTGAAAGAGGCAGGTATCGGCACTTATATCCTTTTTCAGGAGACTTACAGCAAAGAGCATTACGAAGCCTTGCATCCCACGGGACCGAAAAGTAATTATGCCTACCACACCGAAGCGATGGACCGCGCTATGGAGGGTGGCATCGACGATGTAGGTATCGGTGTATTGTTTGGTCTGAATACCTATCGCTACGACTTCGTAGGATTGCTGATGCATGCCGAACATCTGGAAGCTACCTTTGGCGTGGGTCCGCATACCATCAGCGTACCGCGCATTTGTCCGGCAGATGATATTTCGACCGAGGATTTTCCCGATGCCATCTCGGATGAGATGTTCTGCCGTATTGTGGCGGTTACCCGCATTGCGGTGCCTTATACGGGAATGATTATTTCCACCCGTGAGTCGGAAGCCGTACGCCGTCGGGTGCTCGAACTGGGCGTTTCGCAGATAAGCGGCGGTTCACGCACCAGCGTAGGAGGCTATGCCGTGCCGGAAGCCAAAGAGGAAGATTCCTCCCAATTCGATGTGAGCGACCGGCGCACGCTGGATGAAGTGGTGAGCTGGCTGCTCGACCTGGGACATATCCCCAGCTTCTGCACCGCCTGCTATCGCGAGGGACGTACCGGAGACCGCTTCATGTCGCTCGTCAAGCGCGGACAGATAGCAAACTGCTGCCAGCCCAATGCACTGATGACATTAAAAGAATATCTGGAGGACTATGCCTCCTCCGAAACCAAGGAGAAGGGCATGCGGCTGATTCGTGAGGAGATGGAGCATATCCCGAACCCCAAGATACGGGCGATAGCCGAACGTAATCTTCAGGAGATAGGGGAGGGGAAAAGAGACTTTAGATTTTAGATTTCGGATTTATGAATAATACACCTCGTTCTAACCGCCTGCACATTGCCGTCTTTGGACGACGGAACAGCGGAAAGTCCAGCCTTGTCAATGCCTTGACCGGGCAAGACACGGCATTGGTATCCGCAACGCCCGGCACTACTACCGATCCCGTGACCAAAGCCATGGAAGTATATCCTTTGGGCCCGTGCCTCTTTATCGATACCCCCGGTTTTGATGACGACGAAGGCGAACTGGGCGGTATGCGCGTGGAGCGTACCTTAAAGACGGTGGAGAAAGCGGACATCGCCCTCTTGCTTTATGAAGCTGACGGAACGCTGGAACAGCAATGGCTAAAGCTACTGGCTGAGCGCGAAATCCCCGTGATACTGATACTGAATAAAGCCGATTCCCGTCAAGACACCGCTTCCGTGGTGCTTCGGATTGAAAAGGAATGCGGGCAGGCTCCCGTTGTGGTCAGTGCCAAAGAGGGTACCGGCATTCAAGGCATTTTCGATGCTATTCTCGAAAAGCTTCCCGAGAATTTTGGTGAGCAGACTATCACGGGCGATTTGGTACGTGAAGGAGATATCGTCCTGCTGGTGATGCCCCAGGATATACAAGCCCCCAAAGGTCGTCTCATTCTTCCGCAAGTGCAGACCATCCGCGAACTGTTGGATAAAAAGTGCTTAGTGATGAGCTGCACCACCGACAAGCTGCAAGCCTCCCTGCAAGCCCTTGTCCGTCCGCCTAAGCTGATAATCACAGACTCTCAGGTGTTCCCCATCGTCTATCAACAAAAGCCTGCCGAGAGTAGTCTTACTTCCTTCTCGGTTCTTTTTGCCGGTTACAAAGGAGACATCAATGCCTTTGTAGAGGGAGCTGCCGCTATTCATAGCCTGACACCCCAATCGCGTGTGCTGATAGCTGAAGCCTGCACCCACGCCCCGCTGACCGAGGACATCGGCACCGTCAAAATTCCCCGCCTGTTACGAAAGCGCATCGGCGAGGAATTGCAGATAGACTTTGTATCTGGAAATGACTTTCCCAAAGACTTGTCCCGATATGATTTAATTATCCATTGCGGCGCTTGCATGTTCAACCGGAAGTACGTTCTCAATCGTATAGCCCATGCCCACGCACAGCACATCCCCATAACCAACTACGGAGTAGCAATTGCGAGTCTGACCGGTATATTGGATAAAATTGTTATCTATCGGTAAATATCCCTCTCCCTCTCTGTTCACGTTACTGATGTTATAGAGTAGTGTAAACTACTTTTCTTGTTAACAATGCTTAATATAAGGTACTTTGTAATACAAGGTACTGATATAATACATATATTTGTGCCATACAAGGAACAATAATAGAATGAATGAGGACACTCATTACTCTATTGCGCAGCCAAATAGTAAATCGTAAATTGTCAAATAGTAAATACCATTATGGATGTAAACAATGTAAAGTCGCAAATGCGCAAGGGCATGCTTGAATATTGCATCATGCTGCTGCTTCACAAGGAGCCGGCTTACGCTTCGGATATCATTCAGAAGTTGAAAGAAGCCAGACTGATTGTAGTGGAAGGTACACTTTATCCGTTGCTCACCCGTCTGAAGAACGACGACTTGCTGGGTTATGAATGGATTGAGTCTACGCAAGGTCCTCCACGTAAGTATTACCGGTTGACGGAAAAAGGAGAAGTCTTTCTCGGTGAACTGGAAATGTCCTGGAAAGAGTTGAACGAGACGGTGAATCACATCAGCAATTCTTGAAATGACCACAGAGAATATGCTGCATTCGCCGAATGGTAAATAGTAAATCGTAAATAGTCAAATTGTAAATAAATAGTGTGTTATGAAAAAGACATTAACTGTAAACTTGGGTGGAACAGTTTTCAATATAGATGATGATGCTTACCGCCTTTTGGATAACTACTTGAGTAATCTTAAAATGCATTTCCGTAAGGAGGCCAGTGCAGACGAGATTGTAGATGATATAGAACGCCGTATCTCCGAACTGTTCGCCGAAAAACTTTCAGCAGGTTCACAAGTGATTACTATCGCTGACGTAGAAGAGGTAATTGCCCGTATGGGAAACCCCGAAGATATGGAGATGGGAGAGGAGAGTGACAACAGTGGTGCTACTGACAGTAATTCACCGCGCCGTCGCCTTTACCGCAATCCGGACGATAAGATGCTGGGTGGTGTCATTAGCGGACTGGCTGTTTATTTGGGATGGGACGTAACTTTACTTCGCCTGTTGCTGTTCGTTATCCTTATCTGTGGTTATGGAACTTTGATACCTGTATATATTGTATGTTGGTTGGTAATTCCGGAAGCCCGTACGGCAGCGGAGAAACTGAGCATGCGCGGTGAAGCCGTTACGGTAGAAAATATCGGGAAAACCGTGACTGACGGTTTCGAGAAAGTTTCCAACGGAGTAAATGATTATATGAAATCCGACAGACCCCGTACGTTTCTGCAAAAAATGGGTGATGCCTTTGTTATGGTAGCCGGATGGTTCCTGAAGCTTTGTCTGGTGATATTTGCCATTATATGCAGCCCTGTATTGTTTGCTTTTGGAATCGCATTTGTAGTGCTGCTGTTTGTGGCAATTACGGTAGCCATCGGTGGTGGTGCAGCGTTACTTTCATTTTTCCCCATGGCCGACATTGTGCTTCCGACTTCACCGCTTGTCGCTATTGTAATGTATATAGCCGGTATCTTGTTGGTAGGAATTCCTTTGGTCAGCCTTGTATGGGCTATCTTTAGCCAGGTATTTAAATGGCAGCCGATGAATTCCGGTCTGAAATGGACGCTGGTCATCCTTTGGATTGTAAGTGCGGCTTGCTTCGGCATCTGCTTCGCAGTACAAGGAGCTACATTCCCGGAGATAGGCATCTTCCATATCTGATTACACGGTACAAGAATTTAATATGCAGTAATGCAATAAGACTTTGTACTACATAGAGTTTTTTAATACTATTGCCAGCACTCCGTCACTTTTGTATATAATTATTTGAATGTTATTAAGTTAGCGCGTGTAGGCAACCGTGTTGGCAGTGTGCTGGCAACACGGTTGCCTACACGTTTTTTTTGCTTCTTTTTACTGTTTCTGTTATGTAATTATTTTGTTGTCAGCTATTTATGGTGATTTGCATATCCCTTCTTCGATTGTGTCTAAATAACGTTTATTAACGCCGAAAATGGAGGAATTCAGCACTTTGTCTTTAAAAAATCTCAAGATTTTGCCATGACACTCATTGTTTTTAGTCTGGTATATATGGATTGAGGCTCCTAGATATCGGTACTTTTTCACGCTCGGGCTTATGTCTGATGTGAAAAGGAATCGTGCAGAATATCCGGAAGCCTTATACAGAACTTCGTCCCACACATGAAAACCGTCCGGCACACGGCCGTAAACCGTAGGGCACACGCATGTGGGCTGTTCGTCACAGGTACGTGGGACAAAGTTTGGCGTCATCCAAAGATGCAAAATCAATAAGGAAAATGCGGATTTGTAACTTGCATTTTCTTAATAATATACTTGGTTATCAGATGATAAGCTGTATTGTTATTTAGCATAATGCTTGACTTGTGGAAGGAGGAAAGTGTTTTTTAAACGTTCGTTTAATGGACACCTGTTTTTACCCTTTTGTATATCGTGCTATTTCTATAATAACACACGTTAAAATCTTAAATTAAGGATGTGATTAAATAACTATAAATTAAGCATATAACAACGGTGTGTTGAAAAAAAATAATTTTCCTCATAAGAATATTTTGTAATTTCATTTCTTGCCATTACCTTTGTGTCCATTAAACGAACGTCTATTGAACGCAATGTTATTCCTAACTCGTTCGTTAACACGGATTTATAGACATTCTTTTGTCAGTGCGGTTTTGAAAGAGCAAATGTCTCGATCGGACCGCGAAGCGTACCCAAAACCAACCTTCTATTATTTAATTATTTTCCTCAAGTGTCTGAAACACAGAAATATTGGTTTGCAGCCCGTACATTAAGCAAACAGGAGTTTGCCGTTCAAAAGCGTATTGAGAAGCTGAAATTAGAGGAAAAAATGGACGTGGAATGTTATCTTCCTACCCGTACTGTGGTAACACAATTAAAATATCGCAGGAAGCGTAGTATTGTCCCCGTAGCCCGTGGTTTGATTTTTATCCATGCCACCAAGCAGTGTGCTTGTGACATTCCCAATATTTACGGTGTTCAAGTCTTTTATATGAAAGACCTTTCCACGCACTCCATGCTGGTAGTTCCCGACAAGCAGATGCAGGATTTCATGTTTGTCATGGATTTGAATCCCGACGGTGTAAGCTTCGACAACGAACCTCTCACTATTGGAAAGAAAGTTACAGTTATAAAAGGGGAATTCAGTGGTATTGAAGGTGAGATTGCCACAGAAGCCAATAAAACTTATGTCGTTATCCGTATTACAGGTGTTTTGGTAGCAAGCATCAAAGTCCCCAAATCCTATCTGAAGGTAATTAAAGACTGATAAATAAAAAACTCAATACAAAGATGAATTCTTTACTTTCTCGTGCTCTAGAGCTTCAACAGACAGCTCATGATCTTATGTATTTGGATACTAATGGTGAGTCTGTCTATTCCGATGATTTTTGCCGTCTGAATAAGGAGGTACTTGTCAAATCCGACTCTCTGTTTTCTGAAAAAGGTTCTGGCGTTGAAGAGGAGGCAAATCTGTGCCTTGCCCTTTTGATGGGTTACAACGCCACCATATATGATAATGGAGATAAAGGGCAAAAGAAGCAAGCTATCTTAGATCGCATCTCTGAAATTCTGGAACAACTTCCGGCTTCTTTATTGAAAGTACGCTTGTTGGCTTATTGCTATGGAGAGGTCTATGAGGCTGCTTTGCTTCAGGATGCTTATGCGATTATTGATGGCTGGAATAAGGAAAAATTGACAAAAGAACAAACGGAGGTTATAGAGGAATTGAAGAATGTGGAGGATAATCCGTATCCGTTTGAGGAAGTAGAAGAATAAAATATCATGGTAGATTCGTACAATCTGCATGATATTTTATTTATTTGACTTATGAAAGGCATTGTTTTAGTTGGGGGGATTTGGTCACGTTTATATCCATATAAAATCGTCATTGAACACCTTAGCTGCAGAGGAAGAAAAAAAGAGAAGAAATACGTGATGTTTATATGGAACGTCACTATAGAAACTTCTGCAGCTATTTGCAGGAATGCTTGAACGAAGTTAGAGAACAATTAGAAAAATTTGATCCGAAATTGGGTTTGGGCGAGGATAATTCGGTTCAAAACCACTAAAAATAGGGTTCTGAAATGTTAAATCTTGCATTATTATATTCTACGCAAACTAGTAAATAGGCAGAAAATCAAATGTTTAAGATTAGTTTGGGGAGAATTGGATGCTTACTTTTGCAATAATTTACTCCATTACAATGAATTTGAAGGTAATAGTTATTTGTTTGTTGCTACCTATAGGAGCGTTGGCACAAAATGTTACTAATGCAGAGTCGGAAGACAACCGAATTTTAAAGTTTTCTAATTTCTCAGCATCGTTAGAATTTACCACAAAGTATATGTGGCGTGGTATTGAATATGGTACGTCGCCTGTTTTTCTCCCCATGCTCTCATACAGCTATAAGGGTTTTAACGTTTATGCGATGGGGGGATATGCCGCTAATGGGAGCCACCAAGAAGTGGATTTTGGTATAAGTTATACTCATAAGTGGTTGACTATTGGATTTAATGATTATTACTATCCCACGGCTGTAAGCGAAAAAGACAACTATTTTGTATTCAAAAATCGTGAGACGAGTCATTATGTGGAGGCAAGTGCAACGCTTGCTCCTCAAAAGTTCCCTGTTTATTTAACGTTGTCGTCTTACGTCTTTGGCATGGACAAGAAACCTAATGGCAGTCAAGCTTTTTCTTCTTATGCGGAGATAGGCTATAATCACCACTTCAAAGGGAACAATGTGATGACGGTCTTGGTAGGTGCTGAACTAAATAGGGGCTTTTACACGGATTACGAAAAGGGCTTTAGCGTATGCAATGTAGCGGCAAAATATACAACATCAATACCCTTGGGCAAGTATAAACTGCCGATAAGTGCTTCTCTTGTCTTTAATCCGTATAAAGAAAAAGCTTATTTTACATTCTCCGCATATTTAAGATGATGAAAACAGCAGTCATCCTTGCAGCTCGCAAGGAGCATGATAGTTCCATACCCTATCCTTTGTTGCCGATAATGGATGGGCAGTGTCTGCTGGAACGGACATTGGGCATTCTTGAAGATTTGGGCTATGACAAGATTATTCTTGTTGTCGGTTATAAAGCTTCACTGTTTGACAGATTCAAATCGGATAAAGTCAGTATAGTGGTCAATCGTGATTATCGCTTTACGTCATCCATGGGTTCTTTGGCATTGGCTGCGACTTGTATAGACGAGGATTTCTTGCTTATTGAGGGCGATGTGTTTTATGAGCGGGTTGTGCTTGAACGACTCAGTCAGACTCGATACGATAATTGTTTAGTCTTAACGGAAGAGTCCGGTAATGGGGATGAAGCATTTGCCGAAACCAAAAATGGTTTTGTTGTCAAAATCAGTAAGGATAAGCATCGTATTGTACGCTTCAATGGCGAGATGCTTGGACTGTTAAAGATAAGCAAAGATACCTTGTGTCGGATGATGCTGCTGTGGGAACAATCTACTAATTCGTTGATGAATTATGAATATATATTGTTTGATGTCACGGAATCTGTTGACAGGCCATATATATTCTTTAAAAATTTGATATGGGGCGAAGTTGACAACCGTGCTGATTATGAAAAGCTAATAAATGACGTGGTTCCCCAGCTCCGTAGAAAGGAGAATCCGTTTGATAAGGAAAACCTGCTGGAATATCTTCAACAGATATTTCCGGACAGGTGCGTTACCGATGCTCAAATCATGCAGATAGGAGGGATGAGCAATAGGAATTTTCGAGTAACGCTTGGAAGCGATGACTATGTACTGCGTGTGCCGGGCATTGGAGCGGACGGCATGGTGGAACGTAGAAATGAAGAAATAAACTCCTTGTTGGGGTGCAAGATTGGCGTGAATCCGGAAATCATCTATTTCAATAGTGAAACGGGAGTAAAGCTTGCTGCTTTTATAAAAAATGCAGAAACATTGAATTCTGCTACTGTGCAACGCTCGGAGAACATGAGGAATGTAGTCCGTATCCTCCGTACCCTGCATAATTCAAACGTCCGTCTTAATAACGAGTTCAACATCTTTCATGAGATAGAGAAATACGAGAGGCTGATGAAAGATGCGGGTGGAGTGATGTACGCGGGATGGGAAGATGTAAGAGAACGTGTGATGTCGCTTGAAGGTTATCTTAACGATGTCTTGGGCGTGGAGTTATGTCCTTGCCATAACGACCTTGTGGCCGAAAATTTTATCAAAGATGAAAATGGCAAGATGTATCTTATTGATTGGGAGTATTCCGGTATAAATGACCCCATGGCCGATTTGGGTGCGTTGTTTCTTGAATCGAGATTCACAGAAGACAATATGGATTATGTGCTTCAGGGCTATTTTGATGGCAATGTGCCGGAAACTGCAAAAACCAAAATAATAATATACCAGATACTTTTTGACTATCTATGGGCTGTATGGACGGTGATAAAAGAGGCCAAGGGGGATGATTTGGGTACCTATGGGCAAGAACGTTTTAGCAGGGCAAAGAAGCAATTGGCTGACTTGTCGATTTTTTTAACAATAAAATAGAATACAGGATGATTTCGAAAATTAAGAAAGCCACAAGGATAGACTGGATAATAACGTTGATCCCATTGGCATTGGTTATAGCGTTGTGCGGCATCTTTTTTGTGGCACCTACTGCTTCAAATGAAGTGTTGAGCAAGATAAGGTTTTTCTTCGGCGACACGCTTGGCTCCTACTATTTGATTATTGGCCTAGGCATATTTCTGCTTTCAATATTTATCGCCTGTTCAAAATATGGCAACATAGTGCTTGGCGATAAGGATGAAAAGCCTAAATACTCTTTCTTCAATTGGGGGTGCATGATGTTTACTTGCGGTTTGGCGGCAGACATATTGTTCTATTCGTTCTCGGAGTGGTTCATGTATGCCGTTGACCCCCACATCGCAGAAATGGGAAACATGCAGGATTGGGCAGGTGTGTATCCGATATTTCACTGGAGCTTGATTCCTTGGGGATTTTATTTGGTACTGGCCGTTTCTTTTGGCTTTATGCTTCATGTCCGCAAATGCGAACGCCAGAAATATTCAGAAGCATGTCGTCCGTTGTTTGGCAAATATACGGACGGAGTAGCCGGACGTTTGGTGGATTTGCTTGCTGTATTTGCCCTCATAGCAGGTACGGCTACGACATTCAGTGTGGCGACCCCGTTGATGGCAAGTATTATTGATAGCTTGTTCGGCATGGGACTTGATAGAGTTGCTGTCACCATTGTGATTCTTTTGATTACTTGCTTTATCTATACCTATTCTTTGTTGCATGGGTTCAAGGGAATCAGCATTCTTGCGAAGATATGTATTTTTCTGTTTTTCGGTCTCCTTTCTTACGTATTCTTGTTTTGTGGCGAAACCAAGTATATTGTTGAGTCGGGCATGTCCTCATTGGGAAGGATGCTTCAAAACTTCTTCGAGTTGTCCACCTATACAGACCCGCAACGTACTGCTTCCTTTCCTCAGAACTGGACTATTTACTATTGGGCTTATTGGATGGTGTGGTGCGTGGCGGCTCCCTTTTTCATAGGCGGTATATCCAAAGGCAGAACAATCCGGCAAACCATTCTTGGTGGTTATGTGTTTGGTGTTGGGTCAACAATAGTCAGTTTCATTGTATTGGGCAACTATTCAATGGGATTGCAAACAGCCGGCAAGGCGGACTTCCTTGCAGAATATACGGCTAACGGTGATGCGTACAGCCTCATAACCAATATAATCAATACCATGCCTTTCGCCCAAATGGTTTTAGCCATTGTACTTGTCACTATGATTGCATTCTATTGCACGTCATTTGATTCAATAGCACTCACAGCCTCATGCTATAGTTACAGAAGCCTTAAGGATGGTGAGATGCCGCATAGGTCCATCCAATTGTTGTGGTGCATTTTGCTAATCATGCTTCCCATCGCACTTGTGTTTGCCGAAAGCTCGATGAGCAATCTACAATCAGTCAGTATTGTGGCGGCTTTCCCCATCGGTTTTGTGATGGTCATGATAGTTTGGAGTTTTATGAAGGATGCGAAAGCGTATATGAATAGCGATAATAATCATTGATATGAATGCGATAATCTTAGCGGCAGGTCTCGGCACTCGATTGAGGCCATTGACCAATGAACGCCCCAAGTGCATGGTGGAAGTTTGTGGCATACCGATGGTGGAGCGGCAAATTCTGTTCCTGCATGAAGTGGGAATAACCGATATTACGCTTGTTTCGGGATATAAAGCAGAAAGCCTTGACTATCTGAAAGCAAAGTATGCTGTTGATATTGTGCCGAATCCTAAATATGATACGGTCAATAACATCTATTCGATGTATGTGGTGAAAGAACGTTTTGGCGACAGCTATGTGCTGGAGGGTGATGTATATATGCAAAAAAATTGTTTGCGTAAAGAAGTTGGTTCTTCCACCTATTTTTCCGTCTGGAAAAAGGAGTACAAGAGAGAGTGGGGCTTGGTGACTGACGAAAATGGCGTGCTTGACCATGTACATATTGGCGACGGCCAAGGTTACATCATGTCCGGTATTTCATATTGGACAAAATCCAATGCCGCAAAAATAGTTAACCGAATAGACAGGCTAATTGAGAATGAGTCTTATAAAGACCTCTTTTGGGATAATGCGGTTATAGATTCAATACCTGTGCTCGATTCAATAAAAGTGGATGGTGTTGATGGCATTTATGAAATTGACACGGTAGAGGAGTTGAGAGAGTTGGAAGGTGAACTTTATTAACGATATTCGGTTTGGGATACTCTAAAGTGTCTTTTTAAAGGCTATGCCTTAAATAGATTGTTTACGTTGTTTTAGATAGTAATGTAAAATTGTTGACAATTAGTGGCTTCTGTTAAAAAAAATTTCATATATAGTAGTTTCCTTACTTGCTCAAGTTATGTGTTCTCTTTTTTAACTTTTCCTTATGTAACACGTGTGTTGGGTGTAAATAATATCGGTATTTGTAATTTTGTCGATAGTATTATACAGTACTTCGTCATATTTTCTATGATGGGTGTTACTACTATTGGTATTAGGGAAGTAGCCAAATATAAAGATAATAGGGATGGATTATCAAAGGTATTTAGTACATTAGTTTCTATAAATTTAGTTTTTACATTTCTTTCAATTGTTGTATTGATAATCTGTTGTTTTTATATTCCCAAATTACAATCATATTCTCAGCTGGTGTATGTGGGAATAGGAAGGATTATAGCAGGTGCATTGTTGGTTGAATGGTTATATACAGGATTGGAGAATTTTAAATATGTTACAGTTCGTTCGCTTATTGTCAGAGTATTATATGTTTTATTAGTCTTTCTTTTAGTAAAGGATGAAAATGACTACATCTTATATTTTTCTCTGAATGTATTGAGTTATGTGGTTAATGCAGCATTAAATTGGGCTTATAGTAGAAATTATGTTACGTTTTCTATAAAAAGTATTGATGTAAAAAAATATATAGGGCCTTACATAATTTTAGGGATATATTTGATCTTGACAAATCTTTATTCTACGTTTAATGTAATGTATTTAGGATTTGTATCCAATGATACAGAAGTGGGATATTATACAACTGCTACAAAATTATATTCTATCATTATGGCTGTATTTACTGCATTTACAAGTGTTATGATGCCAAGAATGAGTTCGCTTGTTGCTAATAATCAGATGGAGGATTTTAAAGAGCTAACTAATAAATCAAAAGATGCATTGTTTGCTTTCTCTATTCCTTTAATTATTATATCCGAATTATGTGCACCTCAAATAATAGGAATATTGGCAGGTACTGGGTATGAAGGTGCAATTCTTCCTATGAGAATTATTATGCCTCTTATGTTGATAATCGGTTATGAGCAGATTATTATATTGCAAGTGTTAACTCCCCTGAAAAAGGATGTGGCTATTTTAGTAAATTCAGCAATTGGGGCTTCCCTTGGTTTATTGCTGAACTTTTTTCTTGTCAGTAAACTATATAGTTTGGGGGCTTCTGTGGTTTTAGTAGTATCAGAAATATCAGTCCTTTTGTCAGCTCAGTATTTTGTATCCAAATGCATTGGTTATAAGATACCTTTGAGAGCTTTATTAAAACGTTTATTTTTATGTTTACCAATAGTATTTGTATCAATTTTTTCTCATATAGAGCCTGCTTATGTATATCTATCTTTGATTTTAGTTTCTATGGTAGTGATAATATATTGGGCTTTAGTAGAATACTTTATAATGCATAATATTGTTGTTTTAGATATTGTGAACAAAATTTTATATTGCCGTCATAAATCCGGTTCTTGTTAAGAACATAGCGTATTCTTTGTTTTTCGGATTTGAAAATTGGCTGATTGAGTTAAAAAATATAGTATGGATTTGATTCCTAAAATAAGTGTTATAATTCCTGTTTATAATCCAGGTTGGAGCATACATAATTGTGTGAAATCTTTGTTGGCTCAAGTGCTTGAAAATATTGAATTTATTTTTGTTTTGGATTGCCCGACAGATGGGAGTGAGAAGATAATTGAAGATTATGCTCATAATAGTAAACAGATTAAAATTGTAAAGAATGAAAAGAATCTAAATATTGGCATGAGTAGAAATGTGGGTCTTTCAGCTGCAAAAGGTGAATATATTGCTTTTTGCGATCATGACGATATTGTAAAGCCATTTATGTATAGCGATATGGTACAGATAGCTGATGAAACTAATGCTGATATTGTTTTAGGGGTTCCAGAATATATTTATGACGACTCGTCTCTGAATCAAGCCTATTATTATCCAGAATTAGATGGTGATATTCGTTTGAAATTGTTGTCACTAATTATAGGTGAAGATAATGATAGTTCCCAATGGAAGTTTTATTTTTCGCATGGGGTGATTTGGGATAAAATATATAAAAGGTCGTTTCTGGAAGAAAACCATATTCAATTTGTTGATAATAATAAGATTACTTTTGAAGATAATTTGTTCAATATAGATACTCTTATTGTTGCAAAAAAGGTTGTGATATATAATAGAATAGTTTACCAGCATGTTATTAACGGCTTGAATACAGCGGCCACTTATGGATATTCAAAATATGACTGTGTAAATGGCTATATCTTATACTTGTATCAGCGTTTGATAGAAAATGGCTTGTATAATCAGTACAAAATACGTTTTTATAATTCTGTAGTAATGTACATAACTGGCTCTTTTAGTGTTGAGATAAAGAAAAATTGGAAGAGACCTTTACGCATCATTGATTCTTTTATGTATTTGAAGAAAAATAAAGTGATTCAAGAATCTTTCCGTAATAGTAAATTGAGGCCATACTCTAACAGGCTTATGAGAAATTTAGTCTTGTTTTTTATCAATATAATATTTAAGATATAAAAGAGGTATGCCTAAGGTGTCAGTTATAATTCCTATTTATGGAGTTGAAAAATATATAGAACGTTGTGCGAGAAGTCTGTTTGAGCAGACCCTCGATGATATAGAATATTTGTTTATTGATGATGTTACTCCTGATAAGAGTATAGATATATTAAAGCAAGTGTTAGTTGAATATCCTTTTCGTAAGAAACAGGTAGTAATCCATCGTATGGATACAAACAGTGGACAAGCCGCTGTTCGTAAATGGGGAATACAAAATGCTACAGGTGATTTTGTGATTCATTGTGACTCAGACGACTGGATTGATGTTGATATGTATCGTGTAATGTACGAAAAGGCTATACGGGAGGAAGCTGATGTCGTAGTTTGTGATTTCAATTATACAGATGGGATTTCTTATAAACGAAAGGTGAAAGCTTGCTTCTCAGATAGTTGTGATGAGTTCGTATTGGATATGTTGTATCAAAAAATATCATGGGCAGTTTGGAATAAGCTTATACGAAAGGAACTTTGTTCTTCTGTAAAAGTTTTTCCGCTGTATGCAATGGGAGAGGATATGGTTACAACAATACAAATAATTTTGAGCTGTGAGAAAATTTCATATGTGGAAAATGCTTATTACAATTATTATTTTAATCCAAATTCCATTATGAATACCCTAACACGGGAACAATGTATGAATAAATATTTGCAGCTAAAAGGTAATACAGAACTGTTGCTTCCCTTGTTGAAAAATAGTTTTACAGGAATTTGTTATCGTAAAATAGAAAAGGTTCTCAGATATAATAAAACAATACCTTTGCTGACTTACATATATGAAAAGAATTTTTTTATATTGTGGAAGTCTGAAATGAAGTCATGTTATAGCTTGATTTTTGATTGTAATGTTAAGAAAATATTTAAATTGATGTATGTGCTAGTTATGTTAAGGATTTATCCTCTTTATAAGTGCTGGAAATAATGCAAAGTATTTCTTCGAAAGGCAATAAGAAATATTGCAATATACTAAAGTGTGTTACCGTTATGAATGTACTGATATATATGGTGTATCCATTACATTCAGAACCATCTATGACTTTTTTCTTTTATTGTCTTGCTTGTTTTGTTGTGGGTTCATGGTGCTTTTTTAAGGTGAACAGAAAAACTAATTATTTGGACTTTGATGTGTTGTTCATTATAATTTATGTTTTCACATGTTACATATCCACGTTTTTCTTGAAAGAACAGACTTTATATCGAGCATTGTTTTTGGGGTATATGTTTGACACGGATTATGT
>ERZ835051.2257-NODE-2257-length-17517-cov-3.519414_pt1 | contig 17517 bp, 17 predicted proteins | sample MGYA00519575_ERZ835051 | MGnify/ENA primary metagenome ERZ835051 (study PRJEB31850, sample SAMEA3708769) | human gut metagenome | biome: human gut; feature: human-associated habitat; material: faeces | place: China | collected 2014 ... | reverse complement strand
ATGACGGCATGCACCTGTTGAAACACGCCCTGCACAACACCTGCCCCGACATGATGAAGTCCATAGGAAAGGACGATAACGGCAATGACATCAAGGTGCGCGACAGCGAGGGCATACAGCTCGCCAACGCCAAGATTGATGAGATACGTAACGGCTTTTCCGAGTGGCTGGAAGAGCAGTCGCCGCAGTTCAAGGAGCGGCTGACGACGATGTACAACCGCAAGTTCAACTGCTTCGTGCGTCCGAAGTATGACGGCTCGCACCAGACCTTCCCCGACCTCAACCTCAAGGGGCTGGCAAGCCGGGGCGTGAAGAGCATCTATCCCTCGCAGAAGGACTGCGTATGGATGCTTAAACAGAACGGCGGCGGCATCTGCGACCATCAAGTTGGGACCGGCAAGACGCTCATCATGTGCATTGCCGCCTACGAGATGAAGCGTCTGAACCTCGTCCACAAGCCGATGATTATCGGGCTGAAAGCCAATGTCGCGGAGATTGCCGCCACCTATCAGGCGGCATATCCCAACGCCCGCATCCTCTATGCCTCGGAGAAGGACTTCTCGACCGCCAACCGCGTGCGTTTCTTCAACAACATCAGGAACAACGACTATGATTGTGTCATCATGTCGCACGACCAGTTCGGCAAGATTCCGCAGTCGCCGGAGATGCAGCAGCAGATTCTTCAGGCTGAACTTGATACGGTCGAGGAGAACCTTGAAGTGGTGAAGCAGCAGGGACATGACATCAGCCGTGGTATGCTCAAAGGGCTTATCAAGCGGAAGGAGAACCTGACAGCCAAGATTGCCACCATCCAGTATCAGATGGAGCAGAACAAGGATGCAGTCGTTGACTTCAAGCTGATGGGCATTGACCACATCTTTGTGGACGAGTCGCATCAGTTCAAGAATCTGATGTTCAATACACGACATGACCGTGTGGCTGGGTTAGGCAACTCGGAAGGCTCACAGCGAGCGTTGAATCTTCTCTATGCCATACGCACCATTCAGGAGCGTACAGGCAAAGACCTCGGAGCTACTTTTCTCAGTGGCACTACCATATCCAATTCATTGACGGAACTTTACCTGCTTTTCAAGTATCTACGTCCTAATGAGTTGGAGCGTCAGGACATCCGCTGTTTTGACGCATGGGCGGCAATATTCGCCAAGAAAACCACCGACTTCGAGTTCAATGTAACTAACCACATCGTGCCGAAGGAGCGTTTCCGCTACTTCATCAAGGTGCCGGAACTGGCGGCGTTCTATAATGAAATCACTGATTATAGAACGGCAGAGGATGTCGGCGTTGACCGACCGCAGAAGAACGAGATTCTTCACAACATCCCGCCGACACCGGCGCAGGAGGTATTCATCGAGAAGCTGATGAAATTTGCCGAGAGCGGCGATGCCACAATTCTCGGTCGCGGTCCATTGTCGGAGACCGAGGAGAAAGCAAAGATGCTTATCGCCACGGACTATGCTCGCAAAATGGCACTGGATATGCGCATGATTGACCCGTCATACGAGGATGACCCTAACAATAAGGCGAGTCATTGTGCCAAAATGATTGCTCAGTATTATAATAAATACGATGCTCAGAAAGGCACACAGTTCGTTTTCAGCGACCTCGGCACGTACAAGCCCGGCGAGTGGAATGTCTATTCCGAAATCAAGCGCAAGCTGATTGAGGACTACGGTATTCCGGCACATGAGATACGCTTCATTCAGGAGTGTAAGACAGAACGAAGTCGAAAGGCTGTCATTCAGGCTATGAATGACGGCGATGTGCGAGTGCTGTTCGGCTCGACTTCAATGTTGGGTACCGGGGTCAACGCCCAGAAGCGGTGTGTCGCGGTCCATCACCTCGACACGCCGTGGCGTCCCTCTGACCTCACCCAGAGGGACGGTCGGGCAATACGAGCCGGCAACGAGATTGCCAAGCTATACGCTGACAATAAGGTGGATGTAATCATCTATGCCGTAGAGAAGTCGCTGGACTCCTACAAGTTTAACCTTCTCCATTGCAAGGCGACGTTCATCGACCAGCTCAAATCCGGCGCACTCGGAGCGCGAACCATTGACGAGGGTGCTATGGATGAAAAGAACGGCATGAACTTCTCGGAGTACATGGCTATCCTGTCCGGCAATACCGACCTGTTGGAAAAGGCGAAACTTGAAAAGCGCATAGCATCGCTGGAGAGTGAACGCAAGGCGCACAACAAGGGTATCTCCGATTCCAAGTTCCGACACCAGACAATCACCCACGACATTGCAAACAATGAGGCGGCAATCGAAAGAATGAAGGATGATGTCGCCCGATATGAGGAAGTTGTCAGGAGAGACAAGGACGGCAATCCACTCAATAATCTCACCATCGACACCTGCAATCTTTCCGATGAGAAGAACATGGGTATCCATCTGCAAGGGTTGGCACAGCGTACCGACACACACGGTCAGTACAAGCGCATCGGTGAGGTCTATGGCTTTCCCATCAGCATCATCTCAGAGCGCACTCTCGTAGATGGGAAAGAGGCTGTTCAGAACCGCTTTGTTGTCGAAGGCAACTACAAATACAAGTTCAACAACGGCTTCATCGCCATGAGCGACACCCATGCCGCCTGCATGAACTTCGTCAACGCTTTGGAGAAAATACCCGGCATAATCGCCCAGTATGAGGAACGGACCGCCAAGCTCAAAGCAGATGTACCCCAACTCGAAGCCATCATCTCCAAGTCATGGGGCAAAGAGGATGAACTGAAGCAACTCAAATCAGACCTTGCCGCCCTCGACCGCAAGATCGCCGCCGCTCTCGCTCCCAAGAAAGAGGAACAGGACGGCGAAGAAGTCAAGCGAGATGAACAGCAACAGCAGGATCATACAATGGAATCTCCGGCTCAATCCAGAGACTCAAAGGAGTCGATGGTTGCGGAACCAAGACATCACTATCAATCCCCGCCACCGATTATTCGTCCGGCATATCGTCCAAACGGACTTTAATCTATCGACAGACAACCCCGACATCGCTGCCGGGGTTGTCTGTCTGTTTTGTATGGCAATGAATGATATAACACCTATCGGATATCCATAATGGTTTATCGGTCAGTTTCATCTCCAGAATCATTTTCAAGAGAATACTTTTTGTACGCGTCTACTCTATCAGAATCACAACCCCATATCCAGGACTTATTTTTAGAATTGTAACAATAATTCTCATCCGGACCGAATGTGACGGTCAGCCAATAAAAGCCGTCTTTTCTCGGTTCGTAATAGAAAATATAGCCCTTGTATTCATAGGTCTCATTAATTCCCACGAAAGGAGTTCCTATCTCATTAAGTCCGATTGGTAGCCTGTTATTCATTTTTTGAAAATCATCAATCATTACGATAATTTCATTTCCCACACGCTCTATATCAGCAGTATCAGTTATCATACACCTTTTGAAAAACACGACAATCGCAATCAGTAGTGAGATAATCAACACTACGATAAGTGTGCGCCAATTCCAAAATCGTTTATCGGTCAGTCGCATGATGAAATTCTATATTCTATGGCTATTGGAGGATTCATATCGTTAAGACATGATTCAATCATAGCCTTTGTTCGCAATTCTTTTACATAGCCTCCAACTATAAGGCTAACAGGCTCAATGAAACTTCTGCCGATGTAGATATGCTCTGAGTGGAAATCAGTGGCGACACAAAGTCTTGCCTCCTTTATCCAATCTTCAATTTGCAGAACCAGCTTTCCGTCCTTACTGTTCATCCATTTATAATCATCGCAAATCTCTGTTACTTCACTTTGGGTTTCTTCAAATAAGTCCTGAGGTAGTATCTCTTTTATGCCGTTCAATGAATCCCTGATTACTGAGATTCTGACTGTACCTTGTATAGGGAATAAAGTTACGAATTTATCTACCTCAGGATTACCTAAATTCATCAGACTACCTTTCAGATAGTCGCTTAGATCTGTTTGCAACAGCTTAGAAACATCATACTGTATAGTAGTTTCCTTTTCCTGATTATATTTCTCGGTTATATCTATCATTATAGTTATTTACTTGTTCTTTATATTCTTGTTAAAGATATAAATCATCAATATCCGACATCGTTTATCGGTCAATTTCATATTTTCTCAATGATTAAATCTAATGAGCCATCTTCCAAACTATTTACTATATCCAAATGGATATGTGTGCCGCAAGGCACATCCGTTTGTGCTAAATTCAGGAGATGGTTTGCCAACGATAACAATCCTTCCTGATTAGCAGATATGGTTACTTCGTTATTATCGCTTGAAACTTTAATCGAGAATCCAGGGTGCCAACAAAGTTTCAAACCTGTGTTTCTTTTATATTTCGGCACATTTATCTCCATGTGTATGTACTTATTATGTTGGAAAAGTCTGCTCCATAACGTTGATTATCTCATCAAGTCGTGAGAAGTAATCTATTACATTTGGCTCATGTCTATTAGCCATTTTTTGGACTTGCGCCAAGACTAATTCTTTGACCGCCGGATAATCTTCAGGTGACACAATGCGTGTTAGAGTAAGATACTTAAACGCCCAGTCTGCTCCGACATCGGGTAATGCCCGCTTACCCTCCAATATGGGTATAATCTCACGGTCATACATATCACGCAATGACGTGTATGATTGAAAGACTATGCCGGAACAGTCGGCAAGCGTGACACATAGTTTTGAGTAGTCGCATTCCAGACTGTCTTCTGAAATCGAAAACTTATCCTGTCTGCCAAGCATATTCCCGGTAAATCCAACAGAAGGATTGTCCTGTTGGCCCTGCCGTGATTTGACGTTGTATGGCTCAAACCATTTTAACAGGATGTCAAAACGAACCATATAGATAGGATAGACAATAAGCACTCCGTCTTTAGTCCAATGGTCCAATTCGATATGCCGTCGTAAGCCTTCCACTTGTTGAATAAAAGAGTTGTCACGTTTGCGAAACTTAAAGTCATTGAGAAAAGGCTCTGCCTTTAGCCGTTCAACTATGGTTAAAAATAATTCTTTGTTTGTCATATCACTATTCTTTCACCGTTATCTATTTTTATAATCTTGTTTGTGGTCCCGTCAACTTCCATATATAGGATGTCTGTCACATTATCGTCGTTGGAATAAGGCTTGAATTTCACCTCAAATGAATACTTTTCCAATGGGAGTCCTATAAAACCGTCTTGAGGTTCTATTTGAATTGTCTTATAGGCGTCCCGAAAGTCGGTATTATCCGAAACGATCGGGAAAGTCGCCGCAGATAGTTCTTCGGCAAGCTCTTTGGAGCAATACTGCCGATAAAGTCTTTTCAAGTCGGTCGATGATGCACCAACGGCTCTTTCGTTCAGATACAGAGCCATAAAGTCAGCCACTACATCAAAGCCATCAGTACCCATATATACATCTATAAGAATTATGTTGGATTTACCATCCGGTAAAATTTGATACAGCATATTCCAGCCGTCGTCCGTGTCAGGGAGGAAGCAGCCAAACGATAAGTAGATTGCTGAATCCGATACCCAAAAAACTTCACCGCCCCATTGCATGATATATTCACCCTCGTTGCCGACCACATCTTTCGTCCGTATTTCCTTGTGGAAGTACACAATATTTCGGTCATAGGATAGGGTCAGAAAGACGGAGGAATCTTTCACTGCCCAGTCATGTCGCCCAACTACAATATCATTGGAATCTTTGGACGCTTTGATAGTCCAGTGCCCGATAACGGTATCTTCGATTATCCGGCATCTGATAACATCAGCGATATTTTCAGTTACAGAATCTTCTATCGTTTGCAGCTGTGTGATGTCACCGGATTTATTTCCTCCGTTGCATGCAATAATTAAAGAAGATGCAATAATCGTTAGGAACGTAATACCAATCAAATTTTTCATAACATCAATCTTTTGACAACCATAATTCCGTCATTCTCTTATAGTATGCTCGCATTGCCGGATTGTCGAGTCTGGCGATAGCTGCATCAATGTTTTTGCGGGATTGTGGGGTATATGTGTAGTAGAATCCAAGAGGCATCGTCAGGGACATAGATTTATAGTCGCGATTTTCGTAAATATATCTCAAAACCTTTTCCGGCTGTGGCATGAATACGTAATTAAAAAAGTTGAAAATGAATGATTCTGTCGTAGCTGCATCAACACTATTTCCCAGAATATCCCATTGTTCAAGCACGGTTTCATCAGAATAAGGATAGCGGGTAAGTGTCTGTATCTTTCTGACCTGGTCCCATTCCTCTTTGCTGTCTGAGCCGCTCCATAGTCTGAATACGCCTTCCTCATACGTTTCAGCCTCAGGCGAAGTTATTACTATTTTGCCGTTCCTCTCTATATTATAGCACATTGAAACCGTTTCAGAGTATGTGGTTGTGTCCTCGTCGGTATTGATGTTATGTTCTATTTCTTTGTATTCATAGTTGTATGTAAATTCATGGTCTGCGATAAAATATATCAAAGTATGCTCGGCGCATATTAACTCTGTTGAGTCTGACGGATTATCTACTAAATCCGACTTATCCCAATAGTTCCCTGCATACATTGCGTCAATCAGAACCCCGTCAGTATTGTATGTCGCAATATATAATACATCTTCATCGCTGAACAGATATTTATATTGGCATAATACTACATTATCATTTATTTGCCTGATTGATACAAGATATACCGATGCGGTATCGGACAGGTTAAAGTCTGAAGTGATTACACCTTTAAGCAACGCCCCTTGCTCTTTTGTGGTAAGAAGATAATCTCTGTCAGATGTAGCCGGCAAAGAATCATCTCTCGCGATTAGTGATTCTTCGTCAATGCCGAGTTTCCTTAGGAATTCAAATGATTTGCTATCGTATATCTCTGTAATAGAATCATGCGTATTGTCATTTGATGCCGATGTCTTGCTTTTGCCCTTGCACGAGATACACAAAGTCAACACTGCTATTATTATCAAAACTAAATAATGTTTCATCGCTTGCCTCCTTTCAGGCAGAACAAGAACGATAGACTTTGCGCCCATAGGTTACAGGAGAGAGCAAAGCCAACACACAGAATCAATATCTTATAGAGTGCTGCCATACGCAAAGTTACAACAAAAAATTGACATTTGATGTGACAAATGTCCCATCAGGGCATGAAAATCAGCGAGGAGCGAAGATTTTTCTTAAATATTCTCACTTTCGGAGGCGTCGGCCGCACTTTCAGCCTCACGTATGCGGTGTAACTGACGACGAGAGATGCCCAAATAGGAGGCAATCTCCTGAATAGGCAGATTGTGTGTGACTCCGGGGTAGCGGGAGACAAGTTCATGGAACCGTTCTGCCGGTGTCTTTACAAGCATATTCAGATAACGGCAATAAGCCTCCTGCAACAGATTGGAGGAAACCTCGGCGACAAAGCCGGGATTGCGCTCTATGATAAACCGTCGTGCATCTTCGACAGACACCCGCTGAACCTCAGCATCGCATCCCGCGACAATAGAGGTTAGCGAAGGCTGGTCATACAGGAATCCCTGCACATAGTCAGTAACCACTTCGCCCTCGAAAGAGAAGCCCGTTACTACTTCCTGCCCCTTTGAATTGAGGGCCACATATTTGAAATATCCCGACTTTACCACACCCACATAACGGCACAATCGCCCCTGCTGAACAATCCTCTCGCCCTTGGCATAGACAACGCTCTTGCCATTAGCCGCGACATAATCATTCAGCACCGACAGGTCAATCCTCGTCATGAAATCGTTAAGCTGCGCCATAATATAAATTCAGATTTTCATGATTATTATTTATAATCCAAGGGAATACCAAGTTCTTTCATCCATGCGTATAGTGTCTTGGGGGCTATCTCAAGGTCTTTGGCGGCTTTGCGTTTGTTGCCATTGCTTTCACGGAGTGCCTGTCTCACTTTTCGGAGTTTGTCCAAATGGTTGTCGTCGTTGTCAACAATGGGATGAAGGACAATTGAGTCGGCTGTTATGCGTTTGTTGGGGCTGGTGAGAATAGCGTGCTTGATTACGTCAAACAGTTCTCGCAGATTGCGCGACCACACATGCTCCACTATAATCTTCAGAGCTTCCTTAGTAAAAACTTTCTGCGGGATATTCATTGTCATGCAGTAGTTCTTCAAGATTTCAAGAGCCAAAAGTTCGAGGTCGTCATTATATTCGGTCAGCGATGGAACACGGATAACGTTACGCCGCAAGACCTGAATAATCTCGGAAGAACAGATGTGTCCGGGGATGTTGTCCTCTATATCGACGCGGGAAGAGCAGATGACGATGCCGTTGAACTGCGATTTATCAGTGTTTACTTTCAAATCCTTTGTCAGAAATTCTGCAATCAGTTCCTGAGCCTCAATGTCGAGATGGTCTATCTCATGGAAATATAGAGTGCCGCCTTGGGCATCCTTCGCCATGCTCCTAAGGATGCGGCGGAATTGAGACTTCTCCTTTGCGCCCCATTTCATAACCTCTTTGCCGGCCATCATCTTGCAGTTGGCGAACACGAAGCGGTTGTTGCGTCTCAGACTTCGGATATGGCTGATTTGAGAAAGACTGAATTTTCCTGTACCGTTGGCTCCGGTCAACAGAACAGTCTGGCTTTTGTCTCTTGCCATCTTTTCTCTCATTGCCCGGAACTCTCCCTGCATGTGATTAACCCACCGGATATGGGACGGTTCCGTGAACATAGAGTATAAAGCAACCGTCATTACGTCCTGTTCTTCACCGGTGTATCTGAAATAATAGCTCTCCTCCAGATTCCAGATGCTTGCCCGAATGTCATTGCGTGTAAGCCATGAAGAATAGAAAGATTGTATATGTGTTGCCTTGGAATTTGCAGCCATTGCCAAATCCCTGTCAGCCGGATTCAATGGGGTTGACTCGCAGAATACGATTCCATAATCGCCGTTTTTCACTGCCTCGATTGCCTTGCTGAGATCATTGAACGCATCCCAATAGCCATCAATGATTGGCAGGGATGACAGAATCTCATCGCGTTGCTCTTTGGTAGAGCAATAAATGAGGACTCGTTTATATTTCTTTGGTGCTGTATTTTGATGCTGGTCGGACATTTTTTCTTGAATATTCAAAAAAGTTTTGTGACGTACTAATCCATGCAATTCAAGTAACACTTTATTATCGCTGATTTTACGATGATTACAGAATTATTCATAACTTATGCGTTTCTATATGTTACTAAAATTACGATGCAAAGGTAACACATTTTCGCCGAAATGTAACGCTTTTTACCTATGATTTAGCATGATGAGAGGGTGTCATTGAAAACAAAATCGCTCGTTCAAATGTATTTTCATCATGCCGAGCGATAGTCGCGACGGCTTCACTAAACATTCAAAATTATGATAGATCTTACACCGCCAAACGCGCTTGGTCCGGTAATCAGTCCGGGCAGACGATGCAACTTCTTCATAGTGGAAGAAGCCATCACGGTTCAAACCTTCAAACACACTAACCGCGTATGATGGAGACTCTGCGCAAATGCCCCCTTGTCAGAAACTTCATGACTGGCAAGCACGAAGATCTTCACGTCCACTTTGAAGACTTCGCCAATCTCGTGAAAGATGAATGTCTCGATGCCGAATCATGGCAAGAGAAGAATGCCGAACTCATGACTCTCGAAAGCACCTTCGAGATATACATGGAAGCACACCCGTCAGCCGCTCAGGAAGTGAAGATGCTCGTGTCGAAAGTGATAGACTTCCTGCGCCGTATGCGAAAGTATTTCAACGAATACTACTCGCAGAAAATGCAGAGTATTCGACGTCACTTCTCAGAAAATCATCAGAATGGGTCCAACGAAATGTCTGATGCAACAGTCGCACCCCCAGATGCCAAGGCTGATATTGCAGTCGTTGACACGGTCGAGTTCATCTATGGAAGTGCGGAGACGTTCTTCCCGGAACTCCAGATCAACGATGTCAGGGAGCGGGTAAACGGATTCCTCGGCACTAATGTGACGAAGCGTCAGGTCTATGCCAACTACGCCAATATCAAGACTAGACAAGGCGTAAGACGCTCAGACTCCGACAAGGAGAAGACAACAGCATCGTTCATGCAGCTTTTCGCCAACCGACTGCATCAGAGAATCACCAGAGAAGCGGCCGAGGACGATAACCGCTCAAAGTAATCACCACAATCTTATAGTTATGAGAAAACAACTGTCTGAAAACTGGCAGCTGTGGATTCTGATGGCTTCAATCTTTCTCGCCCTGTCAGCCGGGGCGAGAAAGTTGGCTCTCGACTACGGATGGTCAGATTTCAATGCCAACATCCTGTTCATCGTTTCTTTCATCGCTCTGAGCATAGTCTATCTTGTGTTTCATGAGCTGTCGGTGAAAATGCTCCAGCCATTGTTTGACAAGCTGTTTAAGAAATTGGGCTTTACTCCCAGACCTAACAATGAACCAAAGGATGATCGAATAGTCATTGATTATGGCGCAACGAGGGAGGAAAGAATCAGAAAGCAGGAAAAACGATACATAGACCTTGAAGGTAGAGTAATCCGGTATGCCGGAGATACAATGTCACCATACATGTCAGAAGCATCATTGTCAAAATTGGTCGAGCTTTGCTGTGAGTTCTTCCACATGAAACTGGCGCCGGATTTTCAGGAGTCTGATGCCTTGAAAGTATCGGACGAACTTTCGACTATGGACCTGATGCACTTCGGTTGGAACATAGCAAAGCCTTTCAGAAAGCCATGCGGACACACGGCACTGTTTTTGAAACAGGTCTTCCCTGATGTATTCCGTAACACCGAGGTATTCACTATTGAAAAGAAGCTATGCCTTTCGCCCATGCAGGGCAGAATCAAAATCAACAGGAATGTCGATGTGTATGGCATGACTGAACGGTCTATCGATACACCGACATCAGTCAAAACAACCAGGAAGGATAAGACCCGAGTTAAAAACTCAGCCAAACAAGCAGCCCTCGCCGACATGCTCGAAGAAGGCATGTCTGACGACTTTAATCTTGAAGATTCACTTATAGAGGATTGAAATTCTCTCAGTCGGTTGGAGGTGGGATGGTCGGTGGTTGATTCCACCATCATCCCACCATCTAACTTTGCCCTCGGATTCGGTAGAGACCGAATTGAAATTACTAATGACCGACAATGCTTTATCATTCGACGAACTGCCGGGCGCAGTACAGTCGCTAACGAGTCTTGTAAAAGACTTGGCAAAGGAGGTGATTGAGTTGCGAAAGCAAATCAGAATCCTTTCCGGTGAGCCAAGCAAGTCAGTAGAATTTGTAGGGATAGATGAGGCTGTCCGGATTCTCGGTAAAGCCAAATCTACAATTTATGGTCTTGCCCGCGAGGGCAGGTTGCCGGCATATAAGGTTCCGGGCGAAAAGGAATGGAGATTCATAGCCACGGAACTTGTTGAGTTTGTCAAAGGAAACAGACGTGAATCAAGTCTGCCTACCTTTGAAGAAATGGAGGCGATGTTGAGCCGGGGGACACGCAGCCGCAAAAGTGTATTATAAACAAGAGCCGACAGATTGCCAGTGCGCAACTTGTCGGCTCTTTCCGGTTTTAATCAGGTCTTATTTCAGCGATATTACATTCGCTGCCTCACGCTTGTTGGGGTCCATGACCTCTGCGTATATCTGGGTATTCTTCACATTGCGGTGCGTAAGCATCTTCGCAATCGTGTAGATGGGGACACCCGCCGATGTCAACAGGGTTGCGTAGGTGTGGCGGAAGCAGTGGAACGTGATTCGGCGTTTGATTCCTGCCTCCTTTATCCATGCGCGAAGCGGATAGTTGATCATCGAGCGTTTGAGCGTCTTGAACACAAGACCCTCACCACGCTCACCGCAGAGGGCGAGAGCTTCCTCACTGATGGGCAAGGTGGCTTCCTCATCTGTTTTCTCGGTGCGGATACGCATGACGTAGCCGTCCTCGGCTTTGACGATATGCTCCCAGCGGAGCTGCTGGATGTCGCTGATTCGAAGTCCGGTCATGCAGGAGAAAAGCGAAGCCTGACGCAGAACCTCATGCTTGCATGGTGTAGCCGCCAGTTTCTTGACCTCTTCAAGGGTCAGGAACTCAATCTTGGTGTCCTTCCATTCTATCTTGTCAAGATAGTCGTTGATGTTCTCGCGGAGAAGTTTCTCCTGATACGCCTCTTTCAGCAGGGTGCGGAAAGTTGACCAGTACCCGGCGATTGAGTTATGAGCCAGTTTGCTCTTGCGACCGTCACGACGACCACCTTCAAGGAGGTAAGCCTGAAACTTCTTGCAGAACTCCTCGTTGACTTCGCCCACGGTGCATTTCCCCTTGCAGAAGTCCTTGAAGTGTTCGTAAACGATTTTCCACTTCTGATACTTCTTGAAACACTTCTTGCGGAAGTATTCAAGGAAGTCCATGCGTAGCTTCTCTTTGTCGAGGAAACCGAACTGCTCGTTGAGGAACTGCTCGAAGCGACGGCAGCGTATAGCTTCCGCCTTTTCCATCATCGAGGCGTTGAACTCGCGTTCACGGGCGTTTGCCGGATGCCCGTAGAGGTAGATACCCAGTGACTCGCGACGGCTCAGGCGATTGGTGTGAGGGTTGCGGATTGGTGGGTAGAAGTCGAGGTAGAGCGATATGCGGTCGCCCGATATTTCCTTTTTGCGAAGGAATACTTTAGTGCAGGTATTCATTGTATTTTGTGAGAGTTAAAAGTTTGATGCAAAGTACGGTTGTGTTTGCATGGTGGAATCCGCCACCATCGCGCCACCATCGCCGATTTCGGTCAAATCATCGGTGGAGCGAGCAAATCATCCAGTTCTTTGCGTGATATGTAAGTGTATCGACCCTTTTTTACTCGCGGGATGTTGTGATACTTCACATAGTGGTGCATTTGGTCATGGGTCATGCCATATTTCTCCATTGCTTCCGCATAAGTGTAGTATTGGGGCTCTTCTTTTTTGATTAAGCCCTTTGCTGCATCTACATGAGTTTTGGAATACAGGGTCTCGCGTCCTATTTTCATTTTCGGGATACCCTCCTTAGAGATGAAGCAATAGACCGCAGACACAGTCATGCCAAACTTTCTTTGCATTTCTTCCACAGAGTACCACTCTGTGATTTCCGGTGACGGTGCTCTCTTTGCGAAGTAGCGATCGACATGCTCACGGCTCCACATACTTTTTCCTCGATGGATTGTCTTGGGAAACTTCTCAGTCTTTAGGATTTTGTAGAAACCGGAATTTGAGATACCAAATTTTTCGAGAATCTCTTGAGTCGTGTAGAACTCCGAGATTGGTTTCTTTTCACTGATCATGACAGGACGCTCTGACGAAGTAGAGAAGAGCGCATCAATATCAGCTCTACGAATTAGGGTCTTGCGACACAGTTTCCATGTTTTTAGCGACCCATTATTGATATAGTTATAGATTGTCTTGTAACAGATGCCTATAACACGGGCTGCTTGTCTCGGAGTCAAGAACTCCTGCTTTTCTAATTCGGGAGGACATCCTTTGACCCTCTCGAACTCCTCTTGAACCTTCTCCAGCTTGGCTTGTCGCTTCCGCTCTTTATAAGCCAATCCGGAGCAACGATGACTGCAATAGTTGGTAGTCGTGGTTCTTGCCACAAACTCCTTACCGCACCATTGGCAGACTCGATTAACGAAAATGTTACTGCTCATTTTTGCTGAGTTTTTACTGAGTTATTCAGCCAGTAATTCAGCCAAAAGCGTGTAAGGGCGTGTATTGACGTGTACCCATGTGCGATCGTCCACTTTCTTAATCACGCATCTGGTCCCGGATGACCGGCGAAATACAACCGGGATACAAAAATGGGCGAAAAAGGGGTCAGAATCCGTTAGAATCCGTCAGTAAGGGCATTAAAAAAGCGTGCTGTAAAGCACGCTGTACTAACGGATTGTGATAGATTGTGACGGTTTCTGACAATTCTGTCATTTGCCGATGCAGAAACGGGAGAAGATGGTGGAAAGGAGGAGATCGGAGGGAATGGCGCCGGTGATGGCGCCCAGGTGGGAGATGGTCTCGCGCAGGGACTGGGCGACGAGGTCGGCGGGGAGGGTGGAGCGGAGGCCGTCGAGGACGCGGCCGATGCTGGTGAGGGCTGACGAGAGGGCCTCGGCGTGGCGGGCGTTGGCCACGAGCACGTCGCCGTAGGTGGTCGTCATGTCGGCGGCAATGGTGACGAGGTGGCGCACTATCTGGTCCAGACCTTCGCCGGTGCGGGTCGACAGGGGGGTGGGAAGGAGTTGAGAGTCGAGAGTCGAGAGTTGAGAGTCGAGGGTCGGAGTGGGGATGAGGTCGGTCTTGTTGAGGACGAGAAGGGTGGTGGCGTCGGGGACCCGGGGGATGAGGTCCGGGTGGAGGGGCAGGGTGGCGTCGTGGACGTAGAGGATGATGCGGGCCGAGGCGATGGCGGCGCGGGCGCGGTCGATACCGATGCGTTCCACAGCGTCGGTGCTGGCACGCAGGCCGGCTGTGTCGATGAAGCGGAAGAGGTGGTCGCCCAGGTGCAGGGTCTCCTCGATGGTGTCGCGGGTGGTGCCTGGCACGTCGCTGACGATGGCGCGGTCGTGGCCCAGCAGGGCGTTGAGCAACGAGGATTTGCCGGCGTTGGGGGCGCCGACGATGGCCACGGGGATGCCGCGCATGATTGCGTCGCCGGTGCGGAAACTCTGGAGCAGGCGCTTGATCTCGTCCCTTGCCTGAGTGGCGAGCTGTGTGAGCAGGGTGCGGTCGGCGAACTCGAGGTCTTCTTCGGCGAAGTCGAGTTCGAGTTCGAGCAGGGAGGCGATGTCGATGAGTTGTTGGCGGAGCTGCTGTATGCGTCCGGCAAACTTGCCTTGCAGCTGGCTTTGAGCGATGTCGTTGGCGGCACGGGACTCGGCGGCGATGATGTCGGCCACGGCTTCGGCCTGGCTCAGGTCGAGGCGTCCGCCCAGGAAGGCGCGGCGGGTGAACTCTCCGGGTTCGGCCAGGCGGGCACCTGCCTTAATTAATGTGTCGAGGAGTTCGCGGCGCACGTACATGGAGCCGTGGACGGTGAGCTCGACGCTGTCCTGGCCGGTGAAGGAGCGTGGAGCGCGGTATACGACGGCCACGGCCTGGTCCAGTTGGAGTCCTCGGCTGTCGAGCACTGTGCCGAGGTGTGCGGTGTGGCTGTCTGCCTGGGCGAGGCTCTTGCCGCGCCAGAGGGTGTCGGCGATGGCGATGGCCTGCGGACCGCTGAGGCGCAGCACGGCCAGGGCTGCCTGCCCTGGCGCGGTGGCGGGGGCGACGATGGTGTCGGAGCCCGGGGTCGTTATTTTTTCCACTGGCGGGGTGTGCGGCTTTCGATCTGGTTTTCTATTTGGTTGGGGAGCTGGTGGAAGAAGTCGAGTCCGGTGATGCTCTCGACTTCGTCGATGGTCATGGCGTAGTTGTACATGTCGCCGGGGGCTGTCATGTTGGGGTAGACGAATCCGATGCCTGCCGGCTGTGCCGAGTATGGCTCTATGATGACTTTGAAGAATGCGGAGGGCACACGAACGCCTGTGTCTCCTATGCGGGTGCGGTCGGCGGCTTCGTAGATAGGTCCGGCGACTATCACGAGGCGTCCGTCGCGCTGCGCCCATTCGCGCTCCTTGTTTTCGAGCGTCTTCCAGGCGCCGGTGTTGAGTTTATGGGCCTGCGGGCAGATGTTGGCCAGCGAGAAGCAGTCGATCATCATCTGCTCGGAGGACTTGTTGTCGCCGGCGGGGCAGATGTGGCCGCGGTCGAAGCCGGAGCGGGTGTAGTCGTGGGTGGAGGGGCAGCCGTGGATGTCGTCGTCGGTCCAGAACTTGTTGTATCGGGGCACCTCGCCTTTGGTCTCCTCGGCGGTGAGTTCCCAGGCCACCCAGTTGGGGGTGTGGTTGTCGCGGTTGAAGCTGACGCGGAAACCGTCGTAATCCTTGAGCTGGGAGGGGAGGCTGTCGGGTGTCATGACGTCGAGCAGGTCGCCGAAGCGACCATGGTCGGCGGGCTTGGCCCGGGAGGCTTCGGCCCGGGAGACTGCAGGCGTGAAATTGCAGCCGCACAGGCCGACGAGGACCCAGCCCAGGGCCATAAAGATTGATATATGTCGTTTAATTGCGTTCATACCGCGAAGTTACAAAAATTTTCTGTAATTTTGCGGCGTTGAAGCGCGGTCGGCCGAAATCGTGGTGCGGACCGGGCCTCGGCGGTTCTAAATTTGATACCATGACTGTAATTGATAGATTTCTTGATTTCGTAAAATACGACACGCAGAGCGACGAAGAGACGAACATGACTCCGTCGACTCCTGGCCAGATGGTGTTCGCCAGGCATCTCGAACAGGTGCTCCGGGACATGGGCCTGGAGGAGATAAGCCTCGATGAGAACGGCTACCTGTTCGCCACCCTTCCCGCCAACTGCGACGACAAGGAGATACCCGTAGTGGGCTTCATCGCGCACATGGACACGAGTCCCGACATGAGCGGCAAGCACGTCAGCCCGCGCATCGTAAAATCCTATTCCGGCGGCGAGATAGTGCTCAACGCCGAGCTCGGCATCAAGCTGACGCCGGAGGATTTCCCCGAGCTGCTCGACTACGTGGGCCAGGACCTGATTGTCACCGACGGCACCACCCTGCTGGGTGCCGACGACAAGGCCGGCATCGCCGAAATCATCAGCGCTGTGGCCTGGCTGCAGGCCAACCCCGAGGTCAAGCACGGCAAGATCCGAATCGGCTTCAACCCCGACGAGGAGATAGGCCTTGGCGCCCATAAGTTCGACGTCGAGCGCTTCGGCTGTGACTTCGCCTATACTATGGACGGCGGCGCCGTCGGCGAGCTCGAGTACGAGAACTTCAATGCTGCCGGCGCCCGCATCACCTTCCAGGGTCGCAACGTGCATCCCGGATACGCCAAGCACAAGATGCTCAACTCTATACGCATCGCCAACCAGTTCGTCTCCATGCTGCCGCGCACCGAGACTCCCGAACACACCGAGGGTTACGAAGGCTTCTACCACCTGGTCGGCATCAACGGCACCGTGGAGCAGACGACCCTCAGCTACATCATTCGCGATCACGACCGCGCCCGCTTCGAACAGCGCAAGAAGGAGATCGAGCACCTGGTCAACAAGATCAATGCCGAGTTTCCCGGCTGTGCCAAGGTCGAGATCAAGGACCAGTACTACAACATGCGCGAGAAGATCGAGCCTGTGATGCATGTCGTAGAGATTGCCCTGGAGGCCATGCGCGACAGTGGCGTGACGCCCAAGGTGCAGCCCATACGCGGCGGCACGGACGGCGCCCAGCTCAGCTTCAAGGGCCTGCCCTGCCCCAACATCTTCGCCGGTGGGCTCAACTTCCACGGACGCTACGAGTTCGCCCCGGTCCCCTCGCTGTACAAGGCGCAGGAGGTTGTAGTCAACATCTGCAGAATAGTGGCCACTAAGCGCTTGTCATAAAGGCGCATCTGCGGCACTTGTAAAGTACACACCCTTCTGTTCGGAACTCCGACACAC
>ERZ835051.2246-NODE-2246-length-17575-cov-7.964954_pt1 | contig 17575 bp, 10 predicted proteins | sample MGYA00519575_ERZ835051 | MGnify/ENA primary metagenome ERZ835051 (study PRJEB31850, sample SAMEA3708769) | human gut metagenome | biome: human gut; feature: human-associated habitat; material: faeces | place: China | collected 2014 ... | reverse complement strand
TTCGTCTGTACCGTTTTTCTTTTCATAAACCTATAAAATCACGACTTGTGAGAGGGCGCTGATATCTGCCCTTCGCAACCTGTAAAAACACTACAGAATCTGCGCTTTCTTTCACGCAAAATAAACCTGCTTTCTCTCATCCTATTTTATTTTGTAGACTCCTTAAGGACAACTTCGTATGGAAGCAATGTTCTTGTCTCCACTTCCGCACCCTCGATCACATCCAATACCGTTTTACATGCAACCATGCCAAGCTCTTTCGCATCAAAAGAAAGTGATGTAATGGACGGCACATTATTTTCCAGTACGGAGCTGTTATAAAAAGATGCCACACGGATATCTTTTGGAACCTTGACATTCTTTTCACGCAGCTTTTTCAATACCCTGCTGCACACCGCATCGTCCATACACAAAATACATTCTGCCTTTCGCTCGAGTATCTCTTCCACGATCTTGTCAATCACCACATGATTATCAAGATTTAAAAAAAGCATTGTCGGATCAATGACCTCACCCATTTTTTCATAAGCTTCCCGGAATCCCCGCAGACGGCTCTGTGTGACCACATGGTTCTCATCTCCGCCGATCAGTGCAATACGCTTCATTCCCTTCATTAAAATAATGGATGTAAGTTCTTTACACGCACTTTTGTGATTGTGGTCGATCTGGATCACACCTGTATAATTGGAGGAACCGATCGTCACAAATGGTACTTTTTTTTCCTGAAGATACTCAATCTGCCGGTCCTCCACAAACGTCCTCATCAGGATCACACCATCTACTTTACGGTTTGAGATAATACGCTCCAGCGAGGAGATATCGTTATTTTTACAGATGGAAAGCAGGATATCATACTCCATAATTCCGGCGATCTCCTGAATCCCGAATAAGCATTCCTGAAAGAACGTGAGATCCACAACATCATATTCTCCCGGCATGACCACACAAAGATTATATGTTTTTGACTGCGCCAGCCCTTTGGCGATAACGTTTGGCTTATAATCATGCTCCTCAATATATTTTAATACACGGTCTCTCGTCTCCTGCCCGATCCGTCCCTTCCCTGAAATGGCTCTTGAGACAGTGGTTTTTGAAACACCAAGTGCTTCTGCCACATCTGCGATCGTTATATTTTTCTTCTCTTCATTCCCCATAAAACCCCTTCTTTCCTCAAAGCAGTTACTTCCCCTGAATTGTGTTGTGGCTCCTGCATCGCTCGCGCTCCTGCCACAATGTTACTTTGTCCTGCCCTGATATGCTGCGCATCCTTTGCGCAACAATATTATTATCATCCTATTCCCGAAAAAAAGCAATGACATTTTTACATATTTTCCAAACAATCTTTTGTTTCTGCTCACTTATGCCCTGTTCCGGTAACAATTCTGTTTTTTCGTATCAACATCGGATTTACATTTGTTTTTCCTGATGCTATAATATATTTGCGCAATCGGTTGCGTTATCAGATGATGATATATCAAATCACACTGATTGTCAATATGAAAATATTTTTTGGGGGACAATATGAAAACAGACCATTTACTTTTCGGGGCAGCTTATTACTCGGAATACCTTCCATATGACCGCGTGGAAAAAGACATGGAAATGATGGAAAAAGCAGGCATGAACACGATCCGTATCGCAGAATCGACCTGGAGCACCATCGAGCCAAAAGACGGTATCTTTGATTTCACACATCTCGATAAAATGCTTGAGGCGGCTGCACGCCACCATATTTCTGTCATTGTCGGGACACCGACCTACGCCATCCCGGCATGGCTGGCAAAAAAATACCCGGATATTCTGGCTTTGACCAATAACGGTCAGAACATTTATGGTGCAAGACAGAATATGGATATCACACACGCAGGCTATCTGTTCCACTGCGAGCGGGTTATCCGCGCAATGATGGAACATATCAAAGATGTTCCGCATATCATCGGGTTTCAGCTGGACAATGAGACCAAAAGCTACGGCACTGCCGGTCCGCGTGTCCAGGCAATGTTTGTCGATTATTTAAAGGAAAAATACCCGGATATCAATGAATTCAATCGCGAGTTCGGGCTGGACTACTGGAGCAACCGCGTCAACACATGGGAAGATTTCCCGGATATCCGTGGCACGATCAATGAAAGCCTTGCCGCTGAATTTGCCAAATTCCAGCGTCTGCTTGTGACCAGATTTTTAGCATGGCAGGCTGCGATCGTTTCCGGATACAAGCGCCCGGATCAGTTCATCACACAGAACTTCGACTACGACTGGACAGACCATTCCATCGGCTATCAGCCGGAGGTCAACCAGTACGAAGCTGCCAGATGCATGACCGTTGCCGGATGTGACATTTATCATCCTTCCCAGTCACTTCTTACCGGAGAGGAGATCACCTTCTGCGGCAACATCTCGCGCAGCTTAAAGAAAGACAATTATCTTGTTTTAGAGACACAAGCTCAGGGAAATATCGCATGGCTTCCATATCCGGGGCAGCTCAGGCTTCAGGCCTACAGCCACATTGCAAACGGCTCCAACAGTGTCATGTACTGGCACTGGCACTCAATCCACAATGCGATTGAGAGCTATTGGAAGGGCATCCTGTCACACGATTTTTCCGAAAATGAGACTTACCGGGAAGCTGCATCCATCGGCGCAGACTGGAAGCGGATCGGCACCCACCTTAGTAACCTGCAAAAGAAAAACCGTGCTGCCATCCTGCTTGACAATAACTCCCTGACCGGACTGCGTCTTTTCCCATTGAAAGACCTCGGCAATTACAGCTATAACACCGTTGCCCGCTGGCTTGGTGATGCTCTGTACCATTTAAATATCGAGTACGACATGATCTCCTCTGCGGAACGTGATTTTTCTTCCTACGAGTGCCTGATCGTGCCTGCACTTTACAGTGCTTCCGAAGATCTGCTCACCGCAATTTCTGATTATGTAAAAAACGGCGGACATCTGATCACGACGTTCCGTTCCGGTTTTTCAGATGAACAGTTAAAAATTTATGCGGATACACAGCCTCACATTTTACAGGAATGTCTTGGTATCCACTATGACCAATATACCTACCCGGTGGATGTTTCGGTAACACTGCCTGATTTTATGGCTTCCGATGTCGGCTCGTCATGTTCCGATGAATCCTGCACAAACAGCAGCAAATGTCTGCACTGGATGGATCTTGTGACCTGCGATACCGCCACACCGCTCTTTTTCTACGATCACCCGGTCCGGAAAAAATATGCAGCTGCCACAGTCAACCAGTTTGGAAAAGGTTCGGCACTGTATCTCTCCAGCATGTTTGACGGTGCTCTTCTGGAAAAAGTTCTGGTTCATTACTTTGCCTCGCTTCCGGAAACACTTTTAGCACATCCGGAATGCCACTTTCCTTTGATCATCAGGGAAGGTGTCAATGATTTTGGAAAACGGGTACGATTTTACTTCAATTATTCCGGTGAAAAACAGACCGCCATCTGCAAAGGGATCTCTGGCACGGAATTATTGTCCGGCAGAAAAATAATGGAACAGGAAACGCTTCCGCTGGAACCATGGGGCGTGGTGATCGTGGAAGAAAATTAATTTTTCCTTCACATACACAAAATATGCCGCACGAAAAGGTATTTTTTCGTGCGGCATATTTTTTTAGTGACATCTTATGAATTTCATTTAGAAGTGTTTATTTTTTCTGTATGCGGTTCCCATCAGCGCACAGCCAAACAGTAATAATATCACTGCTGCTGCGATCGGTGTGTTATCCGAAGTCTTCGGACTTGCGATCACACTGCCTGTTGTCTGGCTCATATCTGTGTCATTTAAGACGATGACATAATCGGATGCATGTGAGAACTTAAAGTCTACAGTACCATCTTCTTTTACCTGTACTGCCTGATAATACTCAAACTTACCGGTTGTCTCGTTATAGTAATAAAGATTTGCTATTTTTCCACTGTAGTCCGTGCCAACGGAAAGTCTCAATATTCCCTCAAAGCCAAATACTCCGTCATAATTTAAGGAGAGCTGGATGGTTTCATTTCCGTCTGCCAGCGCTGTCACTTTCTGTTTCGGAATATCACTTGTTCCCACAACCAGACCAAGATCGATCGGCGCTGTCACATTACCGGTGATATCTTTTCCATTGATGATCCAGCTGGCCTGATCACTCACCTTGAAGGTTACGTTCATATCTTTTCCTTTGATACTCTCGAACACACTTGCAGGAATTTTGGTTGTCTTTAACAGGTTTACACGGATTTTACTTCCGGTTTTTGCCTTATTCACTGCCTCGATCACATTTGCAAAACTCTCCTCCTGCACGGTTACTTCTGCTACAGCCTGTTCTTCCTGTTTTGGAGTTGTCTGGACTGCAGAATTGACCTGACTGGAATTGTTTCCTGATGTCTGCTGATTTCCGTTATGATCCTCTGTTGTTTTTCCATCTGGCTTTTTATCATCTGTTGTATTATCCGGAGCCGGTTCTGTTTTTGTCTCCGCAGTCAAAACAATTGTTCCACCATCTTTTGCTGCCGGAATGGTAACAGAAACGTTCCGGTCAGCAGAAACAGTGTAAGTTTTTCCATCATAAAGGTTTTTAAGAACTGTTCCGGCACTCTCTGCTACCGGGATCACTACTTCTTTCTCTGCCTCTTTCACATTCATTCCTACATATAAGGTGCTGTTTCCATAACTTCTGCTGATCACTTCGTAACCTTCTGCGTCAGAAGCTGCCACTGTACTTCTGTTTCCTCTTGCAAATACATCTGTGTATGTATTACGGATTGCAAGCATTGTCTTGTAATGGTTGTAAATACTGTTGCTGTCTGCTTTCTGTTTTTCCAACTCTGTCCAGTCAAAGTCTCGGCGGTTTGTCTGGAGCGGCCAGTTGTTGGCTCCACCCTGTCCGATCTCCTCTCCATAATAGAGCACCGGCTGGCCTTTTGCGGTAATCTGAAGTGTTGCTGCCACTTTCATCAGGTTGTAAGCTTCTTCTTCGCTGAGTTTACTCTCATTTACAAGCTTATACTGAAGGCTGTCCTCATCATGACTGCTCAAAAAGCTTCCCATTGTAGCAGTGTTATTGATCGCACCATTTCGTTTCTGTAAAGAACTTTCCACACCAGAAATATCTCCGGTTACGAATTTCTGTGCAAAATCATTGAAATCAAAATCTAACAGTGCATCCATGCTTCCGGTTCCAAGTTCTCCCGCATTATTGGCATATCCTGCACCGGAATACTCTCCTATCATTTTAAAATCAGGATTTACTTTGGTCAGCGAGTTTTTGAAAGCTTCCCATGTCGTTGTCTCTACATGTTTTACAGTATCCACACGATAATAGTCAATACTGTATTTTGACATCCACTCGGTCTGCCATGTAACAAGCTGGTCTGTCACTGCTTTGTTTTCTGTCACAAAATCAGGCAGATCTGACAATGAATCATATTTATCATCACCGCTGATCGTGTTGTTGGAGTCACGGATCATGGAAATACTGTTTCCATCTGCATCTGTTAAAATACTGTTGAAGTATTTTTCTGTACCGTAACCTGCATGGTTTAACACAACGTCCACCATGATTTTCATTCCCTTGCTGTGAGCGGCATCCAGTAATGCTTTGAACTGCTGCTCTGTTCCAAGATGTTTGTTTAACTTTGTGAAATCGCTTGCCCAGTAACCATGATAGCCATAGGTAGCGGTATCTGTCTTATTATCATGCTGATCTTCTGTGATATTTTCTACGATTGGAGTGATCCAGATTGTGTTCACACCCAGATCTTTTAAATAATCCAGTTTCTGGTTTAATCCGGCAAAATCTCCACCGTGATAGCTGGAACCGCCTTTTTCGCCAATATTGTAATCGCCCACTCCATATGCGTCATTATTTTCTGCATCTCCGTCAAAGAAACGGTCTGTCACTGCAAAATAAATCACTGCTTCATCCCAGTCAAAATCTCCGGCACTTTTTTTGCGCTCTGTGACGGTAACATTTGTCGCTGTTGTATATACATTTCCATAAATATCTTTCACTGTGACAGGAATCGTTTTTTCTCCTGCGGCTACCGTATTCAGGCAGGAGATTGTTCCTTCCATGAGTGTCGGATCAATCGCAAATTCCCTGTTTAATCCTAATTCACTCAAATCGGCTGTGATTGCAGCAATTTCAGATGTTTCAAGACCTTCTCCGTCTTTTGCAGTCAATTTTACGGATAACACATTGTTGTCATTGTAGTCCATTGCATACTGTGATAAAGAAGCCTCTACGCTCACATTTGCTTTTTTGAAGTGGCATACGCTGCATTCTTTTCCGCTGTAATCAGCTTTTTCACTGTTAAACGCATCTAATTCCTCAGTGCCGTCTACCACATAGTAGTAATAGTAATCACCCGTGGAAACGCCAGTGAAATCGTATCCAAAGCGGTCATTTGCTGCATCATAAGTCATCGCGCAGGTCTGTCCGTTGACAACCACACTGACTTTGCCGTCTAAAGAAGCAAGATTGTTTTCTGCTGCCAGTGTATCGTTCCTGTAGTAAAAATGGATCGTATCATTAGCTCCATCCATCTCGTAACCTGCGTTGTATGGCAATACCTCTGTGATTCCCTCTCCCTGCGTAAACACTGCTTTGACCAGTGACTGTCCTGCCGGGATCGTCACATAATGATCTCCGCCGTCTTTGTTTGCCCACTCATTGTCAGCAGTACTTTGTCTCATACAGAAAGATAACATCAGATCTGCCTGCGAATCTTTTACCGGAATTTTGGCAACCATTTTTCCATTGATGTCTGCAAATGCTACAGATACATCAGAGCCGAATCCACTGTTCCATGTAAAAATGTTCCAGCCCTCATAATCCTTTGCCGGTCTGTCGTACTCGATCATGATGCTGCGGGATTTTGGCTTAACCAGTTCCGGAAGTGTTGTGTACGCCTGATTGCTGTTGGATACAATATAGAGTGTGACGTTTTCGGCTGTTGCGCTGTTATTGTATAAAACCGTATCTCCCTGCCATTTCCACTCGTCTTTAGATCTTGGAATTATCTGGACGTCGGTATATGGGAGTGTCACATCTGCACGCAGCCACTCATTTCCATCGGAAAGTTTTTCCTTTGCAGTGAAAAGAGTTCCTGCTGTTGCACCCGCACCGGATTTCTGCCAGATCCATAAATCAGATGCATTTTCTGACATATGTGTTGCATCGAAATCGTAATAATAAATGGTGTAATGATAAACTACCTCTACCACTGGAATTATTATCTCTTTTTCAATTCCATTATAAGCAGCTGCAACTGTCACTTCCGTTCCCTCATAAGATAAAGGAACTAAAATTTCGTTACCATTTAAAGTAATTCCCTCTGTTTTTGCTGTATATGTAACACTCACTCCATTCTGAACATTTCCATCGTCACCATAATAAGTTCCTGTTACCGGAAGTTCCATCGTAACACCTTTTTGAATCTGCGCAGGTACTTCTACCACAAGATCTTTTATATATGCGATATTTACCTTAGTTTCCTTTGCCTTATCTGTTTTATCCAAAGATAATGTGACATCTGCCGGTGCATTAAGGTTCAAACTCAAATTGTCACTATTTTGCGCCCAAGGTTTATTCCATCCTTCGGTTGCCGCATCCTCTAAAATTTTATATTGATACTTTCCTGCCGGAACGGCATTCAATGTAATACTATAAACAGTTTCATTTTCAATTGATTTCACAAAATTTGGCTTTGCACTTGGATCCCATGCCATTCCCGGAATATTTCCTACTAAAAGAAAAGTTGTTTCCGTCTTCGGTAAATCCGGAACTGCTGTTGTTCCATCTGCATCCAGATAATATGCCCATGCTCCATCTTTCTGAATATAATATACATCTGTCGGAGTATCTTCCGTATACTGTGATAATTTTGAATCATATCCGGGATTTATATTATTTCTGGTATTATCAAAATCCAGGAATTGAAAACCTGTAAAAGTGCCTTTGACACTCAGTGTATACTCTGTTGTATCACCTGCCTGTGTCATGAAAAAGGCTTTGGCTCCATCCCAGCCCGGTATCTCTGTACCGTCCACACTTTCCGTATTCGTATTTCCCGTCACTGTTGCTATTCCACCCCAAAACTGTATTGCCGGCGTTGTCCAACCCCAATTTGACGGCATCATAAAGTGGATCGTCAGATTCTTTTCTTTCTCCGCTGCCTGAACCGTACTGTTTCCGCCGCCAAGCGCCGGAACCATTGTTACTACCATTGCAAGCACTAGCAGAAAACACAGTACTCTGCTTGCAATGCTTTGCCTCTTTTGAAAGCTTTTCGTTAACTTTCTCATTCTTCCTTCTCCTTTTTCTCCCCTACTTGCATGTGATTCTATAACAATCCCCCTCTTCACATGTTTTCGTTTTTTTTCGCATTTCTATTGTATTCTAAAATATTGTATTATTCTATACGTAATAAATCCCGAAATCTCGTCCAGATTTTTGTGGATTTTAACCAATTAGAGTGCAAAATTGCACATTTTTCAATTTTCAGGCAAAAAAATAGAACCATCATTCAAAGTTTTCTCTGAATTCTGGTTCTATTTTTTCGAAAATTCTACTTTCTACTGTGCCACAGTTCCATCCGTCGCCTGCGCTGCCGGATCTGCAGTGATATCTGTGCCTCCCGCCGGCGCCGTCTGGTCTGCCGCAGGCTGCTGTGCAGCCGCTGCAGCGCCACTCTTTAAGGCTGCCAGTGCTGCCTCATCATCCACAAGTGTCTGATAATTGGTAACATAACTCTTTGCTGTATCAGATAACGCATCGTATGCTGTTCTTGCTGCCACGATAACAGGTTCGCTTTCTAATGTAACAGTTCCGATACTGTTGATCGTATTTACAACCGCAGCTGCCTCTTTCTGTTTCACAGTATCACTTTCTGTTCCCGGAAGGTTATAAACAAGGACGCAGTATCCTTTGTCGATTGTCTCATAGATTTTCTTGGCTGCCGAATATGGAAGGTTGATACATCCATGAGAACCTCTTGTCTTATAAATATCTCCTCCAAAAGCTTTTCTGGAAGTCAGGTCATGCATTCCGATGTCGCCGTTAAATGGCATCCAATATGTAACAGGAGTTTCATAATCCGGTCCACGTAAAACAGCATTCAATGTTTTATAGGTAAGCATAAATGCTCCGCCTGGTGTTGCGTGCCCTTTTGCCACGTTTCCGGATACAAAATCAGACTCTGTCACAAGCACACCATCTTTATAAAGGAACAAATGCTGTGCAGTAAGGTTAATCTCCACATAGGAATTACCGTAATCATTTTCGCCATGGCTGTTCGCAGTCTGGGAATAAACCGGTTCACGTTCCACTTTTTTTCCGGCTTTCAGATCATCTAAAATCTGTGCCACTTCCTCGGAATTGTTGATTTTCCATCCATAAGGTCCATTGGAGATCGTCACAGTGGAACCATAAGATGTTTTCAGCTCTTTCGGTTTATAACAGGTATTATATTTACTTGCAAGCTCTTTTACAAAGGAAAGAACTCCCTCCTCGTCCACCACAAGATTTAAATCATCGTCCACGGAAAGCCACTCGGAAATACGCTCCCCATCCAGCACTTCTTTTGCAACGTCAAAATCATAAGTGATCGTAGTTCCCACATAGCTGTTCATCTCATCAATGACTGCCAACAGTTTTTCATTATCGTCTTCAACCTTCGGCTTCACATAACAGTCTGCCTCATCCAGATCAAGTTCATCTGCGAGAACTAAAATGGAATCCTCCACCGCTTTTTTGAATGCACTTTTATCAATGGTCGTACCATAATCTGCCGGAACTAAAGAATATCCATCTGCTGTGTACGCTGAAACCGTTGCATCCACGGGTTCACGCTGTGCACCAGCCTGCATACAGTTTAACGCCTGAAGCTCGCTGTCCAATGCATTCTCATCAAATGTCACAACCTTAGCCAGTTCCAGATTCTCATGTTTAAACAGTGTAACCACCCATGCGAAACCATTCTGTCCATTCAATAATTCTTCCACTTCGCCATTGAACACCGGTGCAATTTGAATAGCATCTCCTGCAATGCTTTCCTGTCCCTCCTCACGTTCCACGAGATTCAGCACATAGCTGTCAATCTCCTCTGTGATGAGCTGCTCCATCTTTTCTACCGACTTACCACCGGCTTTTATTCCATCGATGGTCGTACCAAAGCAGAAATGGCTCTGGAAAAAGATTCCAAATCCAACATAAACAACAGCCAGACATGCCACGACAATTCCAATCGTCATAAAAATCTTCTTTTTGTCTCTGGATTTTACTGCCGTATTTGCCTGTGTCAGATCCTTTTTTTCTTTTTTCATAATTTTTCCTCTCACTCTTTTGTAGCTTATTCAAAAAGACGTATCAATATGCGCCTATTTTCAGCAAAACCATACTCTATTATAGGTAGAAAAAGGGCTTTGTCAACAATTTGCGGCAATCGTAATATTTGCGTAATGAATTTGTTTTAATTCGTAACAATGATGGTAAAATTTTTCTTCTGAAATTGTTTGTAAGGTTGCACAAAAACCAGACATTTACCTTAAGAAATCTTTAAATATTCAATAATCTTTCTTAAAAAAAGAGAAAGGGAATTGTTTCCTAAAAATCACTATGCTATAATCGCACAATGTAAGGAAAAAGAATTTATTTTTTATAAAAATGTGTTAGGAAGGTGATATTTTGAAGACAGATATGAAAAGCAGGCTCAATGCTTTTATCGAGAAAAACAGACATGGTTTTTTGCTTCTTTATTTTTGTATCTATTTTCCATGGTTTCATCATCTGGAACGAACTGTGACCACACATTTTCATGTGATCCATACCGCATTGGATGACATGATCCCATTCTGTGAATACTTTATTGTTCCTTATCTTTTATGGTTTGGATATGTCGCATGGGCAGTCGGATATTTTTATCTCAAAAATAAAGATGAATATTTTAAACTCTGTGCAATGCTTTTTACCGGAATGACCGTTTTCCTTGTGATCTCAACGATCTATCCGAATGGTCACTATCTGAGACCAGCTTATTTTGAACATAATAATATTTTTATCCAGATGGTAAAATGGCTGTATGCAACGGATACACCGACAAACCTGTTTCCAAGCGTACATGTCTTTAACTCCATCGCCGTGAATATTGCCGTATGGCACAGTGACAATTTCAAAAAGAACAAAGCTGTACGCTATGGTTCCGCTGTTTTGATGGTACTCATTATCTTATCCACAATGTTTTTGAAACAGCACTCCGTTTTCGACGTTGTCACCGGTATGGTACTTGCCGTATTTATGTACTCCGTTGTATACACAACCAACTGGGCTGCTGTCACCGTTGCAAAACCGGTGCGCAAGCCAGGACAGATCTAACTATGTTTTTACCACAATTTCAGTAGCTGGATTCCTGTTTTCATAACTTTATACTTCACATCCTCAAGTTCTGTTGCGGCATTTTTCAGCTCCTTGCGGATCTCAATGTGCTGCGGGCAATGCGTCTCACACTTTCCACAGGAAATACACTGGGATGCACTGCTCGTATCTTTTCGAAATGCAGTACACTGCAGGTAATCTCTTCTTCCCGATTTTTTTCCTTCGGAATACATCGCATTATAGCAGCGGAAAGTTCCCGGAATATCCACTCCACGCGGACATGGCATACAATATCCACATCCGGTGCAGCCGACCTTCACATTTTTCTTAATCTCAGCTTTTACCTTTTCGATCAGCTCCTGATCGGATTGTGTGAGACATCCCACCAGTGACTCGCTGGCAGTTTTTACATTCTGTTCCACCATCTCCATGGAATTCATGCCGGAGAGCACACAGGTCACTTCCGGCTGGTCGTAAAGCCATTTCAACGCAACTTCTGCCGGAGTGCGATGTTTTTCATCCCTGCGGAATAACTCTTTCGCAGATTCCGGGAGAAGGTTCACCAGACGACCGCCTCGTAACGGTTCCATAATGATGACCGGAAGTCCCTTCTTATTCGCATAGCGCAGTCCTTCCACACCAGCCTGAGAATGTTCATCCATATAATTGTACTGGATCTGACAGAAATCCCAGTCGTAAGCATCTACTAACTGACAGAACATCGCGGAATTACCGTGATAGGAAAATCCGATCTGCCGAATCTGCCCGGACGCTTTCTTCTCCCTGATCCACTCTTCCATCCCCAGTTTTTTCAATTTCTCCCAGGTTGGAATGTCCGTCAGCATATGCATAAGATAGTAATCAATGTAACCGGTCTGCAGGCGGCGCAGTTCCTCCTGAAACATTTTTTCCACGCCATCGATCGACTTGATCAGATAATGCGGAAGCTTTGTGGCAAGGTTGATTTTCTCCCTGCAATGATTCCGGTGTAAAATTTCTCCCACTGCCACTTCATTTCCGGCATACACGTAGGCAGTGTCAAAATAATTGACCCCCGCCTCAATTGCCGCCATCACTTCTTTTTCTGCTTTGTCAAGGTCTGCGCTGTTCCCCTTTTTCGTAAAACGCATACAGCCGTAGCCAAGCGCAGAAATATCGTTTCCATATTTATCTTTCCGATATTGCATGCTGCTATCTCCTCTCGGTGTTTAATGCCTCCAGTTCTTCCATCCAGATCCGTGCAGACGCATCCGAAGGCATACGCAGATCTCCACGCGGAGAGACAGCAACACTTCCGACTTTTGGTCCATCCGGCAGGCAGGAACGTTTGAACTGCTGTGCAAAAAATCTGCGGTAAAAAGTTTTTAACCATTTCAAAATCGTTTCATCCTCATAAGTTCTCGCAAATGCAATTTTCGCCAGACGGTAAATCTTTGCCGGGGCATAGCCGAGACGAAGCATATGATACAGATAAAAATCATGTAATTCGTAAGGTCCGACCAAATCTTCGGTCTTCTGGGAAATCTTCCCATCCTCCGGCGGTAAAAGTTCCGGTGAAACCGGTGTATCCAAAACATCGAGAAGAACCGCTTCTAACGCTTCATCGCCACAGGTATCTGCGTAATACCGGACAAGATGGCGGACCAGTGTCTTTGGCACAGACGCATTCACCGCATACATGGACATATGATCTCCGTTGTAAGTCGCCCAGCCGAGTGCCAGCTCCGACAGATCGCCTGTGCCGATGACCATACCACCGGTCTTATTTGCAATGTCCATAAGAATCTGGGTTCTCTCACGTGCCTGTCCATTCTCGTAAGTCACATCATGCACTTTCGGATCCTGTCCGATATCCCGGAAATGGATATTGACTGCATCCCTGATACTGACTTCCATAAAGTCCGCATTGAGGCATTTGATGAGGCTGACCGCATTGTCGTAAGTCCGGTCAGTCGTTCCAAATCCCGGCATTGTCACAGCCTTAATATTTTTATGATCCATGCCGAGCAGATCAAATGCACGCACCGTCACAAGCAATGCCAGTGTAGAATCCAATCCACCGGAGATACCGATCACGGCAGATTTGCAGTGTGTGTGCTCCAGACGTTTTTTCAGTCCCATCGCCTGAATGGATAAAATCTCATCACAACGGCGCTCTCTGTCTGTCTTACTGCCCGGAACAAACGGCATTGGATCAATGTATCTGGTCAGTTCCGTCTCTTCTATTTTCAATGCAAATGGAATTTCCGTGTAACCGTCCATTCTGGTTTCAAATGTAGTCATTCTGCGGCGCTCTGCATTCAGACGCAGAACATCAATCTCCGAATAAACTGTTTCATTCGCAAAACGTTTCGCTTTCTTTAAAATCCTTCCATTTTCCGCAATGATATTATGCGCGGAATAGACGACATCCTGCGTGGATTCCCCATCTCCGGCACTCGCATAAATATAGCCGCACAGTAGCCTTGCAGACTGTCCGCCAACCAGCTCCTCGCGATAAATGTCTTTTCCGGTCGTCTCATCCGATGCTGACAGATTGACAATGACATCCGCACCGTTTAACGCATGACGGATACTCGGTGGTTCCGGCGTCCAGAGATCCTCGCAGAGTTCCACACCGATTTTCAGTTCCGGCATGGTCTGGCAGGTAAATAATAACTTTTTGCCCATTGGAACCACTTCTTCTCCGAGGCTTACCTGCACCGTTTCTTCCATTCCTCTTGTAAAATGTCTTGCCTCATAAAATTCATTGTAATTTGGCAGATATGTTTTCGGCACAAAACCAAGCACTTTTCCATTGCTCACAGCGGCAGCCACATTATAAAGCTTTCCGTTGTATTCGAGTGGAAGTCCCACAAACACGATGCAGTCCAATGCAAAGGTAAACGCAGCGATCTCAAGGAGCGACTGTCTTGCTTCACGCAGCATTTTTTCCTGTAAAAACAGATCACTGCATGTATAACCCGTAATACAAAGTTCCGGGAGTACAATGATCTTTGCCCCTTCCTTCTCTGCCTTTTTAATCTCTGCGCAGATTAATGCGGTGTTCTCTTTTGTATCCGCAACTACAATTTTCGGGGTGACGGCTGCCACCTTGACAAATCCCTGTTTCACTACTTTCTCATCTCCTTCAGTTCGTCCACTTCAAAATGATATGCCTTGTTACAGAACTGGCATTTTACTTCAATCGCTTCACCATCGTTGATAATATCGTCTAAATCTTTTTTGCTCAAGGTTGAGATTGCACGGGAAACGCGCTCTTTGGAGCAGTCACACTGGAATGCTGCCGGGAGTGTATCCGTGATCTCAAGTCCAAAATCACCCAGAATGATCTCTAAAATCTTTTCCGGCGTATTGCCCTCTTCCAGCATCTCAGTCACAGATGCGATCTCACTGATTTTTTTCTCCAGTGCATCCACAACTTCATCCGGGGTAAATGGCATCAGCTGAATGATAAATCCACCCGCCTGCTTTACAGAACCATCCACATCTACTAAAACACCCAGTCCTACTGCGGAAGGAACCTGCTCCGAAGTCGCAAAATAATAGGTTAAATCCTCTGCGATCTCTCCGGTCTGAAGTGCGATCTGTCCCACATAAGGCTCTTTTAAGCCCATATCCTTGATGACGCTCATGACACCAAGTCCAAGTGCCCCGCCTACGTCTAGTTTTCCCAATGCATTCGGTGGCAGTTCCACATCTGCCACTCTCGGAAATCCCTTGACATGTCCTGCGGAATCCGCTGTCACGGTCAGTCCCTGCGCCGGTCCCTGACACTGGATCTGTACTGTGAGAAGATCCTTCTCACCCTTCATCATGGTTCCCATCATGGCCGCACCAGATAATAATCTACCCAGAGCTGCTGTGATCACCGGACTTGTGTTATGGTCTTTTCTTGCCTCTTCCACAATGTTTTTGGATGTGATTGCAAATGCACGGATAGAATGATCTGCCGCAGTTGCTCTTACAATATAATCGTTCATGTTTTTCCTCTTTTCCTGTTATTTTATATTAGGCAATCGCCTGTTCTGTTATATCATATTCCTTAAATCACCTTCGGTCTTGCAATGATATACATGCGTTCACTCTCTGCCGTCACCGGATCATGGGTAAATGCGTCATACGCTGCCACAAACTCCATGCCTGCCTGCAAAAGCAGCTCTTTCACCTGCTCTAATTCGTAGGCTTTCTGATAATGAATTTCCTCGTATTTCCGATAGAGGTCACTTTCCTCCCGGATAAAAAGCGTCAGGTCGTACTCATTGACCATCTCATCCTCATAAAAATAGTTTTCCCAGATGAAACTGCTCTCTTCCCGGTTTTCACTGATGGTGCATTCTCCCATCAGATCCCGGTATTTATGCACGGTGTTCAAGTCAAAAATAAACACACCGTCCTCTGCGAGATATTCTTTTACCAGCTCAAATACTTTTTTCAAATCTTCCGGTTTCAAAATATAGTTCATCGAATCGCAGACACTTACAATTGCCCGGATATTTCCAAACAATTCCAGTTCCCGCATATCCTGAAGAAGATATAAAATATCATTCCGCTCCTCTTCCTCCTGACGTTCTCCTGCAATCTCTAACATTTCGGCAGAATTGTCCACTCCCACCATATCATAGCCTGCATCTGCCAAAAGCCTTGTCATTTTTCCGGTACCACAACCGAGTTCCACCACGGTGCCATCTGTCACCTGATACTCCTTTAACAGACTGATAAGATATCTGCTCCACTCCTCATAAGGTACATTATCCATAAAAAGATCATATACCTGTGCAAAACTGCTGTATGCTTCCAATGTTTTCTCTCCTTGATTATTTTTTCACGAACCTTTATACTACTAGAGAAGCAAGATCCAATATTCTTAAGGTTTTTTCCTTTTGATATCCCGATAGTATAAAGCGAGGTTTTTTATGCCCGAGAATTACGACCATTATATCACAAAAAATATAAAAGCATTATATAAACGGCGACTTTTTTCACCAATTGTATATCTGATCATTGTGATCGTCCTATGGCATGTATTTTCACTGACGGATCTTTTATTTCCGGTGCAGCTGACGGATGATGTCCCACTGGAATCTGCCTACCGGAATGACGCTGCCAACATGCATACCACACTGACAGATTTAAAATTCACAGGATACACCAGAAATAACTTTTCCGGGACTTCCGGTTATTATTATTACACGATCCGGAATGATGAATGTATCATCGTACTGCTTTCTCCTTCCACCTGTGAAGAGGGACTTCCTTTCATTGACGAGGTAAAATTTACCGGAAAGATCAAAAAGTCCACTGCTTCTTTCCAGTCACTTTTGAAAAATATGTCGGCCGATCTCGGCTGGACAGAAAGCGGGATCACAAGCAAAGTTTCCGGATATTACATCAGTGAACCGGATTATAATCGTACCATAAATACGATTCTTTTTACAGTCATATTTGGCACAGGTATTTATGCGATCCTTTGTATCGTACTTTATATCCTGTTTATTTTCTTCCCGGTACTCTCTCCATGCTGCCAGGATCTCGCCTTATTTGGCAATCCGAAAAAGCTGTTAGACCAGGCGGAGGAGGAACTTGCAACGCTGCCTCAGCTCGCAACGGAAGATATGTTTATCACAGAACACTTTTTTATCGAGACCTCCATTTACGGAAATGCGATCATCCCGATCGACCAGATCATATGGATTTACAAGTACTCCACACTCCATAAGTTTTTCTGGTATCATTTCAGTATTTCCTACACACTGCATATCAGTGCCAACAGGCATTTGTATATCCAGTGCCCGAAGAATATAAAATCTGACATTGATGGTATCATGGATTACCTTGCGGAGGCAAATCATAACATTCTGGTCGGATTCAATGAGAAAAACCGGCTGGAAGTACAGAAAATACAGGGAACGCCGATGAACTTTGAAAAATTTATCGCGTTCCTGAAAAAGCGGATCTGATGTAACCGGAGTTTAACTTACGTAGAGTCGCAGATTTTGTGGTGCTTTTATGGGTTGTGAAGGGCAGATATAAGCGCTCTCTCACAAGTCGTGATTTTATAGGTTTGTGAAAAGAAAAACGGTACAGACGAAATATGATGTTCCTGCTCGCCGGGCATTCCGATAAGCCTCTAAAGAGTCTTATCTCCATGGCTCACAAAGGAAATCATATTTGTCTGTACCGTTTTTCTTTCATTTA
>ERZ835051.2237-NODE-2237-length-17622-cov-3.210679_pt1 | contig 17622 bp, 18 predicted proteins | sample MGYA00519575_ERZ835051 | MGnify/ENA primary metagenome ERZ835051 (study PRJEB31850, sample SAMEA3708769) | human gut metagenome | biome: human gut; feature: human-associated habitat; material: faeces | place: China | collected 2014 ... | reverse complement strand
TCTGCAAGTTTAGATAATACACCATCTGTAAAATGTTCAGAATCTAAAGTGGTTGGAATAATATTAAATGTTCTATATAAATCATATTCGAAGTTATTTAACTTCAATAAATCTGATATATTTTGTACATATCCATCAGCTTCACCTTTTCGTCTAAGATAATCAGCCATAGCAGGATTAGTTTTTAAGAAACTATCACAATGGCTTATAAATAAACAATGTAATGTGCTATCAAATTCATTGTGTTTAAATAAGCTTAAAATATCATCTAAAGTATCGCCAATATAGTATGCTAATACTACAGAATGTTTAATAGATTCACATGCTAAAAAGTTTTCGAATTCTATATCAGCAGGACAAGTTTCTTTACTAATAGAAAGACCAACATAATCTGCTTTATTTGGATCGATCATTTTTGCAAATAAATCTAATACACACTGTCTGCATACTACATTTGGAATATTTATTCCTTTAATCATATCTTCAGATCTAAATACTGTTACCATCACATCATCTAATGTATTATTAATTTTTACTATATTAAAAATAATAATCCCATCATTAGAGAGCATTGTGTATTCGTCTTGTAAAGTTTTTATAGGAATATTAATTTCGATTCCTGTATCCGGTCCTTTGGTTACTTTACATTTGCATTTTTCTGCATTGTAGAATTTAACGATTTTTAATTCTATAACGGTATTTTCTACATACTTATAAAATCTTGTGTTAATAAAAAATTTGTTCATATTTTCCTCCTAACATGTACGAACTATCTTTAAATTAATTCAAAGTTACACCATTATTAAAATAAAATATCCAGGTAGAATTATCTACCTGGATATTAATTTCATTTTAATAATATATAATTAATTGCAGCATTCTTCATAGAACTGGTTAAATGTAAGACAATCTAATTGATCGCTATCCATATAAGATTTAATTTTTTCAATTACTTTTTCAAAAGAAATTTTATTGGATTCAATATCGCTTCCGTATCGGGTTACACCAGCCGTATAAATACATAATACTTGGCCTGTTTGAACACAATAATCAATCTTTTCGCAAATAGCATCTGCCCCATGTCCTTCTTCGTTACTTAAAAGATGCATTGGTATTGTAAAATCCTCTTCCCCAAAGAATGAGCAGAAATTATCTGCATCCGCTTTAGCAATTTTAAATCCCATTTTTTTAAGAATTTTCATAGTAAGAGGTCTTAAGTTTCCAAATGGAGCAGAATACGAAATAACGTCTTCTTGGAAATTATCAATTATCCATTGTCTAGTATTTCTCAATGATGTATACTGTTCTCTTGAGTTGTTATCTTCAATCATAATTTCCTTATTGGGATTTACACCATTATTACCAATTTCCCAATCTTTAAGATATACTAAATCGGCAATTTTGTTTAAGAAATCTCTTGGTAAAGTTTTTTTATCATTTGCAAATATAGTGGCAGGGATTCCTCTACTATACAAATATGGATAAGTATAGTCGAATCCATCTTCTTGAAAATCATCAAATGCAAATAGAATAGTAGGTCTCATTCTTTGATCGATAATTACAGAGTTAAACCACAATGTTTTACCAGCAGTAAATTCAGATGAATAAATTCTGAAATTTATCTGGTGATCCATGAGGTAAAAATTTATCAAGTCTAAGTTTGATAGTATTCCAACCTTGTACGAACGATTCTTTGCCAATATTAAAGAAATAATAGTTTGCACATGGATTATTAATTTCATAATCACTTGAAAGCATAATTTTGATTCCATCTTCTACAGTAAAATATTCGAAAAGAGTTTTGTCAATGTAGAATTGAAAACTAATTAAGCTTTTAGCTTCAAGATTTAATGGATTATCTAATACCATTGTGAATCTAGGTTGATCATCTAAATCGTGATCTTTTAATTGGATTTTGATACTAGGTTCACTATTTCGTTTCATTGTGTAATCTTTAGATAATGTACAAAGATTATTGCTATTTTCATGAATCATGTTAGGAAAAATGTACGTTCCTTCTTGCTCAATTCTACCACATTTATCTATACTATATGCTAATTCGTGTTTAATAGTTTCAAGTTCTCCTAACACATCATCTGTTGAATATGATGTATCAATTATACTAATATTCATTGAACCTGCTGTTCGTTTTATTGTTGATTTTACTGGGATATCGATTTCCCAACTATCAGTATTATTTGCCGGAATGTTATAACTTGTACCGTATGGCTTAACATATTTATTTAAATCTCCATGTTCAGATACCATGACGTTATTTAATTCTAACCACATTCCATTTACAATTAAAGATTTATTTGGGATTAATGCGAAACTAGATAAAGTTTTATCGACTGTAAATCTAAATAACTTGGTGAAACCGTAATCCATACTAACACTAGATCCATCAGAATAATTTAATTTGAGAGTAAATCCTTCTTTAACAAAATTAGAAGACATATCAAAAGATACATATAGCGTATAATCCCCAGGATTGATAGAGCACGGGATATTATACATATATGAATTTGCATTATATGTAAATTTGTATCCTGTGTTTGTTTTTGATACTAAAGAGCTATTTATATCTTGGTGTGGAAAATGATTTACACTCTCTATACTAATAACAGTTGCATTTGGGTACCTTAATGGTTCAATTTTGGCACGACAGGAATCAAAATCTGATAAATCGACTTCTATCCCTGCAAATTTAGCAGTTTTGTTTTTAAGGTATCTGCAATCATTTTCTTTTTGATCTCCGGATAATCTGTCGGCTAAAGTAGGATAGGATCCCCTAGCAGCAATAAGTTCTGCATCTTTTGTACCTGATCCACCGCTAGTAGTAACTAAATTTTTAACTTGCTGCTTAAGATCGTTAATTTCTGTAGATGATGGAAGATGAGATAACTCAACTTCTATTCCTGTTATAATATCATCAACTTTTGTGGAAGAGTAAAATTTATATTCAGAAGGATCAGATGTATCGCCATTAAAGCAACGCTTTAAATCTTTAACGGTAGTTTGTTTGGTATCAATGTCGTCTTCACAAATCATAAGATCTGTATCAGCAACAAAATCTCTTTTTTGCATTTCTGCAATTCTTATTTTAGACATACCGAAATACTCCTTTCACGTATATTCATTAATATTATGTTTTCCATACTACAATTTTGACAAAAAATAAAGTTGGGTGTTTCCACCCAACTTTTAAATGATTGTTCTACAATACTTTGTAAGAGCTGTAATGTGAGGAAAGATATCTTTATCAATAGAGTTTGATTCTGGTAAGAATCTCTCTGGATGTTTAATAAGTAATCTTCCTTCTTTAGCCATCTTGACAACCCAGTTTACTGTTTCTTTAAGATCCACCGTGTTATCTTCCGAATATTCAGCGAAGACAAAGTAAGTTTTGTTTACTTCATTAAAACTATTTCCTTTATCTTCAAATGGAATTGCACATACAACGTCGATTAATAAATTATTTTTCATTATTCATACACCTCTTTATATAGTGTTTACAATAATTGTTATATATAATTTATTTTAAATACGTTATACTATTTATTCCTTTCATAGAAATCTTTAATGTACTGATAATCTTTATTATAAAGTTTCGTGATATCAAAATGATGTTTAGCACATTTAACCAAGATATTAACTTTTGATTCTGAAAAATACGGATCGATAATCATTTCTATTGTTTCAAAAGGGAATCTTTTTGATGCAAGTTCCCTGTATGCACACATAGTGTAACTTTTAATATTGATATTTGCTATCGGTTTTATATCAATATTATTATCCATACAGCATTCTAATTCAAATTTCTGATTCCAACCATATGGAAATTCATTTAAAATTGCTCTTCTGTCTTTTTCTTTGTAAGATCGATATAACGCTTCGCCCTTACGAAGAACATCTTTATCCTTCATTATTATATCCTCCCTACCATTATTATAATAATATGGAATTAATAAAATAATTCATAATAAGATGCTATTGCATGAATTTTTAAATATATGATTCTTCTAAACTTTCTCATTGCGTGTTTTTGTAAAATACGAATCATATCATCGGTTACATTAAATATTTTAGCGATTTCTCCCAATAAGAGTTCTTTTTTAGTATTATTCCAATAAAGAAGAATGGATACTAATTCTCTAGATAATGGAATATCGTTATCTAATACGTATTGAATCATTGAACACCCATCATAATATTTACAATAGTTTATTAATAATTCTTTATAAAAGTTTTGGTTTAAATAGTCTACTTTTATTCTAGAATTATCTTTCAAAATATTTTTCTTTTTTAAATAGTTGAGTGCTCGATATAATATATCTTGATAATGCAAATTTTCATCAATTTTGTAGAAGTTTTCGATTTCTGTTGGTGGAAAAGTTTCATATTCGTTATTATTATCAAGAAAAGCTTCCAAAGAAATCTCCTGTATATCAATTTCTTTGTATTTATTCTTAAAGAAACGATATACGTTGCAATATATTAGTTCTTTTTTAATACCTTTTGTAAGTTTATCTAATGCTACCATATATGCATCCTGAATATCGTCTTCAGTTTCATGTCCCATTGCATGGCACCATTTTTTAATATTTAAACTCATTAAAATTTCATTGTAATCTTTCTGCATAATTATTATATCTCCCTTCTGGTTTATATATGTATTCGTTACTATAATATACAATTAAAAATCCTCCTAGAAAAACTAGGAGGATTTTATTTTAAAATATTAAATCGTTATTTTTGAATAAATAATTAACGGTAGTTTTATGTATAATGGATCAGAGTTTGTAAGTATATCTTTCATTTATATTATCTTTACTAATCAAAAAAGAATTCGTCAATACCTTTTTGCAGAAGTGAATATTTCAGTTTAAGATTAATTCTTTGTAATACTCGGGAAATATTACTCTGGGTCATTCCAAGTTCTACAGAAATTTCTCTTTGTTTCAATTTTTGGATATATCTCATTGTGAATAGTTTTTGATCTTTTTCAGGAAGTTCAAGAAGAGAATTTTTTAAAGCTGTAACAAAAATTTTTTGTTTTATTGGAAAATAAGTATCACTTGTATCTTCGATACAGTCTAATAAAATATTTCATCTCTATCACTATTTTTCCCATTTAAATTTTGTATAGATGTATATAAAGATATTAAATTTTTATGTTTTTTAGAATACCGATAAGACATATTGATTTGATTTAAGATACATTTATTTGCAAATGTTGAAAATTCACAACCCCTATCAATTTTAAAATTAATAGCTGCTTTATACATGCCATATAAACCATCGCTAAACATATCTTCATATTCATAACTATCTTGTTTAACATGTGGATAGTTTTTCTTTATCGTGTTGTGAATTAAATTAATATTTTCCTTAATTAATTCATCATATTGGTGATTTTCTAATAATTCTTGATTTCGTTTAACTTTAGACATAATAACTTATCCTTTCTATATATTATTATATTGATAATGATGCGATCCGAACTTACACATAAAAAATATATTAATATTTCGTTATGAAATCATTATTTTAATATAAATGACAAAAAAATAAAAAGTTATTACTCTAGTGATTTAAATCACTAGAGTAATTTTATCACCTCCTTTACTTCAGCTGGGATTATACGGTAAATAAGTCGAAAAGACTTTCTTTCGTATAACCGAACAGCCTCAACAGTTACTCCCAACATGCGTGCAATGCTGAGATACGAATATCCGCTTGCATGCATTACAACAGTAAACATGCGAACGGACAACGGTACATCATTATCGATAATGTACCTTGTTAACTTATTATTTGGGGCTTTGGTTATCATTTTACTGAACACCTCCTTTATTTCACCTTGTCCCCAATAGTATGATTTTCTAAAAATGAAATCGATAATTTCATCATAGAAAATCTCAGTTTCGGAGTTATTCCTGATGTCGTTTTGCATCAGGTTAACACTTATTCCGATTGGCAAATCTGAATAACTACTAAACCGCTTTTTTACCATCATATTGCAGATTATGTACATAGTCTCATAGTCAGCTGACTGTTTGGCCATGCATTTCTCAACAATGGCAATATATGCATCAGCATAATTGTCTTCTGTTGAGAAACCTAATCTATCACACCAGTTCTTATACGGGAACAACTTCGCAGCGTCCCAATAATTTTGTTCGCTAATATACATAGCGAATAATTTTCTTTTTGTCATAAGTATGACCTCCTTCATATGTATTCATTATTATAGTATATAATTAAATAATCCTACTAGTAAAAACTAGTAGGATTATCTTTTAAAATACGGGATCTGTTACTTTTGATAAATCTTGTGGTAATATTTTTGTCATTGAGTATAAACTTTGTATAGCCTCATTAGAAGGACTTCTAAAGTTTCCTCCTGAGAAGTTAATATAATGAGATTTAGATTTAATAAATTTCATAAGTTCTTCATTAGATTCTTGTAGCCATACTCCTTTAACACCTACAGTATCACCATCATAATCCGCCATCATTCCGCCGATTAGGAGGTTGGATATATTTAAGGTATCGATAAATTTGTTTGATGTGTTAGTAGATATATCCGAAGCTTTAATTTTAGGATACCATCTATAAAATTTTCCACTTAATAATACTGGTTCTATTTCTTTAGTAGTAGAAATATGTATTTTTTGTGGGATTTGATTATATGCACTATCAATAGGATAACGAGTGATAAGTACGCATTTATCTTGAGTTGCTTCTGTAGCTGCAATATATAAAACATCAAGCCAAGTTAAAGGTCTATTAATAAGACTAGAATCTGCTAAAACATCTCCTTCTTTTTGTACTCGTAATACCTCATCTGCTTTAACAAATTTGCCTTTAAAACGAATAGTACCCATAACAGTTTTTCCGTCTTCTAATTCAACTTCTACTTGAACTGGTTTAAAACGATTTGAAAAACCGTGAATGTATTCGTTAATTTCGTGCTCTATTCTTTCATCTGAATATACTGCTTTAGCATTCTTTACTCTACCATATACAAGCTTTCCTTTATATAAAACAGGAATCATTTCACTGTTTCCAAATTCGTTATCAAAATATCTTTTGACCGCAAATACTACGAATGGTTTAAAGTTTACTATTGCAGACGCTAATGGCAATGCGCAATACTCAGTATCTGTCATTAAATCTTCTAATCGTTCTACTTTTAATTCTGGTGCAGATAATACTAATCTAGTACCCATATCTACAGTACGTGCAAGTGAGTTATTAATAATGCCTAACTTACCAGTCAATCCAGTACCATCTTGTGGATCGTTAGAAGTACCAGTAATACATTTAAAGATACTTAATAAGCATTCTTGCACTCTACCTTTAGCAGAATCTCCTAAATTAAATCCGAAATCTTGAGTTTCTCGTAATGATTTGGTTGCTATTAATAATGAAGCGTAATATTTATTTAATTGACCTACTTCTGTTCTTCCGCCATTTGATAAAACGTCTCTGTAAAATGGTGGCTGAACAAGCATTTTATCAATAAATAGTTTATCTCTGTTAGCTTCAATAAAAGCAATATTATTTTTTCTTGCTCTAGAATCTGTAGGTTTAATTTTTATTTTTGGCATATTTTTATACAGCCAATCTAATCCTGTACCTCCTTTTCCAGTAGGATCTTCGGTAATATATCCTTCTTTAGTTAATGTATATGATTTAACACCATGTACAATATTTTTTATATTCCCATCCATTCTAGACCAAATTTTATAAATAAATGGATTAAGATAGTGCCCTAATAAATCTATATATCCCCAAATATTAGCACGCTCTTCTTTTGTGATACCGAATATTTCGTTTGATAATAACCCATCAGGTGTAGGAATACCGTTACGTATAAAGAATATTGGATTTTTAATTTCTTTAACATCGTTCTTCTTAATAAAATCATTTACATCTGTAAATTTTACATTTAATTTACGTTCATTAAAGTTGGCGACTTCATTAATCATACTTTGTTCTGAAATATATTCTCTATTATTATTTATATAATCACATAGATTATCAAACTGCATGATTATACCTCCTCTATATATACCATAATTAATATGATGTGGAAAAACAAAAAATATATTAGGTGGAATTATATTCCACCTAATATAATTAGATTGTTAATGAAATATGTAAGCAATCTGATTTTTTTACTTCAGATTTGATATGCCATTGAATTCCGTAAATATAGATATTTAACCCACTACCAAATTTAGAATTCATCTCATTTATATCAATACCATCTTTAAAGATAATATCGAAATTTGCTAATTCATCATCTGTTCTAGTAATCTCGACATTATTATATAATCCGATAGCATTGTATATATTAAAAAATGCCATCAGCGAGTCAAATGCCGGAAGTATATCTTGTTCTGTAACATTTTTTATACTATTAAAAAACTCCTCGCGAGTCATTATATGATACCTCCTAGACTATCCCCTCGTCTACAATAGCATCCTCTATAGTTTCAGCTTGTTTTCTTTTCATGGATTCTGAACTTCTACTTTCTTCATAGGCCATCCTATTAAGGATGGCCACATATCCAATATCCATATTTAGTAAGTCTGGTACTGTGACCATTTTACCTCTAAACCATTGACTAATGTAAGCAAGATTACGAATTAATCTTGAACGATTGCCAGTCGATGACGTGTAAAAACCATTTCGGATGCATTTGTTTCGATTTTTGGAATAGTTACATGGCAGTGGTCGCAAGTTGTTTCGGGATAAATATAAGTAATTCCATCATCAGAATCTGTCATCTGAGAAATATAAGAAGATACAGTGCTATATTGCTCAGAATTAAGAGATCTGATAATCATAGAGTATTCAATAGCTTTTCTCTTTAATGTCTTAGCTTCATTACCTGGATATACCTTATCGGAAAGAGGTCTTAATCTAATTCCTTCTGGAGCTTCTTCAATATAATAAATATTAGAAATATATGGAAGCATTGCTGCACCTTCTGCATATTTCTGTCTAGTAGCATTATCGATTAAGTTTGTTGTAAGAATATCATATACAGATGGATCTTTAAAATCAATTACAATATTATCGGAAATCTGTATTCTAGCTACAGGCATAATTTTACCCATATCTGCATCCATTGGCATATTAAGAATACTTTCAACTTTTTCTTTATCTTCTGGAGTTTTATATTCTACCATAGAATATACATCAATGTCACTAGCAATAGTAGCTTGCTTACATTTTGGGCATACATATGGAACATGGTTTGCACCAGCAAAACATCCTCCATATACTCCAAACCATAAATGTACAAGATCTTTATGAGAAGTTACTTTACACCATTTATCAAAGTTATCTCCTTTGCCATCAACCATATGGTCCCAAAGAGATTTAATAATATCCTTTGCTCTAGAAGCAGTACCAGCCATAGCTCCAAGACTATTCAATTCAGATGCCGTGAAAGATCTCATTGTAAATGGTCTACCAGATGTAGGTAATACCCATTTAAAGATATTAGTAACACTTGTATTTTTATGGATTAAAGTGCCAACTGTAACCGGTTCACTGGATACTACCGCAGCATTTAAATCGAGTTTTTTAACTGCAGGTTTAACTTTTCTAGCATATTCTTTGCTAATTTTTTTCCAGTATGCTTCTCCATCCTCATCATCTTCTTCATCTTCATCTAAAGAGATAGAATCATTTTCATCGAGAGCAGCAAGATCTCTTTCCTCTTCTGTCATACCATCATCACCTACTACTTGTTTCTGCTGAACAGGTGCTTCAAAAGATACTTTACCTGTTACAGTAGTAGCTACAGTATCGGCAATAGTTGCTTTTGGAAGTCCTTTAATTTCTCCTGTTCCCAAAGCAATATTATCATCTAAAATATCATCTTCGATTTCTTTATCTTCTACATCTGCATTATATGTACGAGTATCTGCAACAATAGGTTTAACCTGTTTCATTTCTTGTGGTGCCTGATGTCGGTTAAGATTAGGATCAACAAAATTATCAGGTGTAACCTGTGGTTGATGTGGATTGCTCTGCTGTAACTGTGACTGATCAAATTTTCCTGTTACTTCTGTTCCTCTTGCGATTGGCATTGTGTTATCCTCCTCGGCTAAAATTTCTTTTTCTATATCATCAAGATCATCATCTTCTTCAGATAATTCTTCACCATTGTTAGGCATAGAAACAATTTTAGGTTTCTCTGCTGTTTGCTTTTCAGCTTCTTTTGCTGCTCTATTAGCAGCTCTCATTTCTTCAATTTCTTTTTTCTCTTCTTCTGTAGTATGATCATCAAGCATATCAGAGATAAAAGATTTCCCTGTAGCTTTAAGATATTCTTCTTCGGTCATAACGCCATCATGTTCGTCAAGAAGTCTATTGAATTCTTCAGCTTCTTTACGTCTATCTGCTAACTGATTATCCAATGCTTCTAATGCAATATCTCTATCAGATTTTCTTTCTTCTTCTGGAGCAGCAAAAATTCCATTTTCAGTTGGATCAAATTCTTTTTTGCCATTACCAAAGTCTCTTAATTCTTTCCCATCAATGTTTCTTCCTTTATTAGAAGACTTTAATGAGCTAAGATTAATAGTGCTAGCCATATATATAGTTCCTCCTTATTTTATTCTGTTTTATCATCCATAAGATCTACCAATGTAACATTATCATCATCAGATAGGTGAATAGTTTTATATGAATATGTATTATCATCTATCACGATTGTTAAGTGTAATTCTTTATCAACAACTTTAGCTTTAAGAGTTGATATATTAGAATATGGTACTAAATAAGTCTGAAGTTGATTTCTAATATCTTGTTCTAATTCACCACAGTTATCTTCAAACATGTATCTATATCTAGAAGCTATCCCTACACCCATATCTGGACGCATAGGATCAGTTCCTTTTTCCATTAATAAAAGGCGTACTATGAGTACACCGATAGCTTTCTTTCCTTTTGCTTCTGCAGGTTGTTTGAAATCATTTACCGACATGGCATATTCTTTAAGAATACCAGTATTGGCCATATCACTCACCTCCATATAATTATTCATATGTGATGGTTATAAAAAAATACATAATAGCTCAAAATTACATCTAATTAATATGTTTAGGAGGAGTTTAGTATGGCACAGACAACTCTAAAAAAATATAAAAAGAAATTTAAATGTCCATATTGCGAATTTAAATTTGACAGAGAAAAACTTTCAACACACATAGACAAATATCATCAGGATATGATTCCTGAAGGATATACAGCAGCAAGAGTAGCATTTAATTCTATCAATAAAAAAGAAACTGGACGTTGTATAATCTGTCATAATCCATCTCCATGGAATGAAGATAAACAACGTTACGAAAGATTATGTGGTTCTAAAAAATGCCATGATCAATATTTGCAGATGTGCGAAAAACGAATGAAAGCAAAGTATAATGGAAAAACAAAAGAAGATTTTTTAAATGATCCGAAATTTCAGGATAAGATGCTTAAAGGAAGATCTATTAGTGGAGATTATAAGTTTACTGATGGCGGAATTCTTCCTTATGTTGGATCTTATGAGAAAAACTTCTTGGAGTTTATGGATAAATTTCTTCATGTAAAATCAGAAGATATTCAAGCTCCAGGACCTACAATAGAATATTTTTATCAAGGAAAGAAGCATTTTTGGATTACTGATTTCTATTATATTCCTTACAATCTTGTATTAGATATTAAGGATGGAGGAAAAAATCCAAATAATAGGACAATGGATATTTATAGAGAAAAACAAATTGAAAAAGAAAAAGCTATTCAAAAGACTAATAAGTTTAATTATTTAAGATTAACTGATAACCAGTTCGATCAGTTATTAGATACGATACTTGAATTAAAAGAGTCTATGATTGATCTTGATGTAAGTATGGGAGTTGGATCAGTAGATTCTTTCTTAATTAAGATAAATGAAAGCACGGTAGAAGATAATCCTCCTACAGTGGATAATTACAGATTAACTACAGTTTTATCAGAAGCAATGCACGATCCTGGTATATATGAGAATGGGGATATAAGTGTAATTGAAAATGAATTCTATGATATGTCTGTTAAAGAAGCTAAAGAAAACCTTTTATATTTGGAAGCAGAGATGCAAATGCTTGTAGAAAGAACCGATAATTATTTCAAAGTGTTAGAAGGTGGTAAACCTTCTTATGATTTTCATTATGATTGCTTAATGCTCAAGAAATATGATATTACTATGGAGCAAATGTATAATTTATATCAAAATCTTGATAAATTAAGGCAAGACATTTATTTTGCTGAAGAAAGTAATGAGAATTTATTTGATGAAATATATAAAAAAGAGGTATAAATAATGATTACTGATAATACGTATATTAGAGAAGAAGAATATATTGCTGCTCCAAAAATTGATAAATCTGGTTCAGCTGCAGCTCAAAACATGGGAGCAAAAAATAAAACAGAGATTGGAATTGTTTCAGGTGATATTATTGATGCAGAAATGAAGCATAGACTCGAAACCCTTGACAAAGAACAATATCAAGCTATATTAGAGTCAAAAGATATTGTTAAAGCATATAATGATTTTATAGATTTAAAAATAGACGAATATAAAAACAAAACAGATGATTCGGATACAATAAAAATTATTAAAACATTTCAAACATGCTTTAATGATTTTTATCAACTTCAGAATTCTTGGGCATCTGGAAAATCTGTTGAAGAAATTAAGCGTGATGTGAAAGATGGATTTACTTATCAAAGTCAAGATCCTCAATTTATACGATTATTGCTTCAAACCAGATTAAAATATGCGGAAACTACAGAAAAATTATTAAAGCAGCTTATTGAAAATAATGCTAAAGTATTAAAAATTTCATCTTCACAATTAGATACTATGATTAAAGGTTCATCTCCACAAAATATTAAAGATATGAAAGACCAAATAGAAAAAAATCAGGATCAATTTATAAAAAATAAATATCTTGCTGATTGCAGATCTATTGGTGCCGGAATTTTAGTTTGTGGTGATGGATTTGAAATAGGTGGAGAAAATACTAAATTTAAAGATTCTATACAAGATTTATTACATTATGATGTGGTAGTTAGATCACATGGATCGGATTCAACATTAACTGAACGTACAGATCCCAGATTAAGGAAAAAAATAACAGAAGCTCTCAAAAAAAGCAAATTGCTAAAATTAAGTGGTATCACATGTAAAGAAATAGATGATACCATTGATGAGATATATACATGGATATCTAAAAATCCAAATAAACAAGCAACTGCTAATATATTATTTAAAAATGATAAAAAGAAATCAACTATTTTTAACATGTTTGTTTTTCAAACTAAAAAATCATGCAAAGATGAGGTTGCTCATGCTAGGTGGGAATTTGCTAAACCTATAAAATTTGTAGATGGCAAATCTTATATCAGTGTAGTTAAATTTGTTAAAGCTTGCAAAGATCAAGGATTTAAAAAAATTAAAATGTATCAGTGTAATCCTGGGGAATTTGATTTACCAGAGAAATTAAAACCGGGAGTAGTGTTTACTCAAAGAACTAATTACGTTGAATCTACTTTAATTAAAGATTACGAAGTTGTTGAAAATCCGTCTTTAGATGGAGTTTATCAACTCGAACAATTAGCATTACAACTTTGTGATGAAAATGATATCGATTATAATAATGATCAATATTTATCGGAATGTATGAACTATTATCAGAATTTTGATCAAGAAATACTTAGCGAAGGCATCATAGGATCAGTACTTGAAAAATTAATCGAGATTTGTAAAAAAGTAATTGCTGCTATTATTGGGTTTATTAAAAAAATAGTAGGTTTTATTGGAGGTCTTATTAAGAAAGCGTTCGAGTTTATAAAAAATAGAGATCAACGCAAAGTGAAAAAGCAAGTTAAAGTGATAAGTGTTACTCTTGAAGTCGCAAAAATAAAAACTAATACTGTTTCTTCACAGGATGAACTTTATAAGATATTTGAAACTAATCTTAATGCAATAGCAAAAGAGTATAAAAAGGTTGCTGGTAAGCAAGCCCAAATAAATAAGCAGATGCAGCAACAGCTTGAAATGGCATCTAGAAAAGCTCAAAATGAATCAAGTAAATATTATCCAGATAATGATTTGTTTGGTGGTATTATAGATGATTATTTCTATAGAGGTATGTAAATATGATAAATGATAATAGTAATGAAATTTTAAATAGTGTTTTAGATGAATCATCATACTTAAGCAAATTAGCATTACCTTTAAAAGTAAAAAAAATAAATAAATCTAAAGGTGTGTCTATAACTTGTATGGGTGACCTAATAAAATACCATTATAATCCAGGCTTAAGACAAATTTGCCAAACATCAAAAGATATCGATGAGATAAAATATTTAAGAGATGATATTAGAACATCAATTCCTCAATTAAATAAAATTCAAGAAAGAATGTATAATTGTAAAAAATTAGGAGAATGTGATAAAACTAAATCTTATTACAAATATATCAAAAAGAAATATTTGGATAAAGGATTAACAGAAAATGACGTAAAGCAAACTATTGTGGAAACACAGAAAACAATTCAGATTTGTAATAATCGAATTAAAGAATTAAAAAAGGCAATGAAAGAAAATGCATTATTTGAATCTTTTCAATATGGCAATGAGATTTTAAATGAATTATTTTTTAGAAAACGTGAAGAAAAGATTTCTAGACAACAAGCTGTCAAAAAAGCTTCTAAAGAACTGCAAAAAACATTATCTTATAGCAAAGAATATAAAATAATTAAAGACAATACTAGAATTTACATGGTTGGAACAAATAAAGATTACGAAATGTTTTACAACAAGATGGTAGATATAGCAGCTATTGCTACAATAGCAAGTGAAAAAGTACAAGCTAAAGCAAATGATATGGATCGTCCATTTAATATATTACTTGAAGAAATAGTAGAAAGTGTTGATCATGAAATAAATCCAGATGGATTTAAACTTTGCATAGATGACTATGGTGAAGGAATGATCATATATGTAAAATCTAAACCTGTATAAGGAGGAAATATAAATGATTACAGAATCATATGAGATTAATCCTACAGATATAATTAAATATTGTTATGAATCAACGATATTTAATCAGAATATAACATCTACACTCTTAGAAAATTATGTATTAGAATCAACAGGGAAAAAGAAATCAGATGGCGTAGGATTTTTTGGATGGATAAAAAAGCAATTGCATAGAATTGCTGAAATAGTTAGAAAATGGGTAACAGCAATAGTTAATTTTTTTACTAAAACATTACCTAGTACTATTGGTGGTTTTGTAGATAAAATTTTAATATTTTTTAAATTAAAAAAAGAAAAAACAAAAAAGATTGATATGCCTAAAAATGCTACTCGTGAAGAAAAAGACAATGTGAAGAAAGCTACAGATATCGCTAATAAAGCTACTACTAAAAAAATGGTTAAAGAAATTACAGGTAATACAGAGAAAACTAATGATATTGAAGAAGCTAAAAAAGAAATAAAAAAAATTCCATTAGTACCTGATATTAGAGAGAAACTTGATGAAGCTATGAAAAAAGGATATATTTTAGTTTATGGGGATAGTGATGATATTACTCCCATAATTTCAACTAAATGCAGGAAGATAGCTTCTCCTATAAGTAAAACACTTAAAAAAATTAGTGAACTTTGTAAAGTAAGAACAGATGTGCTAGATAAACAAATATCTGATATTCAAGATATGCTTAATAGTACCAGTCTTCACAATGGTTTTTTACAATCTACTGCAGCAGATGACATGGCATCAAATCAAACAATAAAAGATTTTATTGCTACTCAATATGCTCAATCAAAAGGATATTACAGTGGGCATGGAGAAATGTATTTACGAAAAGATTTAAGTAATTTTAAATTAGAAACAATGTCTGTAGATGAAGTTAAAAAAGAACTTCTTACTATAAGAGAAACAAAAAAGAGTGGAGATATTATTAAAAAAGCTGCAGAAGATCAATCAAAGAAACTTTTAGATTTATGCAATCAATTTGAAAAGAGTTTTTCTAATGAGAATGATCAGAAAAAAGCACAAAAGTATATAAATGTGTTATCTCAACTTCAAAATGCTGTGGTGAAATATGTATCAGATGCAACTAAGGATTATGCATCTTATGCAAATTTTGCTATAAATGAGTATAAAGCTGCGATTGCAAATAAAAATAATAGAAACAATGATAATGAATAGGAGGGTGAAGAAAATGGTTACAAACGAATCATTTTTCAAATGGAATGTAAATCCGAAGAAAAAATCTAAATTAATTGATACTATTTTAAAAAAGTTTAAAGCTGAATGTAGCAAATCAAAAGATCCTATTATAAATAAAAGGGTATTATTTTTTAATGATGATAAAATAAGTCAAGCTAATTATAATATAGCATATAAAGGTGATTATAAAACAAACAAATTACGTAGAATACTTGTTGGCACTTATGATTTTCGTGCTCCCAAAGCAGAAAATACTTATAATGAGTTTATAGGAATTATATCCAAAGTAAATGGAGAAGTAAATGGCATAGAAATCAAATTAACAATATCTGAAGAGGATATAAAAGCATTGACTGATGGTTTTGGGTATGATAACGGCATGGGAGGAGCTGTAATGATAGGTAATATAGCTAAAGGTGGTTTTGATATAACTAAAGCAGGATGTATGGTATTATCTATTAAAAAAGATGCTATAAAAGAATCTTTATGCAGTAATGGTAGTGATTTTGTTAATGAAATTATGAACGATTTGTTTTGATAATAGAGAGGTGGTGAGTATGAATAGTGATTTTCCTAATATAGCTCTTGAAGAACAAGAATTAATAACAGAATGGACTGTAGATCCAAAGAAAAAATCTAAATTGATAGATATTGCATTGCATAAATTTCGGTCAGAATGTAAGAAATCTAAAAATGCATATATAAAAAATAGAGTGTATATTTTTAATGAAAATGAGCTTAAATCTGCTAATAAAAATTTTCTTTTTAAAGGTGGAATAAGAGAAAACAAATTACGTAATATATTTGTTGGCTGCTACGATTTTCATAAGAGGCCAAAAGATGAAGATGTTGAAGATCCTTATCCAGAATTAAAAAAAATCGTTACTAAAATAAATTCTGAAATGGATGGTGTAAAAATTAAAATAACTATTCGTGATGATTATGTATTGATAGTAGGAGATCCTATAACTACATTAATATCCGGAATAATTAATCTTATTCGTGCAGGGGTAACAAAAAATAAAGTTGGAACTTTATATATTGAGTTGGAAAAATCTGCTATAAAAGAATTTTCTTTATATGATAATGGTACTGATTTTACTAACGAAATTATGAATGATTTATTTTAAAAAAATAAAAAAGTTATGGGGGGGGTATCCCCCCATTTTCATATAAAACCCCGTGAAGAAAGAAAAATAATCAACATGAGGGTTATTTAATAATAGTGATCTTTTATTAGTTACTAATATTTTAAATCCTATCATTTGTATTTTTCCTCCTTTTTTCTTTTCTGTATGAGAATATAAATTTTAACTTAATAAAATTA